>Ga0299914_10003413_pt1 | contig 11214 bp, 8 predicted proteins | sample RVTome_10_FD_201361 | JGI IMG/M metagenome (GOLD analysis project Ga0299914, IMG submission 201361) | Soil microbial communities from uranium-contaminated site in the Upper Colorado River Basin, Wyoming, United States - RVT153D57 (version 2) ... | reverse complement strand
TCCAAGTTGGTTTACGCCGGTTCTCCGGCTTGCTCGCCCGGGTGGCAGCGGTCCTGACCGGGTCAATCCTGCTGATCAATCTCGTCCTACAGCGGCCCCTGCTTGACGCGTTACTGTTCTCGCTGGCCATCGCGGTCGGTATCACTCCGCAGTTGCTGCCGGCGATCGTCACGACCAGTCTGGCTACCGGATCGCGCCGGTTGGCACGGTTTAAGGTGCTGGTCAAGCGGCTGGTGTGCATTGAAGACCTGGGTGACGTCGAGGTTCTGCTTACTGACAAGACCGGTACCCTCACCGAGGGTCGGCTTACCTTCGAGCGAGCGGTAGATCCATCGGGTGTGCGATCCGCTGTTCCGCTTCTGCTAGGGCTGGTGTGCACTGAAGTCACCGTGCGGGATGAGCACGCGGTCGGTGGCAACCCACTGGACTTGGCCTTATGGGAGGCCGCCGGCGCATCACACCGGGAGGCCAGTCGCTACCGGCAGATGGCCGTACTACCGTTCGATCACGATCGGCGCCGGGTGTCCGTGCTCGCTGCCAGGCCCGATGGCCGTCTGCTGATCACCAAGGGGGCACCAGAAGACGTCCTCGCGCTGTGCCGGGCAGTTGGCAACGACGCCAGCGATGTGGTCGCCGCACAGTTCCGCGTCGGCAGCCGGGTCGTGGCCGTCGCGAGCCGCCCGGCGCGAAACCTCACGACCCTCACCGCCGACGACGAGCGAGATCTCACCCTGGCCGGTTTCCTGATCTTCCTCGACCAGCCGAAGTCATCAGCCGCGAGCGCACTGGCCCGCCTTTCCGCCCTCGGCGTTACAGTGCGGGTCCTCACCGGCGACAACGCATCAGTGGCCGAGCATGTCTGCGACACCCTGGGACTGGGCGGTGGTGGCACACTCACCGGGAACCAGCTCGACCAACTCGGCGACGACGCCCTCGCCGCACGGCTAGCCACCACCCGGGTATACGCCCGAATGAACCCTGAACAGAAGCAGCGCATCGTCAGTGCATACCGCCACGGCGGAACGGGAGTGGCGTACCTCGGCGACGGAGTCAATGACGCCGTAGCCCTCCACATCGCCGACGTCGGCATCTCGGTCGATTCGGCCACCGATGTGGCCAAGGACGCGGCCGATGTCGTGCTCCTGGACAAGGACCTCGACGTGCTCGCCAACGGGGTGGTCGAGGGCCGGCGCATCTTCGCCAACACCATCAAGTACGTACTGATGGGCACCTCGTCGAACTTCGGCAACATGTTCAGCGCAGCGGCTGCATCGGCGTTCCTGCCATTCCTGCCGATGCTTCCTTCCCAGATCCTGCTCAACAACCTGCTCTACGATGCAAGCCAGCTGGCCATCCCAACCGACCGGGTCGACACCGAGCAACTCGCCCGACCCTCCCAATGGGACATCGGCTTCATCCGCCGGTTCATGCTCTTGTTCGGCCCGATCAGCTCCCTGTTCGACTTCCTCACCTTCGCCGTAATGCTGAACGTCTTCAACGCCGGACCCACACTCTTCCGCTCCGGCTGGTTCGTCGAGTCGCTCGCGACCCAATGCCTGATCATCTTCGTGATCCGCACCCGTCGGGTACCGTTCCCCCGCAGCCAGGCTGGGAGACTGCTCACCGCGGCGACCCTCGCCGCGGTAGCCATAGGGGCAATCCTGCCCGCATCGCCGCTGGCCGCCCAGCTTGGCTTCCAACCACTCCCGCTCGGATTCTTCGCCATCCTGGTCGCCCTCGTCATCGGCTACCTGATCCTCACCGAAGCAGCCAAGTACGAGTTCTACGCACACTTAAGCGAGCCGGTTTCGACCGGTGCCCGGCCCATCCACGAACGCCGCGTACACCGGCGCGCCGCCCGGTTCAGCCTGCCCGGCAGCCCGCCATCGCACCCGAGGTCACCAACGCCCTAGGGCGGCCGGAGAGCGGTGAACGCAAGGCCGGCCGGCAACAGTTGCGTGCGGACGACTGCGCGAGGATCGGCCCCATGAGACGGTTGATCACCTTCACTGCCTGCACGCCGAGATGGCCGAGCACACATTCTCCGCTGACGAAGAACGCCGGTGACCCGGCACAACCCGCCGAAGGCGGCGATGCTCACCGCTGATGGATGTCCTTGGGAAGCGCACTCATCAGCCTTCATCGTCTGCGGCGAATCGGTAGCCCAGGCCGGGTTCGGTGATGAAGTACCTGGGCCGGGACGGCTCGGGTTCGAGCCGGGCGCGGATCTGGGTCATGTACACGCGTAGATAGTTGGTCTCGGTGCCGTAATTTGGTCCCCAGACTTCGCGTAGGAGCTGTTCCTGGGTGACGAGGCGCCCGGCGTGGCGGACGAGCACTTCGACGATGTGCCATTGCCGTGGGGTCAGCCGTATAGGTTCGCCGGCGCGGGTGACTCTCTTGGCGGCGAAGTCAATGGTGAAGTCGGGGGTGGCGATGGTGGGGTCGCCTTCGGGGATGACGGCGCGCCGTCCGACGGCGCGCAGCCGTGCGAAGAGTTCGTCCATTCCGAACGGTTTGGTGACGTAGTCGTCCGCGCCGAGGTCAAGGGCCTTGACCTTGGCGGCTTCGGTGTCGTGGCCGGAGAGAACCACGATGGGCACCGCGGTCCAGCCTCGGAGGCCACGGACGACGTCGAGTCCGTGCATGCTCGGCAGGCTGAGGTCGAGGATCACAAGGTCGGGATGGTTTCGTGCCGCTGCGTGCAGGGCCTGTTCGCCGGTGGCGGCGAGGTCGGCCTGGTAACCCCGGGCCCGGAGGTTGATCTCGAGGGTCTTGCGTATCCGGGGGTCGTCGTCCACGACTAGCACGCGGCCGCGCTCTGTCACACGAGTGATGCTAGCTACAACTCGCGTCGCCTATGTTGACTTGTCCCGGCTCGGACAGTCGGGATTCGCAGGTCATCGGTTGTCCGCCGGACAAGTCGAACGGCGGATGTGGCTAGAGGTTGTCGAGCGCGAGGTTGAGTTCGAGGACGTTGACGCCGGGTTCACCGAGGAAGCCGAAAGTCCTGCCCTCGGTGTGCTCGGCTATCAGCTGCAGCACGTCCTCAGCTGATAGACCGCGCGCCTCAGCGACCCGTAATGCCTGGGTGTGGGCGTTGGCGATGCTGATATGTGGGTCGAGCCCGGACGAGGACATGGTGACCGCATCCACCGGCACCGGGTCGTCCGATCCCAGCCCGTTGGTCAGCCGGTATGCCTCGGCGATGGCCTCGACAGCGGCGAGCAGATCAGGGTTGGTGGGTCCCCAGTTGGCGCCGCCGCTGTTCGTGGCGTCGTAGTCGACGGCTGACGGACGGGGGTGGAAGTACTCCGGCTCGGTGAACGGCTGGGCAACCAGCCGGGAGCCGACGACCTGGCCGTCCCGTTCGATCAAGGAGCCGTTGGCCTGGTCGGGAAAGATCGCCTGGGCGATTCCGGTGACGGCGAGCGGGTAGGCCAGGCCAGTAATGGCGGTCAACACGAGGATCATGCCGAGCCCGGCGAGGAGCTGTCGGCGCATGTCAGGACACTCCTAATGCGGTGACGATGATGTCGATGAGTTTGATGCCGAGGAACGGTGCGATGAGCCCGCCGAGCCCGTAGATCAGCAGGTTGCGGCGCAGCATGGCGGCAGCGGCCTGGGCACGGAACTTGACGCCGCGGAGTGCCATCGGGATCAACGCGACGATGATCAGTGCGTTGAAGATCACTGCCGAGAGGATCGCGGAGCGCGGCGACTCCAAGCCCATGATGTTGAGCCGGTCGAGCGCTGGCAGGACGGCGGAGAACATGGCCGGGATGATGGCGAAGTACTTCGCCACGTCGTTGGCGATCGAGAACGTGGTAAGTGCGCCCCTGGTGATCAGCAGTTGCTTGCCGATCTCAACAATTTCGATCAGCTTGGTCGGGTCGGAGTCGAGGTCGACCATGTTGCCGGCTTCCTTGGCGGCCTGGGTGCCGGTGTTCATTGCCACGCCGACGTCGGCTTGCGCGAGTGCCGGTGCGTCGTTGGTGCCGTCTCCGGTCATGGCGATCAGCGCTCCGCCGGCCTGTTCACGGCGGATCAACGCCATCTTGTTCTCCGGCGTGGCTTCGGCGAGATAGTCGTCGACGCCTGCCTCGCCGGCGATCGCCTTTGCGGTAAGTGGGTTGTCGCCGGTGATCATGACAGTTCGGATGCCCATGGCTCGGAGCTTGTCGAACCGCTCCCGCATGCCTTCTTTGACGACGTCCTTCAGGTGGATGACACCGAGGACGCGGGCAAGCCCGGTCCGCTCATCCCCTTCGGCAACGGCGAGTGGTGTCCCGCCGCTAACAGCTACGCCATGGGAAATCGTGTCTAACGCGTCCGGAGTCGTTCCTCCGGCGCCCTGTATCCACCGCTTGATGGCATCCGTGGCTCCTTTGCGCAGCCGGTAAAGGTCGCGGTCGATGCCGCTCATCCGAGTCTCGGCGCTGAACGGCACGAGGCGATCGCCAGCGCGCTGGGCCGCCGCGGTAATGCCGTGCCGGCGCTCCGCGAACTCGACGATCGAGCGTCCCTCCGGCGTTTCGTCGGCGAGGCTCGACCGGTAGGCGGCTGCGGCGAATTCGTGGTCGAGCACTCCGGGCATGGGGATGAACTCGCTCGCTTGCCGGTTCCCAAGGGTGATGGTTCCCGTCTTGTCCAGAAGCAGGGTGTTCACGTCACCGGACGCCTCTACGGCGCGTCCCGACATGGCCAACACGTTGCGCTGAACCAGCCGATCCATGCCGGCGATCCCGATGGCCGACAGCAGCGCACCGATCGTCGTCGGGATCAGGCAGACCAGCAGCGCGATCAATACCACGACCTTCTGCTCGGCGCCGGCGTAGATAGCGAACGGCTGCAGCGTCACTACGGCAAGTAGGAAGATGATCGTCAACCCAGCCAGCAGGATGCTCAAGGCGATCTCGTTCGGCGTCTTCTGCCGCTCAGCGCCCTCCACCAGGGCGATCATCCGATCCAGGAACGTCTCGCCCGGCCGGGCGGTGACCCGGACGACGATGACGTCAGACAGCACCCTGGTGCCGCCTGTGACGGCCGACCGGTCCCCGCCGGACTCGCGGATCACTGGGGCGGACTCGCCGGTGACGGCGGACTCGTCAACGCTGGCGATGCCCTCGATAACGTCACCATCGCTGGGGATGACCTGCCCGGCGGCGACGATGCACTCGTCGCCAACCTGCAGCTGGCTGGCCGGGACCTTCTCGACTGTGCTGTCCGCACGCCGGCGCATCGCCGTCGTCTCGGCTCGTGTCTGACGCAGGGTGGCGGCCTGGGCCTTGCCGCGCCCTTCGGCCATCGCCTCGGCGAAGGTGGCGAACAGCACGGTGAACCACAGGAAGACGGTGACCAGCCCGACGAAGACATTCTCTGCGGACGTGGAGCTGTTCGCGTCACGGCCGAACAGGATCGTGGTGAGGACGCTCGCGACCAGGACCACGAACATGACGGGGTTGCGCACCTGCACCCGGGGGTGCAACTTCTTGACGCTGTCGATCAGCGCTTGCCGGACGATCGACGGGTCGAACAAAGATCGCCGCGGTAGCGGGTGCCGGTCCCGCGCGCTGCTGCCAACCGGCCGAATGATCTCCTGCGCGCGCGTGTTGCCCATGGAAGTTCTCCTAGCGGATGGATAGTTGCTCGACAATCGGGCCGAGCGCCAAGGCAGGGAAGAAGGTCAGGCCGGCGACGATCAGCACGACCCCGACCACCAGGCCGCCGAACAGCGGTGTGTGGGTGGGGAAGGTGCCCGCGCTTGGCGGCGAGGGCTGCTTGCGGGCCATCGAGGCGGCGATCGCCAGCACCGGAATGATCAGTAAGAACCGCCCAACGAGCATGGCGATGCCCATCGTGGTGGCGTACCAGGTGGTGCTGGAGTCCAGGCCGGCGAACGCTGAGCCGTTGTTGTTCGAGCCGGACGCGAACGCGTACAGGATCTCTGACAACCCGTGCGGGCCGGGGTTGTTCAGCGGGTCGAGCCCCGCGCCGAGGAGTACCGACGCGGCTGCGAAGCCCAGAAGGGTTACCGGCATCGCCAGGATGTAGAGCATGACCAGCTTCATCTCCGCGGCCTGGATCTTCTTGCCCAGGTACTCCGGGGTACGCCCCACCATGAGACCGGCGATGAACACCGCCAAGATCGCCATGATCAGCAGCCCGTTCAGACCGACACCGACACCGCCGGGGCTCACCTCGCCGAACATCATGTGCGTGAGTGGGACGGCGCCTCCGAGCGCGGTGTAGCTGTCATGCATCGAGTTGACCGACCCGTTGGACGTCCCGGTCGTCGACGCGGCCCACAACCCGGAGGCCATCGGCCCGAACCGGACCTCCTTACCCTCGAGATAGCCACCGGACTGTTCGGCCAAAGCCCGCTGGTCAACACCGAACGCGTCGAGCGTCGGGCTGCCCGCGCTCTCCAGCGCCATCGCGGCCACCGACATGCCGGCCCAGATCGCAAACATGATCCCGAACAACGCGCGGCCCTGCCGCCGGTCGCGCACCATGTGCCCGAACGTGAAGGCCAGCGCAAACGGGATGATCAGGATCGCCCAGTTCTCCACGAAGTTGCTGAACACGGTCGCGTTCTCCAGTGGATGCGCGGAGTTCATGTCGAAGAACCCGCCGCCGTTGGTGCCGAGCTGCTTGATCGCGACCTGGCCGGCAGCTGGGCCGCCGGGAACGGCCTGCACGGTGCCCTCGACGGCGTTCACCTCGGTGTGGCCACTGAGGTTCTGGATCACACCCTGGCTAACCAGCAGCAGCGCGACCAGGAACGAGAGCGGCAGCAGGATGCGGATGGTGCCGCGGGTCAGGTCGACCCAGAAGTTGCCCAGCGTGGACGCGCGCCGGCGGGCCAAGCCGCGAATGAGCGCGGCCATCACAGCCATGCCTGCGGCAGCAGAGACGAAGTTCTGCACCGTGAGACCGGCCATCTGGGTCAGGTGGCTCATCGTGGCCTCGCCGGCATAGTTCTGCCAGTTCGTGTTGCTCATGAAGCTGACCGCCGCGTTGAAGGCGATGTTCGGCACCACGGCGGGAAGGTCCACCGGGTTGAGCGGCAGCAGACCCTGCACCCGCTGCAGGCCGTAGAGCACCAGGAACGAAACCAGGCTGAACGCGAACAGCGACAGTGCGTACGCCGTCCAGCGCTGTTCTCGCTCCGGGTTGACCCGGCAGATCCGGTAGATCAGCCGCTCGACCGGGCCGAACACCCGGTCACCAGCCGCTTTTCCGTCCGCGCCATACACCTTGGCGATGTACCGGCCGAGCGGCGGCGCCGTCACCAGCAGAACCGCGATCAGCGCACCGAACTGCAGCAGGCCAGTTCCAGACATCAAAACCTCTCGGGGCGTAGCAGGGCAATCACGAGATAGCCGCCCAGCGCGACGGCAATGGTCAGCGCGATGACGTTGTCCCAGCTCATGACCGCTCCGCCCACGAGGCGTCGGCCGCTGTGTCGCGCGTCGGCTCGTCGGGTCCGATAATCCCATCGCATATCCGGACGTAGGCGACGCACAGCGCGAAGAACACGATCGTGATCATCACAAACACAACGTCCACCACGGCTGAGTCCCTTCTGCGGATGGCTAGGACTGAACGCCTGAGCAGCGCCCGAACGAGGATGCGCACCAAGCGTGACGTCAGGCAAGCAGATCAACGCATTCTTAGCGCCGGGAGCTGGAGGAATTAGCGGGCCCTTAACACGAGACACCATCAGGCCGCTAAGAGGTCGCTAAGACGGTTGTAGACGCGCCGATGGCGGTTGCTTCGGCAGTCGACGAAGGCAGACTTGGGAGGAGAGGAGGCAGTGGATGGCGCGTGGCCAGCTACGGATCTACCTCGGCGCGGCGCCCGGGGTGGGCAAGACGTACGACATGCTTGCTGAGGCCCACCGGCGCAAGGCGCGCGGTACCGATGTCGTGATCGGCTTCGTCGAGCCACATGGCCGCGCCCGCACCGAGGCAATGATCGGCGACTTGGAAGTAGTGCCGCGCAAGAAGATGACCTACCGCAGCGCCCAGTTCGAAGAGATGGATATCGACGCGGTGCTGGCCCGCAAGCCCCACGTCGCCCTGGTCGATGAGCTTGCGCATACGAACGTCCCCGGATCGCGCAACGTCAAGCGCTGGCGGGATATCGACGAGCTGCTCGAGGCCGGGATCACCGTGCTTTCGACTGTGAACATCCAGCACCTCGAGTCGCTCAACGACGTCGTCGAACACATCACGGGCGTGACTCAGCGGGAGACCGTGCCTGATGCCTGGGTCCGAAATGCCGACCAAGTCGAGCTCGTCGACATGACTCCCGAAGCGCTTCGCCGCCGGATGGTGCACGGCAACGTCTACCCAGCCGAGAAGATCGACGCTGCGCTCGCCAATTACTTCCGCGTCGGTAATCTGACCGCTCTGCGAGAGCTCGCTCTGCTGTGGCTCGCGGACAAGGTCGACGAACAACTCGACCGCTACCGATCCGATCACGGCATCGCCACGACATGGGAAGCTCGCGAACGGGTTGTTGTCGCGCTCACCGGCGGGCCCGAAGGTGACACCCTGATTCGCCGCGCCGCGAGGATCGCCGACCGCACCAAGGGCGCGGGCCTCCTGGCCGTGCATGTCGCCCGCAGTGACGGACTCATCGGCGCAGATCCAGCGCTCCTGGCCAAACAGCGGCTGCTCGTCGAAAGCCTCGGTGGCACCTACCACCAGGTGCTAGGTGACGACATCCCCACCGCCCTTATCGAGTTCGCACGCGCCGTCAATGCCACCCAATTGGTGCTCGGCGTTAGCAGGCGCGGCCGGCTCGCCCGCATGTTCTCACCTGGCGTCGGAAGTACCACGACTGCCTGGTCTGGGCCTATTGATGTGCACCTCGTCACACACGAGAACATTGGTAAGGCTCGTCGCGGGAGGCGTTCCACCGGCCCGTTGTCCCGACGCCGGAGACTTGCTGGCTTTGCGCTGGCTCTCGGCGGCTTGCCTCTGGTTACCCTTGGGCTGGGGCTCCCCCATGACGAATCATCGCTACCCACAGCTCTCCTCCTGATGCTGGCGATCGTCACGGCCGTCGCTCTTGTGGGCGGCATGTGGCCTACTCTGGCCGCGGCCACCGGCGGGTTCGTGATGCTCAACTTCTTCTTCACCGTGCCCTACCGCACGTTCATCATGGACAACCCGCTGCAGATACTCACCCTCATCATCTTCCTGGTGGTGGCGATTTCGATCGGCGCTGCCGTGGACCTCGCCGCCCGCCGCACCCGTGAGGCAGCCAGCGCGAGCGCCGAGGCACAAGTGCTGGCCACCGTGGCCGGCAGTGTCCTGCGCGGCTCGCGCCCGCTGATCGCCCTGCTCGAAAGACTGCGGGAGACGTTCGGCCTGTACTCCGTGACGCTGCTGGAGCGGCGGCCGGACACCCCCACCGCTCCCGGCACCGAGCGAGACCAGGCGGCCTGGCAGGTCGCCGCCTGTGTCGGCGAACCACCCTGCCGGGCGCCAGCCGAAGGCGATGTCGAAGTGCGCATCGACGACTCACTAACACTCGCCCTTCGTGGCCGTGCACTCCCGGCCGAGGACCAGCGAATCGTTGAGGCCTTCGCCGCCCAAGCCGCTGTCGCGCTGCGCCAGGAACGACTCACGAAAGAGGCCGCCGCTGCCAGACCGCTCGCCGAGGCCGACCGGTTGCGTACCGCCTTGCTCGCCGCCGTCAGCCATGACCTGCGCACCCCGCTCGCGTCGGCCAAAGCTGCCGTCACCAGCCTGCGTAGCCAGGACGTGCAGTTCGATGAGCAGGACCAAGCCGAGCTCTTGGCCACCGCCGACGAGTCCCTCGACCGGCTCGCCCGCATGGTGGCCAACCTGCTCGACATGAGCCGCCTCCAAGCGGGAGCGCTCGGCGTTATGCCAACAGCACTCGGAATCGAAGAAGCCATCCCGCGTGCGCTCGACGAACTCGGCCCGGAGGGCCGAACTGTTCGGGTCGAGATTCCGGATGACCTGCCGACGATCAAGGCTGATCCAGGCCTGCTCGAACGCGTCCTGGTCAACGTCGTCAGCAACGCCCTCCGATTCAGCCCCGCCGGTCGGCCGCCTTGCATCACCGCGAGCGAGCTGGACAGCCAAGTCGAGCTACGAGTCATCGACCACGGACCCGGCGTCCCCGAAGCCGAGCGCAACCACATATTCGTCCCGTTCCAGCGGCTTGGCGACACCGACAACGACACCGGCGTCGGACTCGGGCTTGCACTGTCCCGCGGGCTGGTCGAAGCGATGGGAGGCGCCCTCATCCCCGACACCACCCCCGGCGGCGGGCTCACCATGCGCATCACCCTGCCCGCCGCGCTCGATACCGAGGCACCATGACCAAGATCCTCGTCGTCGACGACGAACCACAGATCCTCCGTGCCCTGCACATCAGCCTCCGTGCCCACGACTACGACGTGGACCTGGCACTGGACGGTGCCACCGCCGTCCGTGCCGCCGCAGAAATGCCACCGGACTTGATGATCCTCGATCTCGGGCTCCCCGATATCGACGGTATCGACCTGATCCGTCGACTTCGTTCGTGGACCACCGTGCCCATCATCGTCCTGTCCGGCAGGACCGGCACAGCCGACAAAGTCGCCGCTCTCGACGCCGGCGCCGACGTCTACCTCACCAAGCCGTTCCGCATCAATGAGCTGATCGCTCGGATTCACGCGGCCAGCAGCCGCGGGGCTGGTATCGACAAAGGGGACGCCCCGCTCTAACCGGCGAACAGCTTGAGGATTGGTGCACTGCACGGCGTCCCTCGCAGCCGCGTGCCCGATCCAGCGATGCCGACCATGGCCGCAGACCGGCACTCAGTGGGCACTGGCAAGGCTTTGCTGGGCTTCGTCACGGACACGCCATCATGTCGTCATCTTCGCCGCGTGAGAGACGACGGCGACATCTCAGGACGACACTTGCGACCCGCCACCAGGACCGTGCGACCAGCGCCGCCGCACGATGCTCCAGCACGACTTCCGCGGCACCGGTCCAATGACGTCAACTCTGACGCCGGGCAGATGAAACGAGCATGAGAACGGGCCGCCGTGCGACCGCGCTGGTCACCATAGGCCGATCTGTCCGCCTCGACCGTCGAAAGACACGTAACCTCCATCCTCGGCCAAGCTGGGGCTTACCAAAGAGAGCTAGTGCATAGGCGGGTTGCCGCCGTGCTCGCATTCTT
>Ga0299914_10003412_pt1 | contig 11220 bp, 8 predicted proteins | sample RVTome_10_FD_201361 | JGI IMG/M metagenome (GOLD analysis project Ga0299914, IMG submission 201361) | Soil microbial communities from uranium-contaminated site in the Upper Colorado River Basin, Wyoming, United States - RVT153D57 (version 2) ... | reverse complement strand
CCGTAGCGGTTCTTGAACCGGACCCACACCTTGTCGACGCCCTTGCCGTACAGCACCGCCTGACGCTGCCTGGCGGTGAGCTTCTCGAACGGGGCGTCCATGTCGATGTCGAGCTCGTCGGCCACGGCCACGATCAGCCGCTGGAAGTAGCGCTGGTGCCCGCCCGACCACGGCGAGATGGCGCCGTCCTCGAGGCTGAGGCTGGGATCGGGCACGACCATCTCGGGGTCGACCTCGAAGCGGGTGCCGAGCCCGTCGCAGGTCTCGCAGGCGCCGTAGGGCGAGTTGAACGAGAAGTTGCGGGGCGCCATCTCCTCGAACGAGCCGTGCCCGTTGGGGCACGCCAGGTGCTGGGAGAACGTGAGCGTCTCGCCCTCGATCGGGGCGTCGCCGGTGGGCTCGGCCTCGGGCGCCGGCGTGGCGCCGCCGCGTCGGGGCACGATCTCGACCTCGGCCACGCCGTCGGCCAGCTTGAGCGCGGTCTCCAGCGACTCGGTGAGGCGCCGGGCGATGCCCTCGCGCCGTACCAGGCGGTCGACCACGACCTCGATGGTGTGCTGCTCGTAGCGCGCCAGCTCGATGCGCTCGGACGTCTCGTGCAGCTCGCCGTCGACCCGCGCCCGGGCGAATCCCTGTGCCGACAGGTCAGCCAGCAGCGTCTCGTAGGTGCCCTTGCGGCCCCGCACCACGGGGGCCAGCACCTGGAACCGGGTGCCCTCGGGCAGCTCCATGATGCGGTCGACGATCTGCTGGGGGGTCTGCCGGGTGACCTCGGCGCCGCACGTGGGGCAGTGGACCACGCCGATGCGGGCGAAGAGCAGGCGCAGGTAGTCGTAGACCTCGGTGATGGTGCCCACTGTGGAGCGCGGGTTGCGGGAGGCGCTCTTCTGGTCGATCGAGATGGCGGGCGACAGGCCCTCGATGAAGTCGACGTCGGGCTTGTCCATCTGCCCCAGGAACTGGCGGGCATAGGCCGACAACGACTCGACGTAGCGGCGCTGGCCCTCGGCGTAGATCGTGTCGAAGGCCAGCGAGGACTTCCCCGACCCCGACAGCCCCGTGAAGACGATCAGCCGCTCGCGGGGCAGCTCGAGGCTGATGTTGCGGAGGTTGTGCTCCCGCGCACCCCGGACGACGAGCGAATCAGCCACGAAGTCAGAGGCTATCGCCCCGGCACGCCTGAGGAACGCATGTTCGATGGCGCGAACCCGCGCCCTGTGGCTAGCGGAGGACCAGCAGGTCCATGCCAAGCGGCCAGGGCCGCTCTCCCGCCGCCATCGCCCTCTCGATGGCGGCGATGCCCTTGTCCCACTCCTCGTCGCCGAGGTCGACGAGTGCGCTGTCGCTGCGCCGCATCAGCGGCAGCAGGGCCAGCACCTCCTCGTAGCTGTCGAAGGTGGGCTCTCGGACGCGCTCGATCGCCTCGAACACGAACCCGGCGTCCTCGAAGGCCGTGATGACCCGGCCGAGTCGCGGCCATGTCTCCGCCACCCGCATGGCCCCGGGGAACAGGTGGAACAGCTCGATCTCGTCCTGCCGGCCCGGGTAGCCGCTGCGGATGAGGACCGGGCCTCCCGGCTCGATGACCCGGCGCAGCTCGCAGGCCGCCAGCGTGAGATCCGGGAACTGATGGACGACCGTCGACAGCCACGCGGCACCGACCGACTCGTCGGGAAGCGGCAGTGCCTCGGCCTGCCCGAGCACGTATTCGACCCGCGGGTGCGGGTGCGCCACCGCCGCGCGGGTTCGCATGCCGTCGGACGGCTCGACTGCGTGGATCCGGCTGCCGAAGCAGTCGGCCAGGGCCTTCGACCAGATCCCCGTTCCCGAGCCGACGTCGACGATGGCGAGCGGGGGTGGGTCCGACAAGTAACAACGCACCCGTTCGCACCAGACTCGCTGTGCCTCGGGCTGGCGGTCCCGCACTGCGTCGAAGTCTCTGCCCACCTCGTCGTACGCGACGTGGCTCACGCTTCCTCCCCCGTGGTCGGTGGCGCAACCCGGCGTCCACGTAATGGACACCTGGAATCCACCATCGTGCCACGTTCCGGCCGCCGCGACCCGGCCTGCGCAGCCCGCCACCGCTCACACGCCCGCCTCCCGCAGCTCGCGCTTGAGCTCGCCGACCTCGTCGCGCAGCCGGGCGGCGTACTCGAAGCGCAGGTCGGCGGCCGCCTCGTGCATCTCCTCCTCGAGCGTCTGGATCAGACGCCCCAGCTCCGTGGGCGGTAGGTCGGCCAGCTCGGTGCGCAGCCTCTCGGCCGCCCCGACGCGCCCGCGCCGCCGCCCTTGGCCCGGAACCGGAGCGCCCTCCTCGGGCCGGAGGTGGGCGAGGATGTCGTTGACCGCCTTGCGGATGCTCTGCGGCTCGATGCCGTGCTCGGCGTTGTAGGCGATCTGCAGTTGTCGGCGACGCTGCGTCTCGCCGATGGCCCGGCGCATCGAGTCGGTGACGGCGTCGGCGTACATGATCACCTGGCCGTCGACGTTGCGGGCGGCCCTGCCGATGGTCTGGATCAACGAGGTGTCGCTGCGGAGGAAGCCCTCCTTGTCGGCGTCGAGGATCGCCACCAGCGACACCTCGGGCAAGTCGAGACCCTCCCGCAGCAGGTTGATGCCCACCAGCACGTCGAACTCACCGAGCCGGAGCGCCCGGAGGATCTCGATGCGCTCGATGGTGTCGATGTTGGAGTGCAGGTAGCGCACCCGCAGCCCCTGCTCGAGCAGGTAGTCGCTGAGGTCCTCGGCCATCTTCTTGGTGAGCGTGGTGACCAGCACCCGCTGGTCACGCTCGACGCGGGCGCTGATCTCGGCCATGAGGTCGTCGATCTGGCCCTTGGTGGGCTTCACGATGACCTCGGGGTCGACCAGGCCGGTGGGGCGCACGATCTGCTCCGCGACTTGGGACGACACGTCGAGCTCGTAGGGCCCCGGTGTGGCCGACAGGAAGACCACCTGGTTGACACGGTCGATGAACTCGTCGAAGTGGAGGGGGCGGTTGTCGGCCGCCGAGGGCAGGCGGAACCCGTGCTCGATCAGCTCCATCTTGCGCGACCGGTCGCCCTCGTACTGGCCGTGGAGCTGGGGCACCGCCACGTGGCTCTCGTCGATGACGCACAGGTAGTCGTCGGGGAAGAAGTCGAGCAGCGTGTTGGGCGTCTCGCCGGGGCCCCGCCCGTCGATGGGCGCCGAGTAGTTCTCGATGCCGCTGCAGTAGCCGACCTCCTGCATCATCTCGAGGTCGTACTGGGTGCGCATGCGGAGGCGCTGGGCCTCGAGCAGCTTGCCCCGCTTCTCGAACCAGGCGAGGCGTTCTGCCAGTTCGGCCTCGATGCGCGCGATGGCCTTCTGCATGCGCTCGGCCCCGGCGACGTAGTGGGTGGCCGGGTAGATCCAGAGGTCCTCGAGCGCCCGGATCTGCTCGCCGGTGACCGGGTCGACGACCGTGATCCGCTCGATCTCGTCGCCGAACAGCTCGATGCGGAGGATGGTCTCCTCGTACGCCGGATGGACCTCGATCGTGTCGCCCCGCACTCGGAACCGCCCACGGGTCAGGTTGGCGTCGTTGCGGTCGTACCGCATGTCGACGAGCTTGCGGAGGAACTCCCGCTGGTCGATGTGGTCGCCGACGAGGTGGAACAGCACGTTCTCGCGGTACTCCTCGGGCGAGCCCAGGCCGTAGATGCACGACACCGAGGCCACCACGATGACGTCGCGCCGTGTGAGTAGGGCGGCCGTGGCCGAGTGGCGCAGCCGGTCGATCTCGTCGTTGATCGACGAGTCCTTCTCGATGTAGGTGTCGGTCGAGGCGATGTAGGCCTCGGGTTGGTAGTAGTCGTAGTAGCTGACGAAGTACTCGACCCGGTTGTCGGGGAAGAACTCGCGGAACTCGTTGGCGAGCTGGGCCGCCAGCGACTTGTTGGGGGCGATGACCAGGGCGGGCTTCTGGACCTGCTCGATGGTCCAGGCGATGGTGGCGCTCTTGCCGGACCCGGTGATGCCGAGGAGGGTCTGGTAGCGCTCGCCGTTGCCGATCCCCTCGCTGAGCGCGGCGACGGCACCCGGCTGGTCGCCGGCCGGGGCGAACTCGGACACCATGCGGAACGGTGACGTGCGCGTGGCCATCGCTGTTGGAATCTACCGACCGGGTGTGACATCGACGGGTGGGGCGAACCGGTCGCGGCAGCGCGGTCCCATGGCGTACAGGTAGGCCAGAATGCGTGGTTGCCCTGGTCAGGGTGATTAACCTGCGGGTCGGTGGCGGAGCTTCCTGCCGTCGGGAGCTTTCTGGGCTCGCTGGCGGCCGACGAACGGACGGCGCTGGGGGAGATCGGGCACGCCCGGTCCTACCGGCGGGGCGAGCGGATGATCATGGAGGGCGACCAGAACGACACCACGTACCTCGTCCTCGAGGGACGGGTGCGAGTGTTCACGGGCACGCCCGAGGGCAACGAGGTCACGCTGTGCGTGCGCGGCCCGGGTGACCTCATCGGCGATATGGGCGCCCTCGATCCGGGCGGTCGCCGCTCGGCCAGCGTCGTCGCCCTCGAGCCGGTGCGCTGCCGGGTCATCGCCGCGCGCGAGCTGCAGGCGTTCCTCGAGGCGCATCCGCGCTCCACGCTGGCGTTGCTGCGGCTGGTCATCGGCCGGCTGCGGGGCGCCGACCGCCGCCGCACGGAGTTCGGGCCCTACGACGCCACCCGCCGGCTGGCCCGCGTGCTCGTCGAGGCCGCCGACGAGGCCGCCGCCCTAGCGCCCGTCCACGGGGGACGGCGCGACGGCGGCGCCTCGGGCGTGCAGCTCGGGCTCGCGCTGTCGCAGCACGAGCTGTCGGGGCTCATCGGCGCCTCGCGGGAGTCCGTGGCACGGGGCATGGCCGAGCTGCGCCGCCGCGGCCTGGTGACCACCGGGCGGCGGTCCGTGACCATCCTCGACGCCGACGGCTTGCGGAGCTTCGCCGGCTGATCCGGACAACTCACGCGAGATGTGACCCCGGGCACCCGCGAACTGTGTCGTCTGACGACGACCACCGCGCCCCGGATGCCGGACCATGGGGTCTGGCGCGGGAGCGGTCCGGCGCCCGCCCGGGAGGAAGCTGTCGCCTCCCGAGCCGGTCGACGGACCGGTCCCGGCCGTACCGGTCGGGATACGCGGTGGGCTACCCCCGGCCGGTGCGGCGCGTCCGGTGAGGCACGATGGCCGATGGGTGCGGCGGCCAACCGGGGCAGCTCTCGACACCGCTCGACACCGGGCCGGAGCGCATGCACACTCGAACCATGGGGGATGGACCCGCTTTCAGGCGCCGCGTCCTCATCGAGGACGCCCGCCGTGACGGCAGCTACCTGCGCACGACCTGGCACGCGGAGCGGCGTGCCTTCGTGGTGAGCACCTGGCGCGGCGAGGTGTGCACCGGCGCGGTCCGGGTCCCGGTGGCCGCCGCCGGGGAGCTGGCCCGCCTGCTCATCGACGGCCTGGCCCATGCGGCCACGACCCCAGCTCCGGCCGGTCCCACCGCCAAGTCCCGGGGCCGTCCCGACGTGTTGACCCGCGCCCGGGCCTGGCTCCAGCGACTTCGGCTGAGCGCCTAGGACGCGGGCCGCTCGGGGCGTCAGGCGACGTCGGCGGCCGGCGGTGCCGGGTCGAGCTGGTACCGGTGGTAGCGGCCACCGCGGCCGGCGCCACGACCGAAGTAGTGCCACTCGGGGAAGTTGAAGTCGGCTGTCACCGAACGAGGCAGGAGCATCACTGCCCGCAGGAACTCGTCGAGGTCCCCGACGGCGTAGAGGTTGACCTCGTGGCCCCACCGGTCGATGTGGTCGAGGAGCAGGGCGGTGGGCCCGGTGCCCCAGGCGAGCGAGAACCGGTCGATGCCCCATGCCGCCAGCTCGTCGAGCGCGGCCCGGGCCCGGTCGGGTGTCGCCACGATCGCGGGAGCGAGCATGTCGATCGGGCATTGCACGGTGGCCGCCGGCCAGGCCCGGCGCAGGCGCCGGAACGCATCTCGCCCGAGCACGTCGACGCGCCCGTTGAACCACAGGTCGTGGCCGGCCGCACCGCTGCGACCCACCAGCTCTGACAGCTCGTCGTCGATGTCCGGCTGCTTGATGTCGAGCTTGACGGCCTTGCCCGCGGCGAGGGCCGCACGCAGGAACTCGTCGGCCATCAGCGGTGCTGCCGGCGGACCGCCGGGCAAGGGGGCACCGGTGCCACCGAAGGGGTCGTGGCGGAGCGCCAGCCGACCCTGCGGATCGCGGCGAACGTCACACTCGCCCCACCGCACGGGCGAGGCAAGGAAGTGGCGCAGGTTGGCGCGGTCGTTGACGCCGTGCCACGCCAGCTCCACGCGGTCGGGCAGGTCGGCCTCGCCGATGAGCGGACGCAGGTGCGGGTGACGGCCGGCCGAGGTGCCGCGTGACAGCGGGCGCCGCCACCCGTGGGGCGTCGGGCCGGTGAGGCAACGTGTCACGTCAGACATGGCTGCGCGCAAGGTAACGAGCGACCGTGAACGGTCAGTGAGGCCCCGGTGTCGCGCGGGGGATCGGCGAGCGAACGAATGTGGCGCCGCTGTTCGTCAGGCCGCCCCGGCGCGGAGGCGCTCGATCCAGTCCCAGACGGCGTCGACCTGGTGGGCGAGGTCAGCGGGGGTACCCCGGTTGTCGATCACCACGTCGGCGCGCGCCCGGCGCTCCTTCCTGCTCGCCTGCCGGGACATGCGGGACCGGGCATCCTCCTCGCTCATGCCGCGCTGCATGACCAGCCGCTCGACGGCGATGTCGGGGTCGACGTCGACGACGATCAGCCCCGCCAGGGGGTAGCCCCGGCTCGCCTCCACCAGGAGGGGCACATCGAGCACGACGACCGCGTCGGTGCCCGAGAGCTCCTCCATCCGGCGCGCGATCTCCGCCCCCACCGCGGGGTGGACGATGGCGTTGAGGTCCTCCAGCGCCTGCGGGTCGGCGAACACGATGTCCGCGATGGCGGCCCGGTCGAGCGTGCCGTCCGCGGTGACGATCCCGGGCCCGAACCGCTCGACCATCGCGTCGAACACCGGCGTGCCGGGCCGCTGCTGGTCCCGGACCACCTCGTCGGCGTCGATGACCGCCGCGCCCTTGGCGGCCAGCAGGGCCGACACCGTCGACTTCCCGGACCCGATGCCTCCGGTGAGCCCTACGACGAGCACGGTGGCGAACGTCAGGCGGCGGGTCAGGCCTGCGGTGCCTCGGGTTCGCCCTCGTCGGTGGCGGGCTCGGCCTGCCCGACCTCGCCGTCGCTGACGTCGGCCGTGGCCGCCGCCTCTCCCGCGGGGGCCCCGCCGTCCGCGGCCGCCGCGTCGGCCGTGGCCGCCGCCTCTCCCGCGGGGGCCCCGCCGTCGGCGGCTGCCGCGTCGGCCGCCTCGGGGCTCTGGTCGTAGTACTCGGCCCAGGCCTCGTCGGTCTCGGGCGAGTGCTCGACCGAGGGGCCGATGTAGTTGCCCTGGTCGTCGTAGGCGTGCTCGCCGAAGTGCTCCTGGTACTCGGCGGCCACCACGCCCCCCTCGGCGGCCTGCTTGATCGACAGGCTGATGCGGCGTCGCTGGAGGTCGAGGTCGATGATCTTGACCCACAGCTCCTCGCCGGGCGTGACCACCTGCTCGGGTAGGTCGACGTGGTGGGCCGACATCTCGGAGATGTGCACCAGGCCCTCGATCCCGTCGCCCACCTGCACGAACGCGCCGAAGGGCACCAGCTTGGTGACCCGGCCGTAGACCAGCTCGCCGACGCGATGGCTGGTGGCGAACTCCTGCCACGGGTCCTGCTGCGTGGCCTTGAGCGACAGGCTGATGCGCTCGCGGGACAGGTCGACGTCGAGCACCTGCACCTCGACCTCGTCGCCCACCGATACGACGGAGCCGGGGTGGTCGACGTGCTTCCACGACAGCTCGGACACGTGGATGAGGCCGTCCATACCGCCGAGGTCGACGAAGGCACCGAAGTTCACGACGCTCGACACGACGCCCTTGCGCACCTCGCCGGGCTTGAGGTTGGCGAGGAAGTCCTCGCGCTGCTCGCGCTGCGTCTCCTCGAGCCAGGCCCGGCGGGACAGCACCACGTTGTTGCGGTTCTTGTCGAGCTCGATGATCTTGGCCTCGAGCGACTTGCCGACGTACGGCTGCAGGTCACGGACCCGGCGCAGCTCGACGAGCGAGGCGGGCAGGAAGCCGCGCAGCCCGATGTCGAGGATCAGGCCGCCCTTGACCACCTCGATGACCGGGCCGGACACGACCCCGTCCTCCTCCTTGACGCGCTCGATGTCGCCCCAGGCCCGCTCGTACTGCGCCCGCTTCTTGGACAGCACCAGTCGGCCGTCCTTGTCCTCCTTGGTGAGCACCAGCGCCTCGACCTGGTCGCCTACCTTCACGACCTCGTTGGGGTCGACGTCGTTGCGGATCGACAGCTCGCGGCTGGGGATCACGCCCTCGGACTTGTAGCCGATGTCGAGCAGGACCTCATCGCGGTCGACGCGCACCACCGTGCCGGTGACCATGGCGCCATCCTCGACGGACACGAGGGTGGCATCGACAGCGTCGGCGAAGCTGCCGCTGAGGTCGTCGTCGACGATCTGGCGCGGGGTGTACCCCGACTCTGCGCTCACGTCGCCATCGGAGGCGGTCGCAGGGGCGGTGGGATCGGTCGTTTGGGCGTCGGACACGAACGGGTCGGCTTTCTTCGGGGGTCGGGATCGGCGGACTGCGGGTCCCGCCGGCGACGGGACAGGCACGAGGGCGCGCAACAGAGCGCGTTCGGGCGAGGGTAGCAGCCGCCCCCGGCGGACCGCTACGAACGCGCAGCCACAAGCAGGAACTCTGGCGAGTCGATGCTCGGCGGATCGGCGGCAAACGCGCCCGGGGCGACGGACCAGATGGCCCGCACGACGAGCCCGGCGCGCACCGCCAGCAGCCGGAGCTCGCGCGGCGTGAAGCACGTGGTCCACAGGTCGGCCGGCGCGGGCGCCCCGTCCTCGTCGCGGACCTCGGTGCGCTCGTGGTTGACGCCCGCGTCCGCGTCGAAGCTGTCGCCGCCCTCGAGCCAGCGGACCTGGAAGTAGGCGGAGAACGCCGACACGGCGGCGACGCCGCCAGGGCGGAGCGCACGGGCGATGCCGGCGAGCACGTCGCCGTCGGCGTCCAGCGGTGCGGCCGGCCCTCCGGCGAGGCCGAAGGCGCCCTGGCACAGCGAGATGGCGGCGTCGAACTCGGCGTCGAATCGAAGGTCCCGGGCATCGGCACGCACGAAGCCGGCGCCCGATGGGGCGCCGGCCCCGGCGATGTCCACGAACCGCTGGCTGATGTCGACGCCCACGACCTCCATCCCCCGTTCGGCGAGGGCGTAGGCGTGCCGCCCGGGACCACAGCCGACGTCGAGCACCCGGTGGCCGGGCCGCAGGTCGAGGGCGCCCACGAGGAACTCGATCTCCTGCGCCGTGCCCTTGGTGAAGGAGTAGCGGAGATAGGCGGCGCCCAGGTGGTCGGCGACCGGCTCGAACCAGTGCCCTTCGCGTCTTTGAAGATCTTCCGGGCCTGTGGCCCGCATCTTCTTCAAAGAGTGGATTGGGTCGGCCCGGCGACCACTCACCCCACTCATCCCTTGGCGTCCGCCCAGCTGGGGCCGAACGCCAGGTTGACCTCCAGCGGAACGCTGAGGTCCACCGCGCCGGTCATCGTGTCGACGACCACCTTGGCGGCCCGGTCGTGCTCGGCCGGGGGCACGTCGAGCAACACCTCGTCGTGCACCTGGAGGATGAGCTGGCTGTCCATCTGCGAGTCCTCCAGCGCCGCCGTGAGTCGCACCAGCGCGACCTTGAAGATGTCCGCGGCCAGGCCCTGGATCCCGGCGTTCATCGCCTGCCGCTCGCCCGCCTGGCGGATCCGGTAGTTGGGCGACGACAGCTCGGGGATCTGGCGCCGCCGGCCGAACAGCGTCTCGGTGTAGCCGCGTTCCCGGGCCTCGGCCACGGTGCGCTCCATGTACTCCTTCACCGAGGGGAACGCCTCGAAGTAGGCGGCGAGGATGAGCGCCGCCTCCTCGGTGGGGATGTTCAGCCGCTGGCCCAGCCCGTAGGCCTCCATGCCGTACGCCAGCCCGTACGACACCATCTTGGCCTTGGACCGCTGGTCGATCGTCACCGCGCGGGGCTCGACGCCGAACACCCGCGAGGCCGTCTCGGTGTGGATGTCTCGGCCCGAGCGGAAGCTCTCGATGAGGCCCGGATCCTGGGCCAGGTGGGCGATGCAGCGCAGCTCGATCTGGTTGTAGTCGGCCACGAGCAGCTCGCAGCCCGGCGCCGGTACGAACGCCTTGCGGAACTCCCGCCCGATCTCGCTGCGCACGGGGATGTTGTGGAGGTTGGGCTGGTCCGACGACAGCCGGCCGGTGCGGGCGACGGTCTGGTTGAACGTGGCGTGGATCCGTCGGTCGTCGGCCACCTCGGCGAGCAGGCCGTCGCCGTAGGTCGAGCGCAGCTTCTCGACCTCCCGGTAGGCCAGCAGGTGCTCGATGATCGGGTGCTGCCCAGCCAGCTTCTCCAGCGACGACGCGTCGGTGGAGAAGCCGGTCTTGGTCCGCTTCTGCGGCGTCAGTCCCAGCTTGTCGAACAGGATCTCCCGCAGCTGCGGGGTCGAGTTCACGTTGAACTCGGTGCCGGCGTCGTCGTAGACCTGCTGGCGCAGGTCGTCGACCTCGGCGTTCAGGCGATCCCGCAGGCCCCGCAGCTCGCCGGCGTCGACACCCACGCCCGCGTGCTCCATGTGCGCCAACACCCGCACCAGCGGGACCTCGATCTCGTCGTTGAGCGCTCGGAGCGCCTGGTGATCGAGCGCCTGCGTCAGCGGCTCGATCAGGCGGTCGACCGCGAGGGCGTAGCGACCCGTGCGCTGGGCAGCCGACACCGTCGAGCCGTCGAGATCGAGCTGGCCCTCGGGGGCGGTGCCGTCCGCAGGCAGCTCGGCCGAGGCGTAGCGGCGCAGCACCTCGTCCAGCAGGTAGCGCGACTCGGCGGGATCGAGCAGGTAGGCGGCGATGGCGGTGTCGATGGCCAGGCAGCGCACATCGACGCCGACGTCGAGCAGGGACCGCATGATCGCCTTGGCCTGATGGGCAGCGACCGGCCGGCCGCCCTCGCCCGGCTGCGCCACGAGCCGCGCCAGCTCGACGCGCACGGCATCGTCGACGAGGAGTCTGATCG
>Ga0299914_10003411_pt1 | contig 11221 bp, 10 predicted proteins | sample RVTome_10_FD_201361 | JGI IMG/M metagenome (GOLD analysis project Ga0299914, IMG submission 201361) | Soil microbial communities from uranium-contaminated site in the Upper Colorado River Basin, Wyoming, United States - RVT153D57 (version 2) ... | reverse complement strand
TTGTCCTCGGCATGGGAGAGGATCTCCGGCCAGACCCGGGTGGCCTTGTCCCAGTTCTCGTCCTGGGTCAGGGAACGGTCGGCGCCGATGAAGGTGTTGACCACGGGAACACCCATCTTCCCGGCGGCGATGATGACCTTCTTCAGGTGATCGATGACCATGCGGGCGCGCTCGTCCTCGGGGTGAAGCGGGTTGGGGTAATAGCCGAGGCCAGAGATCTCCAGACCCTTCTCATTCATGCTGCTAGCGATCTCGGAAGCCTGATCGTCGGTGATCCCGTCGACATCGATGTGACTGGTGCCGGCATAGCGACGGGTATCGCCACTCGATGCCGGCCAGCACGCGATCTCGATGGCGGTGAACCCGTTGTTCGCGGTCCAATCAGACACATCCTCGAGTGGTAGGTCGGGCAGCGGCGCGGTCAGCAGACCGAGTTTCATGCCATCCTCCTCATAGTCATCGTCTCCTCATCGTTCCACGGAGACCCATCGTTGCTCTTCGTTGCTCCTGGCGATGGCGTCGGTCACCAGGACGGCGTCGTGGCCGTCGGCAAAGGTCGGATAGGTGGGGTCCGGGGATGGCGAGCCCTTGACGACGTCGGCGTAGACCTGGGAGAAGAGGGCTCGGAAGGTGTCGGGAAATCCTTCGACGTGACCTCCCGGATACGCCATCAGACGAGCGGCTTCAGGGGCGTATGTCGCGGGGTCGCGGCTGGACACCTCGTTGGGGCGTCCGCGATGGCCGATGAGCAGGTCTTCGGGGTTCCCCGAGAACCAGCGCAGAGCCGACTCGCTGCCGGCGATTTCGTATCGGAGCGAATTCTTCTGACCCGCCGAGACCTGGGAGATCGTGACCGCACCGCGGGCGCCACCCTCGAAGCGGAGGAGGATCCCGGCGGCGTCGTCGCTGGTCATCTTCTCTTCGATCAGGTCTTCGTCTCCGGAGACGGTGGAGAAGGTCTCCACCGGGCCCGAGGGATGTCGTCGAATCGGTACGAGGGTGTGGAGGTCGGCCATGACCTCGACCACGCGGCGCCCGGATATGAACCTGGTCAGGTCGAGCCAGTGGGAGCCGATATCGGCGACGGCGCGCAGGCCGCCGGCCTCCTCCGGCTGGAGACGCCAATTCCAGTCGGTGTCGAGCAGAAGCCAGTCCTGGTGATAAGACCCGGTGATCAGGCGTGGCTCGCCTATCTCACCTGTCGAGACCATCGCCATGGCCTCATGATTCGCCGGGTAGAAACGGATGTTGAAACAGACCGCATTCACCAGCCCAGACGACCCGGCGCGGGCCACGAGGTCGGCGGTTTCCTCGGAGCCCAGGGCCAAGGGTTTCTCACACACGACGTGCGTGCCGGTGTCGAGGACCTTCCGCACCTGGTCGGCATGGGCGTAGTTGGGGCTGGCGATGTGCACCACGTCGACATCGGCGGCGAGGTCCTCCACGCTCTCGTACACATCCGGGAGGCCAGACGACTCCGCTTTGGCTCGAGCACGCTCCGGCGTCGAGCCGACCACACCGACCACGTTCACTCCTAGACGGCGCAGCGCCTCGACATGGGCGACCCCGATGAAGCCGATCCCGACCACACCGGCTCTCACATCTCTGAACCTCATGGTCCTCCTGACTCAGCTCGATCCAGTCACCCGGGCGTAGAGCCACGCCAGGGCGAGCACGATCAAGCCGTAGACGATCTGTTGGATGGCCTGGCCGGCGTTGAGGAAGGTGAGCATCGTGGCCAGGACTCCCAGGATGAGGGCACCGAGAATGGTGCCGCTGTAGGAGCCGATCCCGCCGAATATCGATGTGCCCCCGATGACGGCCGCCGCCACCGAAGGGAGGAGGAAGCTCACGGCCAGCTGCAGGTCGACCGCTCCGGTGCGTCCGGCGAGGAGGATGCCGGCGAGTGCCGCCAGCAGACCTGCGACGGCGTAGGCCGCGATGAGAACCTGCCAGCTGCGCACTCCGGAGAGCCGGGCCGCCACCGGGTTGTCGCCGATGGCGTAGAGCAGCCGGCCATAGCCAGTGCGCCGCAAGCCATAGATTATGAGAATCGACACCCCCGCCCACACCAGCGCGTTGTAGGGGATGCGATTTCCGAGGAAGGAGCCACCTCCCAAAGTGGAGATGAAGTCGCTGACGGTGGTCGAGCCTTGTAGCACGGTGAACGAGAGGGCGGTGAAGAGACCGACGAGGATGGCCGACATCGCCAGAGTCATGATGATCGGGTTGACCCGGAAGACACCGACCCCGACCCCGTTGACTGCACCAGCCAGCAGCCCGACCATCAGCCCGAGGGCAATGGCGACGAGGGAGCCGTTCGGCGACTGATGCGCCGCCACGTAGGCGGCGGCGGTGGCGATCATCCCGACGGAGAGGTCGATGCCGCCGGTGAGCATGAGAATGGTCTGTGCCCCCGCCATGATCCCCAGTGGAGCGGCGAGCAGCACGGTGTTCCTCAGCCCGCTCGCCGAGAGATAAGAGGGCTGAATCACCCCGGTCACCAGCACGAGGACCACGAGCACGCCACCGAGCACTGCTAGCGGGTGGTCCGCCAGCCAGATTGCCCATCTGGGCTGATTGAGCTCCGGCAGCTGTGGCTCTCTCGTGCCGAGCGTCACTCGGCACGCTCCCGGCGCAGCTCGACGACTCCCGCGACCATCATGACGAGGACGATCAAGGCCCCCTGGATCACTTGTGCCGTGTTGGGGTCGACACCCATGGCGCTGAGAACCGGCGAGAGAACGAATAGAACGATGCCGGCCGCAGCAGCTCCGACGACAGAGCCGACACCCCCGGTGAGAGCCACGCCGCCGAGCACGATCGCGGCCACCGAGCGCAGCGTGAAGTTCGAGGCGGTGGCAAAACGTGACTCACCCGACCCGGTGATGGCGAGCGAGGCGAGCCCACCGAGCGCGGCGAAAGCGCCGCCGACTGCATAGGAGACGACTTTCGCCTTCAGGGTGCCGACACCGGACAGGTAGGCCGCCGTTGAATCGGAGCCGGTGGCATAGAGGGAGAGACCGGTCCGGCTGTGTTTCATCCAACGCGCAGCCGCAAGCATCGGCACGAACATCATGACTAGCGCGGGCCAGAAGTTGGAGCCGGTGCCGCTGGTCGAGCCTGTGAATATGGCCCGGAACCCGTCGCTGGTGCCACCACCGGGGGAAGGCAGGACGATGAGGGCGAGGCCGGCGATGATGAAGAGGGTTGCCAGCGTCACCACGATGTCCGGAACTCTGGACACGTAGATGATCCAGCCAACACCACCGTTGATCGCCGCGGCCATCAGGATCACCAGGACCGCCACCACGAGGCTGACGCCGAGTGACTGGCCGTCCATGAGTTGGGCCGCCACTGCATTGGTGAGTATGAGCATCGAGCCAACGGCCAGGTCGATGCCACCGGCGATGACGATGATCGCCTGGGCGATGGCGAGATAGACCAGCGGGAGGCTGTTCTTGGCGATCGAGGCGATCTGGAACGAGCCGAAGTTGGGAATCGTCGACGCGTAGAAGGCGATGAGGGCTATCAGAAGCAGCCAGACCCCGGTGGTCCAGCCGTACCGGCGCAAGAGCGAGGTCCAGTCGAGACCCGTCCGCCCGACCTCTACCGGGGCCGCCGTCATGCCACTTCCTCGCTGATACCGTGCGCAGCGGTGAGCAGCGCCTGCTCGGTGGCCTCGGACGCAGGAAGCTCCTCGACGAGCTCGCCGTCGTACATGACGAGCACCCGATCACAGACCAGCGGGATCTCGGCGAGCTCGCTCGTGTATAGGAGCACGGCGGCGCCGTCGTCGGCGAGCTCGCGCAGGAGCTCGTAGATCTGCTGTTTGGTGCCGACGTCGATTCCCCGAGTCGGGTCGAAACAGAGCAGCACCCTGAAACCCGATGCCAGCCAACGGCCGACCACGACCTTCTGCTGGTTACCGCCGGAGAGCCGGCCCGCCTGCTTGCCTGCCCTCGTGTCGATGGAGAGACGCCTTATGGCCGAATCGACACGGGCTTTCTCGTCACGGGCGAGACCGAACCAGCTACCGACTCGGTTGTAGAGCGGTGTCGTCAGGTTCTCCCGGATGGGTCGTTTCGGCAGCAATGCCTGGAGCCGGTCCGATGGGACCAGCACCACTCCTCTTCGCACAGCGTCATAGGGGGAGCGTGCGTCGAGCTCTTCCCCACCCGCCAGGACGATCCGGCCTGCGTCGGGGCGCCTCGAGCCGGAAAGCAGCTCGAAGAGACGGTCCTGTCCCTGGTCCTCGAGCGCAGCCACGCCCAGGACCTCACCTGCGCCCAGTTGGAATGAGACGTCACTCACCGCGTCCGATGAGGAGAGCCCCGAAGCCTCGAGCGCGATAGGGGCACCGGCGAGCCTCTCCATCCCGGTCGCCCCCTCCACCATGGCTTTCGCTGCTTCGCCAAGCATCGCCCGGACGAGGCCGGACTCCCCGACGTCACGGGGGACGCAGACCTCGACCTCCCGCCCATCGCGGAGCACTGTGGCGCGATCGGACATGCGCATCACCTCACCGAGGCGATGCGTGATGATGAGGACCGAGTTGCCCCGGTCCTTCCACTCTTTCATGACGTCGAAGACCTGTTCCGCCTGATCCGCGGTCAAGGCCGCCGTGATCTCATCGAGCATGAGCAGAGAGGGCCGGCGCGCCAGGACACGGGCCAGGTCGAGGAGACGGAGGGTGGGCAAGGGCAGTTCCCTTATCAACACGTCGAGGTCGACTTCTCTGACCTTCATGTGCTCCAGCCAGGTGGTGACCTCGTCCTCGGAGATGTCGGTGAGCCGAAGGTTCTCACGAACCGTCAGGTCGGGGATCAGCGCAGGGTCCTGGAAGACAGTCCCCAGACCGGTATCCGCGGCGATTCGGGGTGTCCTGATGTCGAATTTTTTCCCGTGGACCTTGATCTCGCCGGCATCGGGGCGGTGCACGCCGGAGAGGATCTTGACCAGTGTGCTCTTCCCGGCTCCGTTGGCCCCGAGGAGCGCGTGTATCTCACCGGGCTCCACCTGGAGGCTGGCGCCACGGAGGGCGACAACGGTCCCGAAGCTCTTGGAGATCCCGGTCGCGTCGAGAAGAGGTGTGTCGGTCAAGTGAGTGAATGTGTAGTCGAGATGGGAGCACCCATGACGGGTGCCCCCATCTCATCAGTAGCGGGCTTAGCTCTCGGTCTCGCCCGGGCCCGCGCACGCGGAGACCGCACCGGCGTCATACGACGTGTACGGCTCGATGTTCGTGTACGTGCTCCAACCGACCTGCTCGTCGGGGGCGTAGAGCTCGTCGAGCTGATCTTGCTCGCTCGAGTCGAAGACCTCCGGAGTCAGAGTCGTTGTCTGGTCCGGACCGTCTCCCTCGAGCGCATCGACGGCGATGGCGGTACCGACCGCGCCGATCGCCGGCGGGTTGGTCACTGCAGCACCCGTTAGCCCGTCTCCCTCCAGCTCGATGAGCTGTTCGATGAAGCCGTTGTTGTCGGCGCCAACGATAGGAACGAACGGCACATCGGCCGACTGGAACTGCTCGACCACGGTGTAGTCGATCCCAGACGTCCAGATGCCATCCACTTGCTGGGTGGTGATGATGTTCAAAGCCTGTTCGGCTCCGACAGTCGGATCCCAACCGGTGAAGGTCTCCTGGACCACAGCGATGCCAGGGAACTCCTCCAACGCACGCTGGAAGCCGGCGTCACGATCGGTATCGGCGGGTACCCCGTCGATCCCGCGCATGTAGACCACGTCGCCTTCGCCGCCCAGTTCCTCGAACAGCCACTTGGCTCCCAGGTATCCATACTCTTCCTGGTCGTTGGTGGCTACGTAGGCCCCCTCGGCGGTGACGGCCTGGTCGACAGCCACGACGACGATGCCCTGATTGATGGCTTCTTCGATTACCGAGTTGAGACCCTCACGGTCCGTCGGGTTGAGGATGATCGCATCCACCCCCTGGGAGATCAGGTTCTCGATGTGACCGATTTGGCCGGTCATGTCGGCGTTCTCGTTGATGACGACGACCTCGTCGACGACACCACTGGCGGTAGCCTGAGCCTTGATCGAGCAGATCATCTGCTCACGCCAGCCGTTGCCGACCAACGTGTTGCTCACGCCGATGGTGTAGGTCTCCCCGTCACCATCGCCGCCACCCTCGTCGCCGCCACAGGCAGCCACGATCAGGGCGAGCGCACTAAACAGGGCTGCGTATTGCAGACCCTTGCGCTTTGTCATGTTTCCTCCTCTGTTTGCCTGCCGCTCCCGCGGCCTGATTGTCTCTCTCCCGGCGGGGTGACCGGTCATCCCGGTCATGCCAGCCCGCCACTGGTGGCGATGGCCATCGCAATGGCCTCTGGTTGCAGTAGATGGTCGATCACCATTGCTGCTGCCCCGGTCACGCCGGCCCGGTCGCCAAGGTCGGATGTCCTTATCTGAAGATCTGTCGTGGAGAGTGCGGTGGAGCGGCGATAGACCACCTCGCGAATCCCGGCGAGGAGCTGCTGTTCTGCCTCAGCCATGTCGCCGCCGACGATTATGAGTGCGGGGTTGAGCAGGTTCACGGTGCTGGCCAGGACCTGGCCGATCAGACGACCCGCCTCCCGCACCGCCCGTGCGGCATCGTTCTTGCCTTCACGGACGAGACGCACCACGTCACGGCTCCCGGTCACGCCTTCATGGACTGCGGCGAGTTGAGCGGCCAATGCGGCGCCGCCCGCGGCAGCTTCGAGACATCCCGTGTTCCCGCATCGGCAGACAACGCCCTGGTTGGTGGCCTGCACGTGCCCGATGTCGCCGGCGGCGCCATGGGCACCACGATGAATTCTCCCATCGAGCACCAGCCCCGACCCGATGCCAGTTCCCACCTTCAGATAGATGAAGTCTTCCACCCGTGGTGTCATCACCCACTGCTCCCCGAGAGCCATGATGTTCACGTCGTTGTCGACGAGGACCGGGACGCCATATCGGGCACCAAGACGATCGGCGACCGGATACTCGTGCCACCCGGCCATGATCGGAGGGTGCACCGCCACACCCCGATCGAAATCGACGGGGCCCGGGAGCCCGACCCCTATTCCCTTGGCGTCCGCAGCCGAATGGTCGGAATCAGCAAGAAGTTCGTCGAATGTCAGCTCCAGCCATCCGAGCACGTCTTCGGGGCCGCGGTCGATATCGATCTCCACAGCGCGGTCGAGGAGAGTCTCCCCACCGAGATTGGTGAGGGCGATGCGGGAATGGGTCGCTCCGAAGTCGGCAGCCAAGACCACACCGGCGTTGTCGTTGAACCCGAGGATCGTCGGCGGTCTCCCACCCGTGGATTCGGCCTCTCCGGCCTCGATCACCAGACCGGAGCCGATGAGGGCGTCCACGCGCTGGGCGATCGTGGAGCGAGCCAGGCCTGTTGCCTCGGTCAGCTGACCACGGGTCGTGGCTTCACCGGAGCGAATCAGCGACAAGAGGTCACCGGGGCTTTCCACACCTGATCGGCCACGGTCCTCTGTCATAGTTTTGCCACCATGCCAGATACTTATGTCGGCGTCAAGGGCATAAGTGCCGGCACTTGTGCCTACGGGCTGTCATATGGACCGGGCCACGCCAAGGACGGTTCAGGCTTTTCGAGGAGCCGGCCAAGTCGGCGTCCGTGCTCGGCATAGGCGTTCCGAAACAATTCCCGGGAGCGATCGTTGCCGACCACCGACGCCGCGCTGAGGACCACAGGCGGCGATCCCGCGGTGACCAGCAACTCGGCGGTGCGCACCTTGATCTCGTTGACGACGGCAACGTTGGCGAGCGTCGATCCGGGGCCCACCGAGGTATCCATCCCCTCGATGCGAACCAGCGCGTCTCCGGGCGGTGTCCCGATGTCGATGACGAGGTCGGCGACTTCGAAGAGTCGCTTGCCCGACGGATGGGCCGCTGGGAGTGCACCGCTCTCCGGCAGCGATGTCACCGCGACGACTCCCAGACCCCGTTGACGCGCCCCCAATGCCATCTCGATCGGGACCGCGGCTCGGCCGGAAGCGCTGAAGACGATCATCAAGTCGTCGGGACCGAAGTGGAAGTTGGAGAGGATGACCTCGGCCAGACCCTCCGTGCGCTCGATGAACATGGCCTGTTGCTGGCCGTTGGACCCGACGACGCCGGTGTGGTGAGTCATCGATAGTTCGACCATGGGGTGGAAGCCAGGGAAGGAGCCGTACCTGGGAAACATCTCCTCGACCGGTATTCGGGAATGGCCCGAGCCAAAGAGATGCACCAAACCGCCCTTCCCGATGGCACGCGCACACCATTGGGCTGCGGTCTCGATCGACTCCATCTGGGTCTGTTCGATGTGATCTAGCAATGCCCGCGCCGCCTCGATCCACCGTCCGAGGCTGCTCAATTCGTATCCAGCGGCGTTCCGCGCATTCGGAGCCCAAATGTATATACATTTGTGGCGTGATGTCTAGAGGCAAGCCGTGACCGAGAAGAGCCCGGCACGTTACGAAGAGATCGCCTCCCATCTCCGCCGGCTGTTGTCCGAGGCGAGCCCGGGAGATCGCCTCCCCTCGGAAGCCGAATTGTGCGAACAGTTCGACGTCAGTCGAATGACGGCCAGGCAGGCGATGCAGATGCTCGCAGCCGACGGTTTGATAGAGCGGCGGCGGGGGGCAGGCACCTTCGTCCGGGAGCACCCTGTTCCGCGCGATCTGGGATCGCCCCTGTCGTTCACCGGATCCATGCGGGCGCGTGGCATGAAGGCTTCCAGCCGGACATTGCGGTGGGACGAAGTCTCTCCCGACCGCGACGAACAGGGTGCCCTTGGACTGGATCCCAAAGATGGTGCATACGTGTTGGAACGATTGCGACTCGCCGACGGGACGCCCATGGCCATCGAACGCGTGGTGATGCCTGCCGACCTGGCGGCCACGCTGGAAGACGGCTTCCAGGAGGGCTCGCTGCACGATGCGTTTCGACGCGCCGGACGTCAGCCGGCCGAAGCTCATGCCGACGTGTCTGCGAGGCGAGCGAGCAAGCGAGAGCGTGAGCTTCTCGATCTACCCCCGGGTGCGATCATCATCACGGAGCGCAGGACCATCTACGACACGGAGGGAGCTCCGCTCGAACGAACACAAACCCACTACGCCGCCAGCAGGTACAGCTTTCGAGCCATCCTCCGCGATGACGGGGGCGATCGATGACCCTCCATGTCGGCCTCGATCTCGGCGGCACCAACATCAAGACGGCCGTCTTGAGCGGGGAACTGGAGGACCTCGAGGTGGTGTCGACCGACTCGGTCGACACCGGAGCAGCAAGAGGCCCTGAAGCCGTTGTCGACAACCTCGTGGCCGTGGGCATCGAGGTGATCGATGGCCGGCCCGTGACATCGGTGGGACTCGGAGTCCCGGGACATTTCGACCGCGACACGGGTCGCATCCTTCTCTTCCCCAATCTCCCCGGCGACTGGGAAGGATTCCCGCTGCGTGACCGGGTCGGTGACGGCCTCGGCATCGATACCTGGATGATCAATGATGCCCGGGCTTTCACCCTCGCCGAGGGCCTACTCGGTGCAGGACGCGGTCACAGCACTGTCGCCTGCATCACTCTCGGCACGGGAGTCGGGGGCGGGATCATGATCGATGGAAGACTCCATCGGGGTGCGTTCGGAGTCGCCGGCGAGATCGGCCACCAGACCATCCTCCCCGACGGGCCTTCGTGCGGCTGCGGCAACCGCGGGTGCCTCGAGTCGTTGGTGAAGGCCGATGTGCTCGCCTCCGGAGCCGGTCGACCCACGGTGTCGGATGTGTTCGAAGGCGCTCGAGATGGCGACGACCACTGTCTCGCGGCCGTGGCGCAATGGGCCGGCTACCTGGGAATCGGGCTGGCCAACGTAGTCACAATGATCGGTCCGGACCGGATCGTCGTCGGAGGTGGCATCGCCGAGGCCGGGGACTTGGTTCTAGATCCGATCACTGACGCAGTCAAGGCGCGGGTGACTTTGGTGCCCACCGAGAGCATTGAGATCGTCCCTGCCGCGTTGGGTCGTTTCGCCGGCGCAGTGGGCGCTGCCGTCGCCGGCGCCATGGGCCACTGAGCAGTCAGGCTCCTACACGCTCCCGATAGTCGTCGAGGATCGTCGCCGTGGCCGTCGCCCCGCAACGCTCGGCACCGGCCTCGATCACTGCCAGGAGCGCATCGAGCGTACGTACGCCGTGGGCCGCCTTGACCTTGACACTCGGTCCCACAGACTCCCGCATCAGTCGAATGTCCTCGACGGTGGCCCCGGTCGGCGCGTATCCGGTCGAGGTCTTGACGTAGTCGGCCCCCGCGGTTTCGCTGAGCTTGCATGCGACGACCTTCAGCTCGTCGCTCAGGTAGGAGTTCTCGAATATGACCTTGACGAGCGCGTCACCGGAGGCGGCGACCACGGCAGCTATGTCGTCACCGACCTCATCGTGACGCCCCGAGAGGAGCCATCCGATGTTGAGGACCATGTCTAGTTCGACCGCACCGTCGGCGAGCGCCCTCTCCGCCTCGGCGACCTTGACGGCGGTCGTCGAGTCTCCGTGCGGGAAGGACACGACTGTGCCCACGGCCACGGCAGTGCCCGCCAGCTCCGAAGTGGCGAGTGCGACGTCGGCGGGCCGGACGCAAACCGATACGACGTCGTACTCGGCTGCGAGGTCGCAACCGGAGATGACGTCCTCGGTCGTCAGCATTGGCTTCAACAATGAGTGATCGATCGTCCCGGCGAGCTGCTCATAGGTGACGTCGGCGACGGTCAGAGCGATGGGTTCCATGTGACGAGTGTGGCGGGTAGATCCTGAAATGTCTAGACAACTTGGGCGCGGAGCTCAGCGGCTCTCTCGGTGACGAGTGCGCGGTCGTCGTGGGCGGTCAGCCAACCGCCGACGCCGACGGCGACGGCACCTGCGTCGAGGAAACTGACGATGTTCCCTGCATCGATACCACCGGTTGGGATGACCCTGAGGTCGGGCCAGGGACCGAACAAGCTCTTCAGATATTTGGGACCGCCGAGACTCGCCGGGAAGAGCTTCACGGCCGCAGGCCGCAATCTCCTCGCCGAAGCGACCTCTGTAGGGGTCAGCGCCCCGGGCACGTAGGCGACCTCGTTGTCGGACGCCCATTGCACCAAGGCCACATCGAGGTGAGGGGAGACCACGAACTCGGCGCCGGCGGAGACGGCCCTATCTGCGTCAGGGACCGACATGACCGTTCCGGCACCGAT
>Ga0299914_10003410_pt1 | contig 11223 bp, 8 predicted proteins | sample RVTome_10_FD_201361 | JGI IMG/M metagenome (GOLD analysis project Ga0299914, IMG submission 201361) | Soil microbial communities from uranium-contaminated site in the Upper Colorado River Basin, Wyoming, United States - RVT153D57 (version 2) ... | reverse complement strand
CGCGCCACGACGTCGTGCGACGTCGGGCCGGACGGCTTGTCCACGACGAGGACGCCGTTCATGGCACGGGGCGCGTCTGGAGTCCGTGCGCGATCGCCTCGACCAGCCGATCCAGGATCGGTCCGCGAACCGCCTCGAGCGGGCCCGGCACGGTGAAGCCCGCCGCGTTCTTGTGGCCGCCGCCGCCGAACCCGTTCGCCACGAGCCGCACGTCCACATCGTACTTGGACCGCATGCTCACGCGGACGTCGCCGTTCGACGCCACCTTGAAGAAGACGACGGCCTGGATCTCGCGGGCGGTGAGCGGCAGGTTGATGACGCCTTCCGTGTCGTTGTAGGTGCACCCGCACGCCGCCAGCATCGCGTCGTCCATGTCGAGCACCGCGAGACGCCCCTCGTCGGCGAGCTCCATGGCGTCGAGGAGCGCGCCGATCAGCTTCAGCTTGCCGAAGCTGTTGCTGTCGAACACGCCCCGGGCCATCGCCGCGGGGTTCACGCCCGCTTCCACCGCCTGGCGGCAGATGTCGAACGTCCGGGGCGTGATGTTCGAGTGGTGGAACGATCCCGTGTCGGTGAGAATCGCGAGGTAGATGTGCGTGGCGATCTCGTAGGTGAGCGGCACGCGCAGCGCCTGGATCACCTCGAACACCATCTCGCCGCAGGCCGCCGCGCTCTCGTCGAACCAGTTCAGCGCGCCGTACATCCGGTTGCCGACATGATGATCGATGTTGATGATGAAGCGCCCCTCGAGCCCGGCGACGCCGGTGCGGCCGAGGTCGCTGCACTCCATCACGATGAGCGCATCGGCGTCCACTCCGGCGGCGGTGGAGGCGATCTCGATCCGGTCCAGCCCGGGGAACTCGCGGTAGTGGTCCGGCGCCGGGTCGGCGTTCAGGATTCGGACGTCCTTGCCCAGCGCGTCGAGCGCGTAGGCCATCGCGAGCTGGGAGCCGATCGAATCGCCGTCAGGCCGGGCGTGGGACGTGAGAAGGAACCGCTGCCTCGCCAGCACCTCGTCGCAAATCTCGCCGACGACGCCCCGGGCGTGGCTCTGCTGCCGTTTACGTGCTGCCGTCTCGCTCATCGTCCCCCGGAAGATCCCCGTCGGACGCCTCCAGACGCCCGGCGCGTTCGGTGTTGAGGTCCTGCAGGATCCGTTCGATGCGGTCCTGGCGCTCGATGCTCTCGTCGAAGCAGAACTGCAGCTCGGGGACGCGCCTCAGCCGCAGCCGCCGGCCGAGCTGCCGGCGGAGGAACGGGGCCGCGCGCTCGAGGGCCCGCTGCGACTCCCGCCTCGCGCGGTCGTCCCCCATCGTGGTGTAGTACACGCGGGCGTGCTGCAGATCGGACGACACCGTCACTTGCGTGACGGTGAGAAAGCCGATGCCGGGATCGTGCACCTCGCGCGCGAGGAGGTCGGCCATCTCGACACGAATCTGATCGCCGACGCGCGCGGGACGGGAAGTCATGTGTGACGCGGCCCGGCTCGAGGCCGGGCCCCTGGTCCGAAGCCGCGCCTTACGCGGGCGCGGCGACACGCTCGGTGACGAACACCTCGATGACGTCGCCGATCTTGAGGTCGTTGAACTTCTCGAAGCCGATGCCGCACTCGAACCCGGCCCGGACCTCCGAGACGTCGTCCTTGAACCGCCGCAGCGAGCCGATGCGGCCCTCGTAGACGACCACGTTGTCGCGCAGCAGCCGCGCCTGGCTCTCGCCCGACCGCGTGATGCGCCCGTCCACGACCATGCACCCGGCAATCGTGCCGAACTTCGGGACCCTGAAGGTCTCGCGCACCTCCGCGGACCCGACGCGCACTTCCTTGAACGTCGGCTCGAGGAGCCCCGTCATCGCCTTCTTGATCTCGTCGACCACGTTGTAGATGACGGAGTGCTGCCGGATGTCCACCTTCTCGCGCTCGGCGACGTCGGCCGCGTTCCGATCGGGCCGGACGTTGAAGCCGATGATGATCGCGTTCGACGCGGAGGCGAGCAGCACGTCGGACTCGTTGATCGCGCCGACGCCGCTGTGGATGATCCGCACCTTGACCCTCTCGTCGGTCAGCTTCGTCAGCGTGTCGCCCACCACTTCGGCCGAGCCCTGCACATCGGCCTTCACGATGATCGGCAGCTCCTTCACGCCGCCTTCGGCGATCTGCTGCTGGAGCGATTCGAGCGTGAGGCGCGAGCCCTTCACGCCGAGCGCCTTCTCCTTGGCCTGCGTCTGCCGGAAGAGCGCGATCTGCCGCGCCTTCACCGCGTCGGCCAGCGCCTGGAAGGCGTCGCCCGGCTGTGGGAGGCCGCCGAGGCCGAGCACCTCGACCGGCGTGGCGGGGCCGGCGGTCTTCAGCTGTCGCCCGCGATCGTCGATGAGCGCGCGCACCTTCCCGACAATCGTGCCGGCGATGAACGTGTCGCCCACGTGGAGCGTGCCGTCCTGCACCAGGATCGTCGCCACCGGGCCCCGGCCCTTGTCGAGCTTGGCTTCCAGCACCGTGCCCGACGCGCTGCGCTTCGGGTTCGCCTTCAGCTCGCTCATCTCGGTGACGAGCAGGATCATCTCGAGCAGCAGCTCGAGGTTCTGCTTCTTCTTCGCCGAGACCTCGACCATGACCGTCTGGCCGCCCCACTGTTCCGGGACGAGGCCGAGATCGGCGAGCTCCTTCTTCACGCGGTCCGTGTTGGCGTCCGGCTTGTCGATCTTGTTGATCGCCACCAGGATCGGCACCCCGGCCGCCTTCGCGTGATCGATGGCTTCCTTCGTCTGCGGCATCACCCCGTCGTCGGCGGCGACGACGAGGATGACGACGTCGGTGACGCGGGCGCCGCGGGCGCGCATCATCGTGAACGCCTCGTGGCCCGGCGTGTCGAGGAAGACGACGTTGCGGTCGTTGACCTGGACCGCGTAGGCGCCGATGTGCTGAGTGATGCCGCCGGCCTCGCGCTCGGCCACGCGCGCCGAACGGATCGCGTCGAGGAGCGTGGTCTTGCCGTGGTCGACGTGGCCCATGACGGTCACGACCGGCGCCCGTGACTGGAGATCCGCCGGGTCGACGTCCTCGGCCTCGACCTGCAGCATCTCCTCCTCGAACGTCTGCATCTTCACGTCCGCGCCGAACTCGCGCGCGATCATGGAGGCCGTCTCGTCGTCGAGCGTGCTGTTGATGGTCATCATCATGCGGCGCTCGATCAGCTTGCGGAGGACGTCCTTCGCCTTGACGTCGAGCTTCGCCGCGAGATCGGCGACGGTCATGCCCTCGGCGAGCGTGATCGTCCGCGTGATGGGCGGCGGCGCCGCGGGCGGCGGCGGCGGCGCCTGGACGCGCGAGCCGTGGTCGCGCCTGCCGCCGCCCGGCCGCGAGGCGGGCCGGTAGGGCGGCCGGTAGCCCGGCGTGGGCATGCCGGGACGAGGCGGCTGGCTCGGACGCACGGGCTGAGACGGAAGCGGCCGCGGGCCGCCCATCGGGGCCTGCCGCGGCGGGAGTCCACCCGGGCGCTGAGGCGCACGGGCGGCAGGCGGGGCCTGGCCCGGTCGTGTGCCGGCAGGCCGGCTGAGGTTGCCGGTCGGCGCCTGCGGGCCGGATGGCTGCGCGGGCGGCCGCACCAGCACGGGCCGGCGCGGCGGCGCCGGCGGCGCCTGTCCGGTGCGCGGATCCTCGACGCGAAGGCGCAGCGTGGGCGGCACGACGCGGCCCGTCGACGGCGGCCCCATCGGTCGCGGAGCCGGCGCCGTTCGCGGAGCCGCGGCCGGCGCCTCCGGGGCCGCTTGAGGCGAGGTTCTCTCCTCGGCAGCGGGTTCGGCTGTCGCGGCGGCCGGTTCTTCGGCGGCAGGGACGGCGGTTTCGGGCTCGGCCGCGGCTGCCGGCTGTGCGGCCGGCGCCTCGGCGGGCGCTTCCGGTTCTTCCGTCGCCGCGGGCGGGGCCGCGTCGGCGGGCAGAGCCTCCGCTACGGCCTCTTCCGCCGGCGGCTCGGGCGGCGGCGCGGCCGTCTTCGCGCTCTTCACCAGGCGCGGCGGCGGGAGCGACGGCGCGGCCGGCCGCACCGGTTCCGGCGGCTTCCCGGCCTTGCGCCCCTTCGCCGCGGCGGGCGTATCGGCGAACGACGTGCTCGTCGGCATGCTGATGTTCCGCTGCCGGGCCAGACGCTCGACGAACTGCCGCGCGACGACCTCTTCAATCGTGCTCGACGCGCTCTTCACCTCGATGCCGTGATCGCGCTTCAGCAGCGCGATCACTTCCTGGCTCGACGTGTTGAGCAGTTCCGCTACCTTGTAAATCCGGACTGTTGCCATTCAATGAATAGAGTCTGCGTCGTCGACGCTGCTACTGATTGCTCTTCGCGTCGCTGTCGTCGCCTGCCGCGACGGCCTGCGCGTGTTCCGCCGCCGGCTCCCCGGGTTCGGCCGGCTGCACCGCCTCCACCATGGGCGCGCTGATCGCGCCCGCCTGTACCTCGTCGGCTGCCGCGGCCGGTTCGCCGCCGCCCTCCTCCTCGCCGCCCTCCACGGCGTCCGATGTGTCGGCGCCGGCTTCCGGCGCAATCGCGCCCTCCGCCGGGTCGCCGGCCCCCTCGACTTCCGCCTCAGCTTCCGTCTCCGACACGGCGGCTTCGTCGCCGCCCTGGGCGCTCTCGCCTCCGCCCACTTCGAGCGCGCCGAGAAGCGCCTCGACCTCGCGGCGCTTCTCTTCCTCGCTCTTGATGTCGATCTTCCAGCCGGTCAGCTTGGCCGCCAGCCGGACGTTCTGCCCCTTCTTGCCGATCGCGAGCGACAGCTGCTTGTCCTCGACGATCACCTCCATCACCTTCTCGGCGTCGTCCACGATCGAGACGCGCTGGACCTTCGCGGGGCTGATGGCGTTGGTGACGAAGAGGACCGGATCCTCCGACCACTCCACGATATCGATCTTCTCGCCGCGCAGCTCCCGGATGATCGACTGGACGCGCGTGCCCTTCATCCCCACGCAGGCGCCGACCGGATCGACGTCGCGCTCGCGCGAGTAGACGGCCACCTTCGCGCGATCGCCGGCCTCGCGGACGGCGCCCCGGATCATGACCGTGCCGTCGTAGATCTCGGGCACCTCCTGCTCGAAGAGCTTGATCAGCAGCGCGGGGTCGGTGCGCGAGAGCACGATCTGCGGGCCTTTGGCGCTGCGGTTCACGCCCCGAATCACGGCGCGTACGCGATCGCCGACGGTGTAGTTCTCCGCCCGCGACTGTTCCTTCCGTGGCAGCACCGATTCGACGCGCCCGAGCTCGACGATGATGTCCCCGTTCTCGAAGCGCTTGACCATGCCGCTGACCACCTCGCCGATCCGCTGGCTGTACTCGGCGAAGACGTTCTCGCGCTCGGCTTCGCGGACCTTCTGGAAGATCACCTGCTTGGCCGTCTGCGCGGCGATTCGCCCGAGATCCTCGGTCGGCCGCGGGAACTCGATCTCCATGTCCACTTCGGCCTCGTCGCCGTACAGTTCCTGCGCTTCGGCCAGGGAAATCTGGGTCGAGGGGTCGGTCACCTCGTCGACGATCTTCTTGACTGCGTACAGCTCGAGCTGACCGCTTTCCTGGTTGAACCGGGCGCGCAGCGCCTCGGTTTTGTAGCGCTTCCGCGCCGCCGCTTCGAGCGCGTCCTGCACGGCGCCGATGATGATCTCGGGTTCGACGCCCTTTTCCTTCGCGATTGCGTCGATCTGCTGCAACAGCGGGTTGATCGTGGCCATATATCTCGGCTTTCAGCTTTCAGCTGTCGGCTTTCAGCTCTCAGCTTTCAGCTCTTCGCTCCTGTCCTCGCTGACAGCTGAGAGCTGACAGCTGACAGCTAGAATTCCACTTCCAGGTGCCCGCGCTTGATCTTGTCCATCGGGACGCGGTGCGTGCGCCGCCCTTCGGCCAGCACCACGTCGCCGTTGCCGACCCCGGCGATGCGCCCTGCGAACGCCGACTGTCCGTCGATCGGCTCCACCGTCACGATCTTCGCGAGCCGGCCGGCGAACCGCCGATAATCGGCTTCATGCCTGAGCGGCCGATCGAGCCCCGGCGACGAAACCTCGAGCGTGTAGTGCTGCCCGAGGGCTGCTTCGCCCAGCTCCTCTTCCTCCACGTCCAGCACGGCGCTCAGGTCCTGGCTGACGCGCTGGCACTCCTCGATGCCGACCGCCTCGTCCGGGGTCTCCGGCACGCCGCGGTCGGGCCGGTCGATGACGACGCGCAGCACCATGCCGATCGGCTCGCGCCGCAGCTGGACGTCGAAAATGTCGAGTCCGTGGCTCGCGGCCACCCGTTCGGCCGCGGCCCGAATGCGCGCCAGCCGCTCTCGTCCCACTGCCTGCTCTTCGGGGATGGGCCCAGGATCTCGGAACCGGTTCAGAGGATCGAGAACGGCCCCGAAACTGCCCTCAAAAACAAAAAGTGGGCACAGGCCCACTCGGGTACCTTTACTCGAATCTGCCACCCATAAATATAACACAACAAAGCGTGTCCCGGCTGCTCCGGATGGGCCGACGGCGGCCGCCAGCGCGGGCGCGCGCCGGCGGCTCGAGCGTTTCGGCATGGGCGGACGCGGCGCTGCGACCGCGGGTCAGCGGATCGGCGCAGCGAGGAGATCGTAGCCGCGCGCCCCCACGATCCTGGCGCGGACGAGGTCGCCCGGCTCGAGCTGCGACGGATCGCAGTCCGTCAGGTACACCACCGGATCGATGTCCGGCGCCTGGCCCTCGTGGCGGCCCTGCACCACCAGCTCGTGCTCGGGAGCCGGCCCGTCGATCAGCACCGGGATGTCGCGGCCGATCCACTGCCGCCCGGCGCGTGCGGCGAGACGCTGCTGGCGGGCCATCAGGGCATGACGCCGTCGGCGCTTGACCAGGGCCGGCACGTCGTCGGGCAGGCCGAATGCCCGCGTGCCTTCCTCGTGCGAGTAGGTGAAGACCCCGAGATGATCGAAGCCGGTCTCGGCGACGAACGCGTCCAGCTCGGCGAAGTCCCTGTCGGTCTCGCCGGGGAAGCCCACGATGAGGGTCGTACGGAGTGTGACGCCCGGGACGCGCTCGCGGATCCGGGACAGCAGGCGGTCGTAGACTCGCCGATTGCCCGGCCGCCGCATTCGCTTCAGCACCTCCGCCGAGGCGTGCTGAAGGGGAAGGTCGATGTAGCGGCACACTTTCTCGCATTCCGCCATCGCCTCGAGCACGTCGTCCGTGATGGTGGTGGGGTAGAGGTACAGCAGGCGAATCCACGCGAGGCCGTCGATGGCGTTCAGCTCGCGGAGCAGCCGCGCCAGCGCGCCGCGCTCGCCGCGATCGACGCCGAAGAACGTCGTGTCCTGCGAGATCAGCAGCAGCTCGCGCACGCCGCGCTCCGCGAGCGCGCGCGCCTCGCGCAGGATCGACTCCGCCGTCCGGCTCCGGTAGGCGCCCCGGAGCGTCGGGATGATGCAGAACGCGCACGTGTAGTCGCAGCCTTCCGCCACCTTCACGTAGGCGAAGTGCATCGGCGTGGTCAGCAGCCGCGGCGTGTCGGCGTCGTAGAGGTACTTCGGTACCCGGGGCTCGGGGCTCGGGGCCCGGGGCTCGGGTTCTTGGTTCCGGGGCTCGGGGCTCGGGGTTCGGGGTTCGGATCCACTCGCTCGAGGGTCCGGATTCGATACCGGGGAAGTTCCCGGATGCTTCGTGAAGAACGTCAGGGGTGCCGCCTCAGACTGCCGGGCCCCGAGCCCCGAGCCCCCGCCTTTGCCAAGGCTACGGCGGGCAAGCCCAGCGCCGATAGCCGTCAGGATCTCCGGCACTTCTCCCGTGCCGAGCACGACGTCAATTTCCGGGATTTCCTTTTTCAGCTCGTCGCGGTAGCGCTCCGCCAGGCACCCGGTGACCACGAGGCGGGAGCAGTTCCCGTCCTTCTTCAGCGCCGCCATTTCCAGGATGGCGTCGATCGATTCCTGCTTCGCCGAATCGATGAAGGCGCACGTGTTCACGACGAGCACGTCGGCGCCGCCGGCGTCGGTCGTGATCTCGTGACCGGCGTCGCGGGCAAGGCCGAGCATGACCTCGCCGTCCACGAGGTTCTTCGGGCAGCCGAGCGAGAGGAGGCCAATCTTCATGAATGACGCGCGGGGGCTACGGGTAGATCCGGTACAGCATGCGCGGATAGGGGATCGCCTCCCGCAGGTGCTCCAGGCCGCAAATCCAGCTGACGACGCGCTCGATGCCCATGCCGAAGCCGCCGTGGGGGACGCTGCCGTAGCGGCGGAGATCGAGATACCACTCGAAAGCCTCCTGCGGCAGGTCGTGTTCCCGGATGCGCTGCACGAGCAGGTCGTAGTCGTCGAGGCGCTGCCCGCCGCCGATGATTTCCCCGTAGCCCTCGGGCGCGAGCACGTCCACGCAGAGGGCGAGATCGGGTCGCTCGGGGTCGGGCTTCATGTAGAACGCCTTCACGGCGGACGGGTAGCGGTGGACGCAGATCGGCCGGTCGAATTCCTCGGAGAGGGCGGTCTCGTCCGGCGCGCCGAAGTCGCCGCCCCATTCGAACGGCAGCCCTTTCTTCTGCAGGATGGCGGCCGCCTCGTCATAGCTGATGCGCGGGAACGGCGACTTCACGCCTTCGAGCTTCGTCGTAGCGCGTTCGAGCGTCTTCAGCTCCCGCTGCCGGCGCTCGAGCACGCGGCCGACGACCGAGACCACCAGCCCCTCGGCCAGGTCCATCACGTCGTCCAGGGTGGCCCAGGCCATCTCGGGCTCGACCATCCAGAACTCGGTCAGGTGCCGGCGGGTCTTCGATTTCTCGGCGCGGAAGGTCGGGCCGAAGCAGTACACGCGCCCGAGCGCCATGGCGTCCGCCTCGTTGTAGAGCTGTCCGCTCTGCGTGAGGTAGGCCGTCTCGCCTTCGAAGTACTGCACGGGGAACAGCGTGGTCGTGCCTTCGCAGGCCGAGGGGGTGAAGATCGGCGTGTCGGCAAGGATGAAGCCGCGTTCGTTGAAGAAGTCGCGGACGGCGTTGATCACCTCGTGCCTGACGCGCAGGATCGCCTGCTGCCGCGCGGACCGGATCCAGAGGTGCCGGCGGTCCAGCAGGTAGTCGACGCCGTGCTCCTTCGGCGTGATCGGGTAGTCGTGCGATTCCGAGACGACCTCCAGGGAGGCGACGTCGATCTCGAACCCGCCGGGTGCGCGCGCGTCGGCGCGGGGGGTGCCGTGCACCACGATCGCGCTCTCCTGCGAGAGGTGGTCGGCGCGCGTGAAGGCCTCGTCGCCGACGGCGGCCTTCGACATCACGCACTGGATGAAGCCGGTGCCGTCGCGCAGCGTGAGGAAGTGGATCTTGCCGCTCGACCGGCGGTTGTGCAGCCAGCCGCGCAGCGTCACGGGCCCGCCCGCGTGCCGGGCGATGTCGTCGATGTAGGCGATCATGTCCGTGTCAGCGCGCGCTCGAACCGCTGACGGGCACGGCGCGCCTCCTCGAGGGTGGCGGCCGGCGGCGCGCCGGTGCCCGCCAGCTCCATCAGATAGGTGCCGTCGTAGCCGATCTTCTGCATCGCTATCAGCGCCAGGTCCCAGTCGATGGTGCCTGCGTACGGCACCAGGTGCTCGTCTTCGCGGCCGCGGTTGTCGTGCACGTGCGTGGCGATCAGGTGCTCGGCGGCGATCTCGATGGCATCGGCCACGTCGCCCATGAGGTGCGCGTGGCCGAAATCCAGGCAGATGCCGGCGCGCCGGTCGTCGACGTCCCGCTCGAGCAGCGACACGAGCGACGCGGCATCCGACAGCGGGTTGGGAATGACTTCCAGGGCGAGACGCACGCCGAGCGGCCCGGCGAGGCGGCAGATGTCTTCGACGCTGCGGACGGCCGCGCCGCGGGTGTTGTCGCCCGCGCCGCTCCGGTTCGCGGGCGTGCCCAGATGGACGACCAGCACGTCGCAGGGGATCCGCCTGGCGACCTCGAGCGCGGCGGCCGTTTCGTCGATCGTCGCCTGGCGCGCCGCCCCGTCGGCCGCCGCCGTGGAGTAGCTCGCGGTCCAGTCGTTGCCGGCCCCGAAGGCGCTCGTGATCGGCGCGTGGATGCCGTGCAGCGCCAGCCCCAGCTCCGCGAGCCACCCGGCGAGCCGGTCGATCGCCGCCGGATCGTGGTAGTCGAAATGGCTGCGGGTCGCGAACAGCTCGATCGCCTCGAAGCCGTAGGACGCCACCTGCGCCAGGTGCTCCCGCTCGAGGCGGCGGTCGTGAAAGAGGTGCGTGGAGATCCCGAAGCGCATGGGGTCAATGATGTCGAGGGCGGTAAACCACGCATTGTACCACCGCCGGTGGAGCCCCCACCGTCGGGTCGGGCGTGCGGCTCACCACTCCGGTAGCGGATTCGGGCACTTCAGTTGCCACCGAAACGGGCTGACGGCCATCACGATGGCCACGATGACACGATGAACACGATGAAACCACTCAAGAAGTCATCGTGTCGTCGTGCCGTCGGCGCGGGTTCGGTGGAAAGTCAAGTGAATAGCGGGCTAGTTGAACTCGTCCACGTGCGCCGCCAGCAGCTCGCGGATCCGGGCAAAGCGCGGGAGGTGCTCCAGATTGTCGCGGACGTAGCGCAGCGTGCGCGGGATGTACTGGATGTAGACCGGGTTGCGGCGCGCGGTGGTCTGGTAGCCGAACGTGCCGAGCGCCTTCAGGTTGCGCTGGAGCGCCATGACATCGAAGCGGGCGCGGAAGGCCGCCTCCGAGCCGGTGTGCCCCTGGAGCGCGAGAAAGTAGGCGAGCAGCTCCTCGACCGTCTGTTCCGCCAGATCCACGTACGAGTCGCGCAGCAGCGACACGAGATCGTAGGTGTCGGGGCCCATCCGCGCGTCCTGGAAGTCGATGATGTACAGCCGCTCGTCGTGGAGCATCAGGTTGCGGCTGTGATAGTCGCGGTGGCACAGCACGCGCGGCTCCGAGGCGAGCTCCTCGACCAGCACGGCGAACTCCCGCCGCAGCGCCTCGCGCGCGGCCGGGGCGATCACCACGCCGCGATAGGCCTCCACGAAGTGCTTGATGAAGAAGTCCAGCTCCCAGGTGAGCTTCTCGACGTCGAACGCGATGCCGTACGGGACGTAGCCGGCCGACGCGAGCTCCGCGCCGCGGCGCTGGAGCGTGGCGATGAGCGCCACCGCCTGGCGGTAGAGCGCCGCGTGCTCGGCGGCGGACGCCGCGCCGAGATGGGCCTGGAGCGTGACGTCGCCGAGGTCCTGCTGGGCGAGCAC
>Ga0299914_10003409_pt1 | contig 11224 bp, 11 predicted proteins | sample RVTome_10_FD_201361 | JGI IMG/M metagenome (GOLD analysis project Ga0299914, IMG submission 201361) | Soil microbial communities from uranium-contaminated site in the Upper Colorado River Basin, Wyoming, United States - RVT153D57 (version 2) ... | reverse complement strand
AGAGATCTCGGACATCACCGAATGAGCATCGAGTCGCTCAAACAGCAGGCGCGCCGGCACGAGCAGAACGAGGAGTGGACGAAGGCCCTCGGGCAGTATCGGAAGGCGCTTACGGAGCTCGAGCGGGACGAGCAGGTCGACATCGGCTTGTTCAATCGTGTCGGGGACCTCTACGTTCGCGTCGGTCAGCTGAACGAAGCCGTCGAGCACTACGAGAAGGCCGTCGATCTCTACCGCGAGGCGTATCTTCCGAACAACGCCATCGCCGTCTGCAAGAAGATCATCCGCAACGCGCCGACTCGACACAGGGTTTACCTCGTCATCGGCCAGATCCGGGCCGAGCAGGGATTTCTCCCCGACGCACGGACGAATTTCCTCACCTACGCGGAGCGGATGCAGCAACAGGGCGATCTCGACGAGTCGTTCCGGGCGCTCATCGAGTTCTGCGATCTCGCCCCTGACGACATCGGCGTGCGCATTACCGTCGCCGAGCAGATGGCCGCCAGCGGTCGGACCGAAGAGGCCGTCGAGCAGCTCCTGATCGCCTATCGGCACTATGCCCAGCTCGGCGAGACGGCGCAGGCCGAGGAGCTCGAGTCGAAGATCCGCGAGATCGACCCCGAGGCCAAATTCGACGCCGTTCCCACGATGGGCGGCTTCGGAGGCGGGGGCGTCGATGATGACGACGAGATCATCGCAGGCTTCGGCGAGATCTCGCTCGGTGGCGACCCGTTCGCGGCATCCGATCAGGAGGAGGAGATCTCCTTCGCGGCTGAAGGCGCGATGGAGGAAGCGTCGAGCGATCAGGACGACGACGAGGCGCTCGATCTTCCCATGATCGGGTTCGACGATGGCGATAGCGAGAGCGCGGAGGCCGCCGATCCGTCGACGTCCACGGATTTCCACCTCGACACCGCCGAAGGAGAAGACGCGGAAGACGAGGAGGAGGCGGAGCCCCTGCCCATGATGGACTTCGGAGCGGAGGACGATGACGCGTCCACCGCCCTCGAAGAGGCCGTCGAGGACGCCGCAGACGAGCCGGAGGCGATGGTGCGATGGGAGCCCGAAGCTCCCCCTCCGCCTCCATTTCCCCCTTCGCCTTCGCCGGAGCCCGAGCTGGAGGTAGAGGTGGAGGGGGCCGCGCACACCGAGGAGCCCGCGACCGCGCACACCGAGGAGCCGGAGACCGCGCACCCAGAGGAGCCCGAGACCGCGCACACAGAGGAGCCCGAGACCGCGCACACCGAGGAGCCGGAGACCGCGCACACCGAGGAGCCCACGCACGCAGGGCAGGCTTCCTCGGCGAGCCCGCAGAGGGCTTCGGAATCCCCCCCGGCCGGAACGAGCCAGGGCGGAGGCGATCAGGGGTACGTGGATCTGGGCGCGATGATCCTGGGTGGAAGTCAGGAGAAATCCACCCGATTCAAGGTCGCGTACGAGGAGCCGTCGGGCGACGAAGAGGCGGACTTCGCGAAGATGCTGTCGCAGTTCAAGGAGAAGGTCACCGAAAACCTCGACACGAGCGACGTGCGCGCCCACTACGACCTGGGCACGGCGTACAAGGAGATGGGGTTGCTCGACGAGGCGATCAGCTCGTTCCAGGCAGCCCTGAGGGCGTCCGCGGACCACCTTCCGACGTACGAGATGATGGGCCAGACGTTCATCGAGATGGGCCAGCCCGAGGCCGCGGTGCGATCGCTCGTGCGCGCGGTCCAGTCGGCCGACACGGTGGAAGACGAGCTCGTCGGCATCTACTACTACCTGGGTCGCGCGTACGAAGCCTTGGACAACAAGCCCTCTGCCGTGGAGTTCTACGACCGGGTGTTCGCGCTCGACATCAACTTCGCCGATGTGACCGAGCGGCTCAGGGAGCTGAGGTAGCTCGCGCATATGTGCCGCGAGATGACGCGAATGCCGCCCGCCGGAGGGGGCGATACGCCTCGGCCGGCGCGCGCGGTCCCGCCCCAGCTCTCGGCCGTACAAGGCCCTGTTAGGGAGAGCCTCGAGCGGGTGGGCGACGAGATCCGACGCATCGTCGTTTCCGACTTCGACGATATCGAGCAGGTCAACGAGCACCTGCTGTTCATGAGAGGCAAGCTTTTTCGCCCCACATTGCTGCTCCTTTCGAGTCGCGTGACCGGTCGGGAGCATGCGGACGTCCTCACGCTGGCCGCGGTGGTGGAGCTCGTGCACCTCGCGACACTGGTGCACGACGACGCGGTGGACCACTCCGCGCTGCGACGCGGACTCCCCACAGTCAACGCCCTGTGGACACACCAGGTCGCGATCATCATGGGCGACTACCTCTACTCTCGAGGCGTCTCGGAGCTGGCGCGCATCGGCAACCTCGATGCGCTGGCCGTGCTCGCGAACGCGGCCAACGAGATGTCGGTCGGAGAGATGCGCCAGCTCACGTCGTACGACGCGCTGGACTTCACCGAAGAGGACTACTACAGGCTCATCGCGGCCAAGACCGCTTCGCTGATGTCCGCCGCATGTGAGATGGGCGCCATCGCGGGCGCGCCGGAGCATCGGCACGCGCTGGCGAGCTACGGACACAACCTCGGGATGGCCTTCCAGATCGCGGACGATCTTCTCGACTATACGGGCAGCGAAGCGGTGACCGGTAAGCCCACGGGGCACGATCTGCGGGAGCGTAAGGTGACGCTCCCGCTCGTCGACGCTCTGGGGCGGGTCACTGAGCGCGAGGAACGGGAGATCCGATCCTTCTTCACGCGCATCGATCCGACCGACGACGAGATCGCCAGGATCGTCGAGATCGTGGTGGGCAACGGAGGACTCGACTCGGCGAGCGAAGCCGCGAGCGGTTATGCGGAGCTGGCGAGGGAAGCCTTGGCCGACCTCCCCGAAGGCGCCGCCACCAACGCCCTCCTCGACGCCGTGAGCTACGCCGTGGATCGGCGGCGATGATCTCGGGCGCCGCGGTCGGACACGGACACCACTACGGAACCCCCGCTCGGATGAACCGGTATGCTGGTTGACACGGGACGGCGCGGATTCATCCGGTTCGGCTGGACGCTCGTCCTGGGTCTGTTTCTCGGCGGGCTTCTGACCAAGCTGGTCGAGATGGGGCTGCCCGCGGGCACGGCATCGAGGGAGTTTCTCCTTACCTCCATCGACGCTTCGATCGGACCGTTATGGGTCGACCTCGTAGCTGTCGCCTTCGTGTTGGGGCCGGTTACACTCACATTGAACTTCTTGACCATCGTGGGAGTCGCGATCGTCGCGATGATCGTTCGCTCCTGGATTTGACGAGTAGCAGTGGGGTTCGATCCCCACGGAGGATCTGAAGGATGGGCCTAGGTGGATTCGGAATGGGGGAGATGATCTTCATCTTCCTCATCGTCCTTCTCCTGTTCGGCGCCAAGCGTCTACCGGAGATCGGGTCGTCTCTCGGAAAGGGCATCCGGGAGTTCAAGAGCTCCGTGCGCGAGATCGAGCATGAGCTGAAGGTCCCGGACGATCGTCAGATCCATCGGACGACCCCGCCGCCAGCGCCGGCCGCCAAGAAGGCCGGGGACGAGGAAGGAGCAGAGGAAGGCGAGCCGCGAAAGCTGAGCGACAGCGTCTCGACGACGGAAAGCTGACCGGAAGAGGGCCATCGGCGCCGACCGCGAGGCGGTCGGCGCCCACCTCAGAACATCATCGGCATCTGGATCGGCTCTTCGTCCATCGGCGCCAGCACGTCGTCTCGCCGGTCACGGATCTCCGCGGCCGCTCGCAAGGCCGTGATCCACTCCTGTAGCCGTACCTGCTGGCGCTGCGCGATCGCAGCCTCGCGCTGCTCGGCGAGTTGCGCACGCCAAGCCGTCGAATCGGCCTGCGTCCGCGACAGCACCTCGATCACGTAGACGTTCGCCGGCGTCGTCACCACGCCGCTGACCTCACCCGGCTGCAGTCCGAATGCCGCGCCGATGGCCGCATTCTCGCGGCCGATGCCCGGCACGAAATCCGTGCGACTGATCGGCCCCGCCTGACGAAGCTCCAGCTCATGCTCCGCCGCCGCGTTGGCGAGCGCCGTCCCTCCACGGACGCTGGCCACTACCTCCTGCGCGTCGACCTTCGCCTGCTCCATCTTGCGATCGAAGAGCAGGGTGGAGCGGATCGCGGGCGTGGCTTCCTCGAGAGGCAGGAAGCCTTCCGGCTCCGAGCTCACCAACTCGAGGGCGTAGAGTGCCGTGGATGTCTCGAAGACCGGGCTGACGTCCCCCGGCGAAGCCTCCTCGAACACCCAGTCCGCTCCTTCCGAGACCTGTCCCGCACCCGGAATGAAGGGGAAGTTCCTCGCGATATCCATGGTGGAGGCCGTGAGCCCCGCTTCGGCGGCGGCACGTTCGAGCGGCATCTGCTCACCCAGGTCCTCGAGGGAGTCGGCGAGCGAGAAGAGCTCGATCTCGCTGTCGTCCGTGCGAGCGATGGGGATGAGAACGTGACGCGCCTGGGCGCTGTCGGCCCCCCAACGCTCCTGAACCTCCAGGACGTGGTAGCCGAACGACGTCTTCACGGGTCCGACCACCTCGCCGACCGGCGCCGCGAAGATCGCGGAGTCGAAGGGCGGGGTCATGTCGCCGGGCGCAATGATGCCCAGCGCGCCACCCGCGGCCGCGCTACCCTGATCGGCGGACTCGCGGCGGGCCACCTCCTCGAAGGCCGCGCCATCCAGAATCTCCTCACGTACCGCTTCGGCGCGCTCTTCAGAGGCGACCGTGTCGGCAGCGGCCGGGGTCTTGTCGAGCACGACGACCTTCACGGTTGCACGAGCCGGAATCTCGAATTCGTCCCGATGGTCGCGGTAGTACGCCTCGACCTCCGGGCCCTCGATGGTGAACTGATCGTCTTCGTAGCGGCCGGCGGGATTCATCGGAACGAACTGGATCTCCACCTGCTCGTTGCGATCCTTGTACTCCTGCCAGAGCTCGGCATCGGCTGGGTAGATGCCGGAGGACACCTGTCGGAGAAGCTTCCCTCGCGGGATCACGTCCCGGTAGTATTGCTCGAGCATCTGTAGCTCTTCGGGAGTCGCCGCGTACAGGAAGGATTGATACGCGGCCAGATCGAAGCGGCCCGCTTCATCCGCGAACCGCGGGCGGAGGTACTCCGGCGGATTGTATTGGGCCGCTTCGCTGATCTCGCGGTCCGTGACGGTGATCCCGCGCCGGTCCAGCTCCTGCATGATGAGGATCTGCGTTACGATCTCGTCGAACGCCGCGTCTTCGAGGTCGGCATTCTGTTGAGAGCTGATGATGTCGTCCTGGGTGTTCTGTGCCCGGTCGTAGAGTTGACGGTACGCAGCCATGTACGCCTCGTACATGACCGGGTCGCCGTTGACCGAGCCGATCTCGCCAACGCCGCCACCGCTCCGGCCGCTCGCGTCCATGCCCCACTCGAACACCATGAGAGCGACGAAAGCGACCGCTGCGAGCAGCATGATCGGCTTCGTGGCTTCTCTCATTTGACGCATCATGGCACGTCTTCTCCTACGACCACTTCCGGGTTGATACCCGTCGGGAAACGGGCCCGAAACGATAACGGCTCGTCTTCCGCCTCTCAACGGATGCTTTCGCCTGATGGGCGAACGCAGAGTTCGGTACGCGACAGTGGGGGCTACGGTTCCGCAGAAGCGGATCTCACGCGTGGCGTGCGCGCTTCCCGGCCCGGGATTTCGTTGACACTATTTCCGAGCCATCCGTATCTTCCCGGCTTATCGCAGCCCACAGCCCTTTCCCGACATCCGCGGGAGCACGCGTGCCCCAGTCACTCGACCGCGAGATCCGAACCCTCGAGTCGATCTATTGGTCGGAGCGCGATCCCGAAGGGCTCGCTTTCGCGCCGCTCGCAGAGGCGCACCTGAGACGTGGCCAGGTGCGAGAGGCGCTCGATCTGCTGACCGACGGCATGTCGAGGCATCCCGACTACGCGACGGGACATGTGATCGCTACCCGATTGTACTTCGGGCAGGGAATGAACGAGGAGGCGGAGCTGGCCGCGCGCCGCGTGCTCCGCCTCGACCCGGACAACCTCGTCGGCCTGTCCGTCATGGCGTCGGTGCTCGACGCGCGTGGCGAATCGGATGCGGCCGCCGAGCTCAAGGAGCAGCTTCTCGCGGTCGACCCCGAGTCCGACGAGGCGCGCTCACTCGGTCTCTCGGCGCCCACCGGGACCGTCGGCGAGGAGCTCGAAGCCGATTCGCCCGCAGGGCCGGAGCTCGATGACGCCCTGGCGTCTCTGGGGCTGTCGGAGCCCGGAGCGGATCTCGAGGTCGTAACGTACGACCTCGACGGGGTGACGCACGGGATGGACGCCGCGCCCGACGACCTCGAGGCGCTCCGCGAAGAAGAGAACGGGGAGGCGGGGGGTGCCGCGAGCGAGTTGGCGCTTCGGGCGCCCGAGGCGGAGGCCGACCCGGCGCCGGAGGAGGTCATGGATCTCGGCGCGCTCGCCCCCGACCCGGCGCCCGAGGAGGTCATGGACCTCGGCGCGCTCGCCCCCGACCCGGAACCCGAGCAGGTCATGGACCTCGGCGCGCTCGCCCCCGACCCGGAGCCCAAGCAGGTCATGGACCTCGCCGCGCTGGCCCCCGACGGGGAACCCGAACAGGTCATGGACCTCGCCGCGTTGGCTCCCAACCCGGAGCCGGAGGAGATCGTGGATCTCGGCGCACTGGCCCCCGACCCGGAGCCCGAGCAGGTCATGGACCTGGCCGCGTTGGCCCCCGACGCGGAGCCGGAGGAGATCGTGGATCTCGGCGCACTAGCCCCCGACCCGGAGCCCGAGGAGGTCATGGACCTCGCCGCGCTGGCTCCCGACCCGGACCTCGAGGAGGTCATGGACCTCGCCGCGCTGGCTCCCGACCCGGACCTCGAGCTCGACGATTCGAGCACGCACGAGTCGGAGGACGATGTCGAACCCGTTGAGCTGAACGATCTGGCGCCCGACGAGGTAGATTCAGGCGCACAGGCGACGGACGCTGCGGCAGATCTCGCCACCTGGAGCGAGCAGAGCCGTCACATGGACGAGCAGAGCCGTCACATGGAGAGGAATGAGCCCGTGTACACGCGCACGCTCGCAGAGCTCTACGTGAAGCAGGGTTTCGTAGACAAGGCCCTCGGAGTCTACCGCCATCTTCTCGATGCCGACCCGGGCGCGGCGGGGATTCGCGCTCGAATCGACGAGTTGGAAAGCGGGGCCGCGGCCGCGAGCGTAGCGCATCCGCCTGCGCGACAGGCTCCCCCTCCTCTGCCCGACCTGGCCGATGATGAGGATTGGCCAGGGGACGGGCCGGAGTCACACGGTTTCGGGGGCGACGAGGAGGTCGAGACGCTCGCGCGGGATCTGGCCGAGAGCGGGGACAGCGGGCACGAGGTCTCCACCCCTTTCGCATGGAATGAGGACGAGGAAGCGGACCCGGCCGAGCCGGGGTCGGGGATCGGAGACTACTTCGACCGTTTGCTCGCCTGGGAAGACAGTCGCGACTCGTGAAGATCGCGGTGATCCACGGGCCCAATCTGCGACTCCTGGGCCGCAGGGAGCCCGAGGTGTACGGCACCGACACTCTCGACGACGTGAACGGGAAGATTGCGGCGCTGGCCGCTGACCTCGGGCTCGAGGTCGAGACGTTCCAGTCCAACCACGAGGGCGAGTTGATCGACTTCGTGGACGAGGCATCTGCGCGCGTCGACGGCTTTCTCGTCAATCCCGGGGCGTATACCCATACCTCCATCGCCCTGCGTGACGCGTTGGCCGGGGTCGACCTGCCTTTCGTCGAGGTCCACCTCTCCAATCCCTCCGCCCGCGAGGCGTTCCGACGACGCTCGTATCTGTCGAGCATCGCCGCGGGCGTGGTTTATGGCTTCGGCGTCGAAAGCTATCTTCTAGGGCTCCGTGGGCTGGCGGCCCGCATCGGCGCTTGATCGCCACCCACGCATCAGACTCCAATCGAGAGACCGGATGGCCAGCACGGCGGATTTTCGCAACGGGATGGTGCTCGAGATCGACGGCGAGCTGTGGGCCATTACGTACTTTCAGCACGTGAAGCCCGGGAAGGGTGGGGCCTTCGTCCGCACCAAGCTCAAGAACGTGCTGAGCGGCGCGGTCGTGGACCGCACTTATCGGGCCGGCGAGAAGGTCACCGACGTCCGTCTCGAGCGCCGGCCGGTGAACTACAGCTATACCGACGGCTCGCTCTACTACTTCATGGATGCGAATTCGTTCGAGATGATTCCGATCGCGGGTGACCTTCTCGGCGAGGAGCAGCTGAAGTTCCTCAAGGAGAACATGGCCTGCGAGGGGCTCGTTCACGACGGGAACGTGATCAGCGTGGAGCTTCCCCAGTTCGTGGAGCTGGCGGTCACGCGCACGGATCCGGGGTTCAAGGGCGATACCGCACAGGGCGCGACGAAGCCGGCGACGCTGGAGACGGGTGCGGTCGTCGCCGTGCCGCTCTTCGTCGAGGAGGGAGACGTGCTGCGGATCGACCGTCGCGAGGAGAAGTACCTGTCGCGGGTGAACGCATGATCGACTTCGAGTTCATCGAACGACTCATCCACGCCCTCGACAACAGCAGCATCGACACCCTCGAGATCGAACGAGGTGGCACCCGGGTACGGCTGTCGAAGACGCCCTCGGGGATGTGGTCTCCGGTCGGCGCGGCTCCGGCGGTTGCGCCTCCCGTCGCGGGCCCGGCGGCCGGCGGCGTCGGCGATGTCGGCGGCGGACCCGCCCAGTCGGAGGCGCCGGCGTCCGCCGGGGCCGAGGCGCCGGCCGACTCGAGCGATCTCCTCGAGATCACCTCGCCCATGGTGGGCACGTTCTACCGGGCACCCGCGCCCGATGCGCCGGCCTATGTGGATGTAGGGAAGCGCGTGACTCCGGGTGATACGCTTTGCATTATCGAAGCCATGAAGCTCATGAACGAGCTCGAGTGCGAGATCAAGGGAACGATCGTAGAGATCTGCGTCGATAATGCGCAGCCCGTAGAATTCGGTCAGGTACTCTTCCGCGTCGACCCGAGCTGATCCGGGAGACAACGACGTGTTCAAGAAGGTTCTGATCGCCAATCGCGGAGAGATCGCGCTCCGCATCATTCGCGCGTGCCACGAGCTCGGCGTGGACACGGTGGCGGTGTATTCGGAGGCCGACCGGGAATCGCTGCACGTCCGCTTCGCCGACGAAGACGTGTGCATAGGCAAGGCGGCGGCCAGCGACAGCTATCTGAACATTCCGAGGATCATCGCGGCGGCCGAGGTCACCGGCGCCGAGGCGATCCACCCGGGCTACGGCTTTCTGGCCGAAAATGCCGAGTTCAGCGAGATATGCGCCCGATCACACCTGGTCTTCATCGGTCCCACGCCGTCGCAGATTCGCTCGATGGGAGACAAGGCCACAGCCCGGTCCACCATGATGCAGGTCGGCGTCCCGACCGTCCCTGGATCGGAGGGAATCGTCGCGGAGGTCGAAGACGCAGTGGGCGTCGCCGAGCAGATCGGCTTCCCCATCATGATCAAAGCATCGGCCGGTGGGGGGGGGAAGGGCATGCGGGTGGCCGCCGACGCCGACGAATTCCCGAAGCTGTTCACCGCGGCCCAGAACGAGGCGCGTGCCGCGTTCGGCAATCCCGCTGTCTATCTCGAGCGCTGCATTCTCAAGCCGCGGCATGTCGAGATTCAGGTGTTCGGAGACGCCCACGGCCGCGTCGTGCACCTCGGTGAGCGCGACTGCTCCATTCAGCGCCGTCACCAGAAGCTCGTCGAGGAGGCACCCTCTCCGGCGCTCACCCCGGAGCTGAGAGAGGAGATGGGCGACGCGGCGGTACGCGCCGCGAAGGCGATCGACTACGTGGGAGCGGGCACCGTCGAGTTCCTCCTCGACGAAGACGGCTCGTTCTACTTCATGGAAATGAATACGCGCATTCAGGTCGAGCACCCGGTGACCGAGGTCACGACAGGAATCGATCTGGTGAAGGAACAGATCCGCGTGGCCGCGGGCGAGCCGCTGATGATCCCCGACGAGGTCGTTCACCGCGTACACGCCATCGAGTTCCGCATCAATGCCGAGGACCCGGACCGGAACTTCGCGCCCGGACCGGGCACGATCACGACCTTCCATCCGCCGGGAGGCCCCGGCGTGCGGCTCGACACGCATGTCTACGCCGGCTATACGGTGCCGTCGCACTACGACTCGCTTCTCGCGAAGCTGATCGTGAGCGGCAATACCCGCGACGAAGCGATCGTGCGGGCTCGCCACGTGTTGAATCAGTTCATCATCGAGGGCATTCCGACGACGATCCCCTTCCTCCGACGAATCGTCGACGACGAGGCATTCGTGCGGGGCGACGTGGACACCGGATTCGTCGCCCGCATGATGTCGGAAGGGAAGGCGATGGAATGAGGATCGACACCTACTTCACGGTTCCGGAAGTCGATACCGGTGCGCTCGCGGATGCCACCGTGGTCGTCATCGATGTCGTGCGCGCCACCACCACGATCATCGAGGCGCTCGCCAACGGTGCTCGGGGCATCTATCCGACGCACTCGATGGAGGACGCGGTTCGTCTCGCTGCATCGCTGGGTCGGGAAGACACTTTGCTGTGCGGCGAGCGCAAGGGCCGGAAGGTCGAGGGCTTCGACCTCGGCAATTCGCCACGGGAGTTCACCCGGGAGGCCGTGAACGCGAAGAAGCTGGTGATGAGCACGACCAACGGGAGCAGGGCGCTCATCGTGGGCCAGGAGGGAAGGCGGTCGCTCCCGTGTGCCTTCACGAACCTGAATGCCGTTGCACGTGCCGTCGCTGCGGACGATTACCTCGTGATCGTCTGTGCCGGACAGGACGACAGCTTCTCGCTCGACGACGCCCTCTGCGCCGGCCATCTCATCGAGCGGGTGGTGGCCGACGCCGATGCCGAGGACGCGCACGAGTACAACGACGCCGCCCGAGCGGCACGCGCCCTCGCATCGGCTCGCAAGCCGACGCGTCGGTTCCTCGGCCTTTCGGCGGGTGGTGCGGCGCTCATTGAGATCGGCCTGGGCGACGACCTGGAGATCTGTGCCGACGTCGATCGGCACGACATCGTCGTGCTCATGAGAGACCAGGCGATTACGCGGGCCGGGGAATGACGGCGGAACGATGCTGAGCCGGGAGCAGAGGCGCGAGATCATGGCGGTGGCCCTTCTGGCGCTCGCCCTTCTCCTGTTCCTGTCGCTCCTGC
>Ga0299914_10003408_pt1 | contig 11224 bp, 12 predicted proteins | sample RVTome_10_FD_201361 | JGI IMG/M metagenome (GOLD analysis project Ga0299914, IMG submission 201361) | Soil microbial communities from uranium-contaminated site in the Upper Colorado River Basin, Wyoming, United States - RVT153D57 (version 2) ... | reverse complement strand
CCAGTGTATCGGACGCGGACGCCGTGTGAGACACTGCGGAGGTGGCGCGCGCGCGGATCACGATCGCCCGGACCTCGCCCGAGGACGTGCGGACCCGGCAGCTCATCGCATCGCTCGACCGGCGCCCCTGGGTCACCCTGATGTTCGGCGAGAGGGCGACGGCAGAGGTGGAACCCGGACCTCACGTGCTACACGCTCCTGAGTGCGGCCTTCCATGAACACGGTGCGCCCCGCGGGCGCCGAGGCGCCCGCCTCGCCAGGCGCGAGGAGGGAGAATACCGGGAGTATTTGACCGACGAGCAACGCCGCGAGGCCGGGGCCCCCGCCGCGCGTTCTCCAGCGCGGTGGGGTGGAGAGGCGGATGGCATCGGCGGCCGAATGCCACCGTATTTATGGAAGGCAGCACTTGGGCACGCCCCCTTGACACCCGCCGCGGGGTGTTCTCCCACTCCCGAGGGGTATCGCTCCGAGAGCGGGAAACGAGGTTGACACCGGCTCTTTGAGCCGTTTACACTCGATTTACGCTTCCAATTATGAACCACGCGCGGAGTCGCTCGGCACGGCTGGTCAGCTCGAAGCGGATCTCGAGTTCGCCTCCGTTCATCACCGATTTCTACCGCGAGGAGCTCATCCGGCATCGCCAGTGTTTGCAGGCGCAGCGGGAGTACTTCTCGGAGCAGGCGATCGATGGCGCCGACCGCGCGCTGGCACTGGTCCTCGGGCAGCTCGATCGCCTGTGCGCCCAGGACGATGCCGACGCCGTGATGTCGGCGCTCCTGCGGCAGTTCAATGCGGTCACCGGGCTGTCGACATGGTCCGACCCCGCGCAGCGTCACTGAGCTCCCCCCTCCGCCGGCTTCGCCTCGATCTCCACGCCATTCTCCGCGCCGCCACTGCCGCCGCCGATCCCGCGCGCCTGATCCAGATTGCGTGGCTGGAGGGCCGTCTCGATTCGGTGCGCGACGGCCCCTTCGCGCTCGTGGCCGCCGGCAAGGCCGCGTGGCCGATGGCGCGCGCGCTCAACGAACGGTGCGCGGCGGGCGTGCGGAAGGCCGTCGTGGCCGGGCCCGTGATCGCGGGAGATGTGCCGGACGGCTGGGGCGTTTTCGATGCCGCGCATCCGTTTCCCGATGTGGCAAGCGCCCGCGCGGGCGCGGCGGCGCTCGGAGCCGCACGCGGCGAGCGCCTCGTGCTGCTCCTGTCCGGGGGCGCGTCGTCGATGCTCTGCGCGCCGGCCGAGGGCGTCACCCTGGAGGACAAGGCTGCCGCGTCGCGCGCGCTGATGCACACCGGCGTGGACGTCGGCGCGCTCAACTGCGTGCGGAAGCACCTGTCGAGTCTGAAGGGCGGGGGGCTGGGTGCAGCGGCGGCACGGGCGCTCACGCTGGCGATCTCGGACGTGCACCACCCGGTCGCGGACGATCCCTCGGTGATCGGATCCGGCCCGGCCGTGCCGGATCCCTCGACGTTCGCACGCGCGCTGGCGATCGCCGCCGGCGTCCGGGGCGTGCCGGCGCCGGTCCTGCGGCGCCTCGAGCGGGGCGCCGCCGGGGGGATTCCCGAGACCGTGAAGCCCGGAGACGCCAGGCTCGCCGGGGCGGGGTTCATCCTGCTCGGCAATCGCCTGACCGCTGTCGAGGGCGCCGCGCGGGCAGCCGAGGCGAAAGGCTACCAGGTCGCGGTGATCGACCAGCCGGTGCACGGCGAGGCACGCGAGGCGGCCGCGTGGTTCATGGCGCGCGCCGGACACTCGATGGAGGGCGCTCGCATGCCGCTGTGCGTCGTCGCCGCCGGCGAAACCACCGTGCGGGTGAGGGGGCCGGGGAAGGGCGGGCGCAACCAGGAGTTCGCCCTGGCTGCCGCGCCGCTGGTGGCCTCGCTCGGCCGGTCCGCGGCGCTGGCCAGCGCGGGCACCGACGGCGTGGACGGCCCGACGAATGCCGCCGGCGCCATCGTCGATTCGACGACCATGGCGCGCGCGGCGGGGGCCGGCCGCGACCCGGCGGAGGCGCTCGCCGCGAACGACGCCTATCCGTTCTTTGCGGCGCTCGGCGATCTGATAGTCTCCGGGCCGACGGGCACCAACGTCGGAGACGTGCAGGTGCTGCTGATGTCGTAGCCTTGGAAGTTCGGCTGCCTCGACGTCTCTTCGTGGCGCAGGCCTTCAGGCCTGCCCGACGGGCTGAAAGGAGTGAGGCGCGCGCGGCGCGCTCTGCAGCTATGGCGACGCTATCTCGAATGCAGCGGATCGCGCTGGCCGCCGGCGCCCTCGTCATCGTGCTCGGGCTGGGATACGTGTGGGGCGCGTCCGGACGCTTCTCGATCCAGAACGCGCTCGACGAGACCCGGCAGCGACTGGATCTCGCCGAGGCGCGCGGCGCGCTGCTCGAGGCGCGGGTGAGCCTGTATCACGTGAACTTCGGCGATGCCGGCCGGCACTTCGAGGAAGCGATGGCGCCGCTGCGGCGGGCGCGCGAACGGTACCAGCAGACGGGACGGAACGCCGCCGCCGGGAGCATCTCGGCGGCGATCGAACACGTCCAGGAAGGGCAGCGGCTCGCCGCCGCCCTCGATCAGACAGCCGACGCGAGAGCGGCCGACGCGCTCCAGGCCATCAGGGTCGCCACGACCCGGTAGCGCGGCTACTTCAGAATCGTGGCGGTCAACTCCACGGTGATGCGCCGGTTGGAGATCGGGTCGGAGGCGTGGGAGACGACCATCGGCTTCCCCGGCTCGAGAATCAGGACGAGCCGCTCCGACAGGTGAGCCCGGCGTTCGCCATTCGTCTCGTTCTCGCTCACGGGCTTCGGCGCGTACTCCAGGCCGAGGTCCAAATCTATCCGCTTGTCATCCATGATGGACGGCCTGGCGTCGACGTTGAGCATCACGTCGACTCGGTTGCCGGCCACCAGCACGTTGCCGCCGCTCCGGATCATGCCCTTGCGCCGGTCGGCGAGGATCAACGAGACCGTCTTCCGCGCGGGCTCGGCGTCCCCCGCCTGGTCGAGGATCGTCACGTCGAGTTTCACGTTGTGCCGCGCCATCGGCGCCGAAGGGGCCTTCGGCGCGGGTTTCTCGGGAGGCTGCTGCGCGGGGGGCGGCTGCCAGGCGGACGCCCCGCCGGCAAGCGCGAGCACGACGATCAGAGTGGCGAGTGTTCGTGTCAGCATCTCAGGCTCCTGTGGCAGGCGGCGTCACCGCCGAGGCGGAAGCGGCGCGATGACGATCGGCTCGATGGCGAGCGGCGCGATCGGGATCGGTGCGATAACGATCGGCTCCGCGTCTGGGTCGAGCGGCACCGGCACGCCGTCGACCATGGCGGACGGGGCGGCGTCGCCGGCCGCCACCGTCGCCGCCGTCACCACGCCCTGGGCGGGGAACCGCGGGCCGGCGACGCGCGGGCCGGCGGATCCTCCTGCCGGAGTGCCGGGCGCTGTCGTCGTCACGGGCGGTGTCGCCACAGGCGATCCAATCGCGCGCGGCGCGGGATCCGGTCGCACGGGCGGCGCGGGCGCGTCGACGCCGGCGCCGGGCGGCGCCTGTGGCTGCACCTCCGCGACCGTCGGCGCTGGAGTTGACGGATCTGGTTGCGGCGCCCGGGGCATCATCTGAAACGCCACCCCGACAATGACGATCGCCGCCGCGGCCGCAGCCAGACGCGGCAACGCGAACCAGGGTGCGGATGGACGCTCGAGCCGGTCGAGGACCCGGCCCCGGAAGCCCGGGCGCGGTTCAACGCTCATGATCTCCCGCACCGCGCGGTCGATCGCGTCGTCGATGTCTCGGTCGGTGGCCATGGCTGGTGCCTCGCTTCCGGTTACCGTGTTCTCGCGCTCGCGCGTTCGGAGGCCGGGACGGCGTGCCCGAGCGCGGCCAGCTTCTGCTTCAGGAGCCGGCGCGCCTCGGACACGCGCCACTTGACCGTGCCCACCGGCGCGCCGAGCATGCCGGAGATCTGCTCGTACGAGTATTCGCCGGAGCCGGCGAGCAGCAGCGCGTCACGCAGCTTCTTCGGCAGCGATGCGATCAGGCGGCGAAGTGTGCGCTGCAGTTGGGCCGCGGCCAGCTCGTCCTCCTGTGAACGACCCGGGGCGGGCGCGTTGTCCAGGATGTCGGGCGCGCCGTCGCCGGAGTCTCCCGGGGTGACCGTCCGCCGCAGCAGGCGTGTCATGCTGTTGCGCCGGTCGATGGCCTTGCGCCAGGTGATGGCCAGCAGCCACGTCCTGAACGCCGCCTCGCCGCGGAACCCGCTCAGTTTCCGGTACGCCGTCACGAACGCCTCCTGGGACACGTCGTCGGCCTCCGCGGCCGACCCCACGGCGGCGAGGGCCGCCCGGAACACGGCGCGGCGGTTGCGCTCGACCAGCTCGCCAAACGCCTCTGCGTCCCCGGCTTGCGCCCGGCGCACCAGGTCGAGGTCTGATGCCCCGCTCGAGTCGGTGACGGTCACACAGTCTGTAGACTCGGGCATACAAAGGGGGGTTGGAAAAGCGGATACTCCCGGTCCGTGGTCCGTGGTCCGTGGTCCGTGGTCCGTGCGTCGCCAGTCGCCGGTCGTTGGCCCGCCGTCGCCGATGGGTCGCCCCGTGGCCGGTCGGAAGAGTCTTCGATCGAGAGGCCCGAAGGCACGCGCCCCGTTCGACTAGCGATCAACGACCACGGACCACGGACCACGACAAGATTAAGATCAATAACATGCTGAACCACGAACAGTTGCTGAAGCTCATTCGCGACAAGGTCGAGCATCCCGCCACGACCCGCGAGCTGATGCAGCGGCTGCGCCTCCCCCAGGAACAGCGGGCCACGGTCAAGCGGCTCCTGACGGACCTCATCGAGCGCGGGGAGCTGATCCAGACGCGCGGCAACCGCTACGGCCTTCCGGATCGGATGAACCTCGTCGTCGGGCGCATCACGACCCACCCCCGGGGCTTCGGCTTCGTCGTGCCCGACCGGCCGGTCGAGGACGTCAGCGGCGACATCTACATCGCGGGCAGCAATCTGAACCAGGCCATGCACGGCGACAGGGTCGTGGCGCGCATCGAGCGTGTCACGGATCGCGGGGCGGAAGGCCGGATCGTCCGCATCCTCGCGCGCGGCTCGTCCACGGTGGTAGGCCGCTTCGACCGCGACGAGTCCGGCATGGGGTTCGTGGTGCCGTTCGACCGGCGGCTGATCATGGACGTGCTGATTCCCGCCGGCGAGGAGGGGGGCGCGGCGCCTCGCGACATGGTGGCCGTCGAGATCACGCGCTGGCCGACGCCCGCGCGCGGGCCGCTCGGGCGCGTCCTCGACGTGCTCGGCGACATCGACGAACCGGGCGTGGACACCGAGATCATCATCCGCAAGTACGGCATCCCCGACGAGCACACCGAGGAGGCGGTCGCCGAAGCCGTCGGCCTTGGCGGGAAGGTGCGGGAGGCCGACGTGCGCGGGCGGACCGACTTCCGTCCGCTTCTCACCGTCACGATCGACGGCGAGCATGCGCGCGACTTCGACGACGCGATTACGCTCGAGCGGCTGCCGAGCGGCAACTACTGGCTGGGCGTGCACATCGCCGACGTGGCGCATTACGTCCCCGAGGGGAGCGCGCTCGACACCGAGGCGTACGAACGGGGGACGTCGGTCTACTTCCCCGAGCGGGCCGTGCACATGTTCCCCTCGGAGCTGGCGACCGGTCTCTGCAGCCTCAACCCGCGCGTCGATCGCCTCGTCCAGTCGTGCCTCATGGAAATCGATCACCGCGGGCACGTCGTCCGCTACGAGATGCACGATGGCGTGATCCACAGCGACGAACGGATGACGTACACCGACGTGAACGCGATGCTGACCGATCGCGATCCGGCCGTGACGGCGCGTTTCCGGAGCCTCGTGCCGTTGGTCGAAGCGATGCGCGAGCTGTACGACGTCCTCAATCGCCGGCGGCACCGCCGCGGGTCGATCGACTTCGATCTGAAGGAACCGGAGATTGTGCTCGATGACGAGGGCATGGTGGAGGAGATCATCGCCGCCCAGCGGAACATCGCGCACCGGCTGATCGAGGAGTTCATGCTCGTCGCCAACGAGACCGTGGCGGAGCACCTTGCGGCGTCGGAGGTCCCGGCGTTGTACCGGATTCATGAGGACCCGGATCCGCTGAAGGTCGAGGAGTTCGAGGAGTTCATCTCCACCCTCGGGTACGGCCTGGCGGCGCCCGCCGACAACGTGCGCCCCCGCCATTTCCAGAAGCTCGTCGAGCGCATCCGCGGGACGCCCGAGGAGAAGCCGATCGCGTTCCTCATGCTGCGCACGATGCAGAAGGCGCGGTACGATCCGGAGAACCTGGGGCACTTCGGGCTGGCGGCCGCGAGCTACACGCACTTCACCTCGCCGATCCGCCGGTATCCCGATCTCGTCGTCCACCGGGCGCTGCGCGCGTTCCGGCACGGCCGGATGGACGAGGACCGCCGGGCCGAGCTGGCCGACGATCTGCCCGAGGTGGCGCGCCACACGTCCGAGCGCGAGCGCCGCGCCGACGACGCCGAGCGGGAGCTGGTGCAGTGGAAGAAGGTCCGCTTCATGGCGGACAAGGTGGGCGACGAGTTCGAGGGCTACATCACGGGGGTTGCCGCCTTCGGTCTCTACATCGAGCTGGTCGAGCACTTCGTGGAGGGCCTGGTGCACGTCTCCACGATGGCCGACGACTACTACAGATTCATCGAGCGCGCGCACACCCTCCGCGGCGAGAACACCGGCAAGGTGTACCGCCTCGGCGACCGCGTGAAGGTGCAGGTCGTCAAGGTCGACCTCGAGCGGCGGCAGGTGGATCTGGGGCTCTCGGAGGTCCTCGAGGCGGTCCGGGTTTCGGAGGAGAACCGCGGCCCGCGGCGCAGCCGGGCGCAGCCGAAGCGCGAAGCGGCGGGCCGGGCGGCGGGGCGGGCGCGGGCGCAGCGGCCCGGCCGGAAGGAACGGGCGGCGGGGAAGCGCCGATGACGCGCTCGATCGTGATCGGGACGGCCGGCCACATCGATCACGGCAAGAGCGCGCTCGTTCGCGCGCTCACCGGCACGGATCCGGATCGGCTGAAGGAAGAGCAGGACCGCGGCATCACGATCGACCTCGGCTTCGCGCACCTGGACTGCGGCGATGTCGCGCTCTCGTTCGTCGACGTACCGGGCCACGAGCGATTCGTCAAGAACATGCTCGCCGGCGCCGGCGGCATCGATCTCGTCATGCTCGTCGTCGCCGCCGACGAGTCGGTGATGCCCCAGACGCGCGAGCACTTCCAGATCTGCCGGCTGCTCGAGGTGCCGGCCGGCCTGATCGTGCTGACGAAGCGGGACGCGGCGGACGCCGACATGCAGGAGATCGCGGCGCTCGAGGCGCGCGAGCTGGTCGAGGGCTCGTTCCTCGCCGACGCGCCGATCCTCGCGGTGTCGTCGAAGACCGGCGAGGGGATCCAGAGTCTGCGCGACGCCCTCCGGACGCTGGCCGCCGGAGTCCGGGAGCGGAGCGCGGAAGGGCCCGTCCGGCTGCCCATCGATCGTGTGTTCACGATCAAGGGCTTCGGCACCGTCGTCACCGGCACGCTGGTGTCGGGCGCGCTCGCCGTCGATCAGGATCTCGTCGCGCTGCCCCGGGGGCTCCGTGTGAAGGTGCGCGGGCTCCAGGTCCACGGAACGAGCGAGGCCTCCGCGACAGCGGGCCGCCGCGTCGCGGTGAATCTCGGGGGCGTGGACGTGTCGGACCTCGCGCGCGGCGATACGCTCGTCGAGCCGGGCGCCTTCGACCAGACGACGAGGGTGGACGCCGTCGTGGATCTGCTGCCGGAGGCCCGGCCGCTGAAGCACGGCGCGCGCGTGCGGTTCCACCAGGGGACCAGCGAGGTGATCGGGCGTGTCGCGCTCGCGGGAGCCCGGGGCGCGGAAGGCGTCCCGGTGGATGCGGGCACGCTCCAGGGCGGCGCCTCGGCGTACGCGCGGATCCGGCTGGAGCGGCCGGCCGTGCTGACGCGCGGCGACCGGTTCATCGTCCGGGCCTACTCGCCGGCGATCACCATCGGCGGGGGCGTCGTGCTCGACCCGCATCCGCCGAGGACCGGCATCCGTACGGCGGCGGGCCTCGATCGGCTGCGCACGCTGGATCGCGACGAGGAGGCTGCCGCCGGTGTGCTCGTCCGCGAGCGCGGTGCGATGGGGCTGCCGCGCCGCGCGCTGACCAGCCGCGCCGGGCTGTCGCGCCGCGCGGCGGCCGCGCTCGTGGAGCGGCTCGTGCAGGCCGGGGCGGCCGTCGAGGTCGAGGACCTGCTCGTCGCGCCCGGCGTGCTCGACGAACTGGCGGATCGACTCACGGCGGAGGTGCGGGCGCACCATGGTGCGCATCCCCTCGCCGACGGCATGCCGCGCGAGGAGGCGCGGGAGCGCGTCTTTGGCAGGGCCGCCCCGGCCGTCTTCGCGGACGTCGTCGGAAGGCTGAGCGCGGCGAACCGGATGACCGGCCGCGACCGGCTGGCGCTGGCGGAGCACCGGGTGTCGCTGACGCCGGAGGAACAGCGCGTGCAGGAGCGGCTAATGGAGATCTACCGGACCGCGCGGCTGGGTCCGCCCGATCTCGGAGCGGCCGCCGCGGCGGCCGGGACGTCGCGGGAGACCGCGGAACGCGTCGCCGCGCTGCTGCTGCGGCAGAAAGGGCTCGTGAAGGTGGACACGCTGATCTTCCACCCCGAGGCGCTCGAGGCGCTGCGCAACGACGTCCGGGCGCTGAAGGCCGCTGCGGGCGCGGCCGAGGTGGACGTCGCGTCGTTCAAGGAGAAGTACGGGATCACGCGCAAATACGCGATTCCGCTGCTGGAGTATCTCGATCGGGAACGGATCACCCGGCGGAAGGGGGACAGCCGGATCGTGCTCTGAAGGGGCGGGGGCTCAGTTGTCGTCGCGGTTCGCGTTGTCCCGCGTGGCTTCCTTGAAATTGCGGATGCCCTTGCCGAGCCCGCGGCCGATTTCGGGCAGCCGGCTGGCGCCGAAAATCAGGATGATGATGAAGAGAATGACCAGCAGTTCCGGAATCCCGAGAGGCATAACAGCTCCTTCGCTGTGCGGGTGGAGGCTGGTCAATTCTATCATCATCGCCGCCGCCCTTCTCGGCGCGGCGGTGACGGCCGCGCCGCAGTTCACGTCCGGCGTCAACCTCGTCGAGGTGTACGCGACGGTCGTGGACGAGAAAGGGGAGCCGGTGAAGGGCCTGACGCCGGCCGACTTCCACGTGCTGGAGGACGGCCGGCCGCAGAAGATCGCGGCGTTCACGGCCGGAGATTTCCCGCTGAACGTCGCGCTCGCGCTCGATCGCAGCTTCAGCATGGCCGGGGAGCGGCTGGCTGCCGCCAAACGCGGGGCGCACGTCTTTCTGGACGCGCTGCGGCCCGAGGACCGCGTGCTCATCGTCACGATCGGGTCGCGCTTCGAGGTGTCGGAGCGGCGCGCGGCCGAGCACGCGAGGATCGACGACATCGACACGTGGGGGACGACGCCGCTCCACGATTCCATCATCGAAGCGATCGACGGCATCGAGCGTGCGGGAGACGTGCGCGGGCGCCATGCGCTGGTGCTGCTCTCGGACGGCGCGGATCGTTACAGCGAGGCGTCGGCGGGGGACGTGCTCGCCAGGGCGCGGCGCGCGAACGTGATCGTGTATCCCGTGGCCGTCGGCCGCGAGCGCCCGGCGCTGTTCGCCGAACTGGCCGCGCTGACCGGCGGGCGATCGATCCACGCGCGCGACGGCCGGGGGCTGGAGGATCTGTTGCGATCGGTCGCGCGCGAGCTGCGGTTCCAGTATCTGATCGGCTACTCGCCATCGCGGGCACTCTCCGAGGGGATTGGCGAGTGGCGGTCGATCACCGTGACAGTGGAGCGCCCGCGCACGCGCGTCCGCGCGCGAGACGGGTATCTGGTGCGGTAGCGTCGGGTCCGAGCCCCGAGCCCCGAGCCCCGACAACGAGTAAGATTCCTGACATGGCCCATCCGCTCGCGCTCGCCCTGTATCCCAGTCCAGCCGCGGCCGCCAAAGCCGCGCGGGCCCTGCACGCCGCCGGCGTCTCGCGCGAGCACATTTCGGTCGTCGCGCGGAACCATGACGAGCAGGGCGCGCTCGCGGAGCAGATGGACGCGACGCCCGGCGCCGACATCGAGGACTCCCGGCGCGCGGCCCGGCTCGGGGAACTCGGCGGACAGGTCCTCGCGGCGATCGCGCTCGTGATGCCGGGAATCGGCCCGATTGTCACCGCGGGTCCGCTCGCGGCCGAGCTCGGCGAGGCGGCGGGGCACCTCGCCGGAGGCGTGGCGTCCGTGCTCTCCAGAGCCGGCGTCAGCGAGGCCGACGCGGACGCGCTCGAGCGCGAGGTCAAGGATGGCGCGGTCCTCCTCGGCGTGCACGCCACGCCGGCGGGGCTCCCGGCGATTCAGAAGGCCCTGTCCGACAGCGGCGCGGCGCGCGTGCTCACCGCCAACTGGGAAGGCTGATCGGGCGGGTTTCTGGCGGGACGGGCGCCAGGTTCGTCCCAAGAGCGGCATCCACTTCCGGGAGGTGCAGCCATGTTCGTCGTGGGCGTCTTCAAGGACATCGCCTGGGCCGATCGCGGCCTTGCGGCCCTTGTCGCCGACGGGTTCGATCCCGCGGCGCTGTCGGTGCTCGCCCGGGCGTCCCCCGAAGTCGAGGCGCTGGTGCGGACCCATCTCCGCTCGAGCGCGGACGCACGCGAACTGCCGCGCCTGGGCCAGGTCACCACCGCCGGCCCCCTCATGCCGGCGCTCAGCGGCGCGGACGGCCGGCTGGAACGCGCCGGGCTGTCGGCGGTCTGCGGCCGGGCAGGCTTCCTGCCCCATGACGGGCACATCTACGAGGCGCTCGTCGAGCGTGGCGGCGTGCTGGTTGCTGTGGAGCACGGGGCCCGCGCGGCCGAGGCGCTGGCCCGGCTGCACGCTTTCGGGGCCGGCAACGCGGCGCTCGGCACCTATCCGCGCGCCGCGGTCTGAGGCTGAAAGGGGCCACCGGGCGTCCTATCGATGTGACGCATGGGCCGGGGATCGGCGCTCCCACCCGGGCCGGGACGCCTTGCGGCCGAGGCACCCATATTGCACCTTGCACAACCCAACGGGGTCAGCCACAATGACAGAAGCGGCCGATCCGCAAGAACACCCCATGCCAGTGAGTTATCAGGGTGCGAGTCCGAACGCCCGCTTCCTTGCGGGAAGCG
>Ga0299914_10003407_pt1 | contig 11224 bp, 10 predicted proteins | sample RVTome_10_FD_201361 | JGI IMG/M metagenome (GOLD analysis project Ga0299914, IMG submission 201361) | Soil microbial communities from uranium-contaminated site in the Upper Colorado River Basin, Wyoming, United States - RVT153D57 (version 2) ... | reverse complement strand
AGCTTCGCGAGGAACATGACATGAGCACCGCCCCCGTCGGTGAAGACATGGTCGACGTACTCGACGATGTGGGCAACGTCGTGGACACGGCTACACGCCGTTCGATGCGCGCCGACAACCTGCGTCACCGCACCGTGTTCATCGCTGTGGTGAACTCGGCCGGCGACCTGCTAGTGCATCGGCGCGCCGATTGGAAAGACGTGTGGCCGGGCGCGTGGGATGTCGCCTTCGGTGGCGTCGTCGAAGCCGGCGAGTCATGGGAGGCCGCGGCGGCGCGCGAGCTCGCCGAGGAGACAGGCCTCGATGTCGAGCTGTCTTACCTCGGTGAAGGGAACTACGAGGACGAGATCGTGCGGGAGTTGGCGCGCGTGTACCTCGCCCGCCACGACGGTCCGGTCACGTTCGTCGACCGCGAGGTCGTCGAGATCGGCTGGGTGCCACCCGACGCGCTCTGCGGCTGGATCGACGGTCGGTCGGTCTGCCCGGACAGTGTCGCCATCGTTCTCCCTCGCCTCGACGCACCGTGACCGCGACGGCCGCGCTGTTGTTGGCGCTCACGCTCGTGGTCGCGGTCGCGGACTGGATGGCCGTCGGGACCGACAAGCGCCCGGCCGAGTACGTCCTGAAGCCGCTCACGATGGTGGTGCTCATCGCGGCAACCCTCGCGATCGATCCGGTCGACGACGCGATGAAGGTGGTGTTCATCGCAGCCCTGGCGTTCTCGTTGGCGGGTGACGTCTTCTTGATGCTGCCGCGCAATCTGTTCGTCGCGGGACTCGCGTCGTTCCTTGTCGGTCACATCTGCTACATCGCCGGACTGCAGTTGCGCGGTCAGTACGGCCTGTGGTTCGTGGTCGGGCTGGTCATCGTCGTACTCGCCGTTGGAACCATCGGTCTTCGCATCATTCGTGCGGTGCGGCGAAGCGATGAGCCGGCCATGGCGGTGCCGGTCACGGCCTACGTCGCGGTGATCTCCTTCATGCTCGCCAGCGCGTTCGGCACCAGGAACCTGTTTGCCATCGTCGGCGCCGGTCTCTTCTACGCCTCCGACGCGCTGATCGCATGGGGTCGGTTCGTGGACCCGAAGCCATGGGGTCGGGTGGCGGTGATGGTGACCTACCACCTCGGCCAGATCGGCCTGGTGCTCTCGCTCGTCTGATCGGACGTGGAGCGGGCCCGCCGATGCCCATCATTCTGTTCTTCAAGTCGCGGTCCTCACTCGCCGATGTCACTCTCTGTGAGATCGGCGACGCGGCGGACGCTAGCTGTGGTGGTCGCGACGGTTCTCGTCGTCGTCGGGTGTGAGCACGTTCCGGTGCCGGGCGCGCCTGAGTGTCGGCTCACGCCGTCGAACAACTATTGGCGCGCCGACGTGCGCGGCCTGCCCGTCCACCATCGTTCAGCGGCGTACATCAACAACATCGGGCCGACCAAGGGTCTCAAAGCCGACTTCGGCTCGGGCCTGTGGGACGGCGGGCCGATCGGCATCCCGTACGTCGTCGTGCCCGGCTCTCAGCCGAAGGTCCCGATTACCTTCGAGTATTGGGACGAGAGCGACCCGGGCCCGTATCCGATCCCACCCAACGCGCCGATCGAGGGGGGACCGGACTCCGATGGTGACCGCCACATCCTCGTGGTCGACAAGGACAACTGCGTCTACTACGAGACCTATAGCAGCTATCCCGACGCGGAGGGTGGCTGGGCGGCCGGATCGGGTGCCATCTGGGACATGCGCTCGAACGAACTGCATCCCGACACGTGGACCTCGGCCGACGCGGCCGGGCTTCCGATCTTGCCCGGGCTCGTGCGCTACGACGAGGTGGCGGCGGGCAAGGTCCTGCATGCCATCCGCATCACCGTTCCCGTCACCCAGCACGCGTACGTGTGGCCGGCCCGCCACCGGGCCGGTGCGACCACCAACCTCGACTATCCGCCCATGGGCACGTGGTTTCGGTTGAAGGGATCGATCGACCCGAACACCTTCGATCCGATGGTGCGACCGATCGTCGTGGCCTTGCAGACCTATGGCGCGATCGTTGCCGACAACGGGTCGGCTTGGTACATGAGCGGGGTGCCCGACGAGCGCTGGGACAACGATCAGCTCCGCGACCTCGCCCGCATCAAAGGCTCGGACTTCCAGGTCGTGGACACCACATCGTTGATCGTGTCCCCGGACTCGGGCCAGGCCACGACCGCCCGCTGATGCACCCTCGAAGCGACGGCGCGGGTCGACGGGCGTGACCGATAGCCTGCTGCAATCCGAAGAGTTGATGGGGTAACTTCAGGGCCCACGACCCCCGTGGCGCCCGGCGGCCAGACCACGACACCGGGCGGGTAGATGGAACAGCGATTCCCGTGAGTTCGACCGCGACCCAAGACTCGATGCCAGCCGCCCCGACCCCCGTGCGGGTTCGTCTGCGCGCGCTGTTGATGGGGCCGGATGTCGGTGAGGAAGTCACCCCATATACCCCACCTGACCTGCCCGATCCCCACTGGATGGGGCCGGTCCGGCGCAACGTGGTGCTGATCGCGTCAGCGTTGTCGGGCTTCGCGGGGTCGCTGCTGATCGTGACCACCGCGCCGGTCTGGTACCTCGCACCACCCGGAACCTGGCGGCTCACCCTCCCCGGTGTACCCCACGGCACCACCGGCACATCGTCGTGGTTCGCCGGCGTCACGTTCGTCATCGGCGTGATTCTCCTGACGCTCGGTTGGATCGGCCTCGTCGGCCGGGCCGAGCGGCAGCGCGGGCGCGAGCGCACTCGGCTGGCGATGGTTCTCGCCGTCCTCGCGTTGTGGGTCGCACCATTGCTTCTCGCGCCTCCCTTGCTCTCGAACGACGCGTACAGCTACGCGGCGCAGGGCGAGCTCGCGAGCCGTGGCATCGACCCGACCGCGCACGGGCCGTCCTACCTGCTCGACGGTGACTTCATGATCGGCACGGACTCGATCTGGCGGAACTCGCCCGCGCCGTACGGTCCCGTTTGGATCGGATTGAGCGAAGCGGTCGTCGAAGTAACGGGTCACGACGCGGCCGACTCGTTGTGGGGATTCCGAGCGTTGGCCGTCGTGGGAGTAGCCATGACCGCGGTCGGGATCGCGCTGATCGCGCGTAGCTACGGGCTCTCGGCCGCGGCCGCGCTCGCTCTGGGCGTAGCCAATCCCCTCGTCTTGTTGCATCTGGTCGGCGGCGCGCACAACGACGCGCTGATGTTGGGTTTCCTTGCGCTCGGATTGGCCGCCTTTCGTCGGGACCGACGCGTCCTCACGGTCATCCTGATTGCCCTCGCCGTCGCGGTGAAGCTGCCGGCTGGAGTTGCGCTGATCTACATCGGATGGGCATGGGCCGGCCGAGGCGCCGCGATCAAACATCGCGTCGGGTCCATCGCGCGCGTGATCGCAGCAGCAACCGCGATCATCGTTGCGCTCTGCTTGTTGGTCGGCATCGGACCCGGGTGGCTCTTCGCGCTGCAGGGCACCAACAGCGTGACGTCGACGTTCTCGGTGACCACCAAGCTCGGCTACGTCGTGTCCGACGTGCTCCACCTTTCCGGGATCGGCATCGGCGAAGGCTGGGTGGTCGGGCTGTTCCGCTTTGCGGGCCTGGCGGCCGCCGGAGCCGTCGCCATGATTCTGCTGTTCCGCACCGAGCGACTGGGTGTGGTGCGATGCGTCGGTATCGCGCTGGTCGCCGTGATCCTGCTCGGCCCCGTTGTGTGGCCCTGGTATCTGCCAGCGGGCTTCGCCATAGTCGCGGCTGCGGGCATCGGGCGCTGGCGGGCGTCGTATCTGGTCGTGAGTTTCGCCGCATGCCTTCTGGTGTTCCCTCGTAGCGTCAACGCAGTACCGAGCTTGCTCGGCTGGCAGCATCTGATCGGCTTGGGTGTGGTGCTCCTCATCGCCGGCGCGGCCTATGGCGCGACGCTCCTGGCCGACTGGGCACAGGCTCGACGGCTCGAGAGGCTCGGCGTCGCCGCATCGTCCGAATCCGACGGACCGCCGCAGACCCGAACGACGGACCGCCGCGAGACCGACACGGTGGCTGCCCAGCACGTCTAGCGCTCACCTCATTGGTGCAGCCGGGCAACGGGCATGCACTGTACGCTCCCCACCCGTGATGACCCCGAACGCGGAGCCTCCGAGTCGCTATGGCGTTGCGACCAACTCTGGGCTTCTTCGCGCGCCTTACGGCGGCGGTTCAGTCCGACGCGCCGGGGCTGCGGCAGGCGTTCGCCGCACTGCTCGTCTCGTCGGGCGGTGATCTGCTCGCCGGGCTGACGCTCGGCGCCATCACAGGCACCCTCGAGGACCTTCCCGGCCTACTCGTACTGGTTCCCGCGGCAATCGGCATGCGGGGCAACATATTCGGAGCACTCGGCAGCCGCCTGGGCACCGCCATACACACCGGTACGTTCCGCTTGTCGGGACGTCGCGACACGGTGGTCGGGCAGAACATCCTCGCTTCGACCGCCCTCACGCTCGCAATATCGGCCGCACTGGCCGTCCTCGCGAAGACGATCGCGACAGCTTTCGGTGTGTCGGACACGATCTCGCTCACCGACTTCTTCGTGATCTCGATCGTCGGCGGCGTTCTGTCGTCGATCGTCGTACTGGGCTTCACTCTCGGCGTGGCCGGTTTGGCGGTGCGCCGCGGCTGGGACATGGACAACGTCGCAGCACCGCTCGTGACTGCTGCCGGCGACATCGTCACACTTCCGTCGCTCTTTCTCGCCACCTACCTCATCGGGATTCGCGGTGTCTCGATCTCGATCGCCATCGTCGGCACGGCGGTGGCAGTCGTCGCGCTGTCGCTCGCCTGGCGCAGTCAGATGGGCGCCATTCGCAGGATCGTGCGCGAGTCGACACCGATCCTTCTCGTTGCCGGCGCCATCGACATCGTGGCCGGCTTGACGATCGAGCACCGCCTCGAGTCGTTCCTCGCCTATCCGGTGCTCCTCGTTCTGGTGCCACCCTTCTTCGAGGACACTGGCGCGCTCGGGAGCGTGTTGGCGAGTCGTCTCAGCTCGAAACTCCATCTCGGCATCATCGAACCGAAGGCGAGGCCCCAGCGAGCGGCCCGTGACGACTTCGCCCTCATAGCCATGCTCGCGGTGCCCGTTTTCATCTTCGTCGGGCTCTCGGCCGATGTTGTCGGTGCGATCTTCGGATATGCCAGCCCGGGCGCGTTACGCGTCGTGGCCGTGTCGTTGCTGGGCGGTGCGATTGCAACCGCCGTCGCGATACCGGTTGCGTACTACAGCAGCGTTGCCACGTATCGACTCGGTTTGGATCCTGACAACTACGGCGTGCCCGTCCTCACGTCGTCGATGGACCTCGTCGGTGCGATCGCGCTCGTGCTGGCCATCGTCGCCGTCGGAATCGCCTGACCGTGGACGCGCGCTCGAACGTGTGCACGAGTCCCTGACCGGGTCGATTGATCTCGGCTACAGCGGTGCACTGATCTCGTCAGCGCCGACACGGTCATGCCACGGCGAGAGGCGGTAGAGCGTGACGGCCATCATCGCTACGAGACAGCCGTTTCGCAGGATGATCGGCGCGGTCGCGTAGAGCTCGCCTTCGATCTGTGCGTGGATCGTGGCGATGGTGAACGTCGTCAAGACGGCGGTCGCAAGGTAGAGGCCGGTCAGCAAACGCTCACCCCGGACGGCCAGCACCGCCACGAACGGGACGAACCACAGCACGTATTGCGGCGAGATGATCGTCGAGAACACGAGCAGTCCGAGAATCGAGGCCAGTGGAGCGAGCGCCCACACCGCCCACTCGTCGTCATCCGGCCGGTGCAGGTGCCGGAGCCGCGCCCACCACCACGCGACCGCAGTTGTCGCCAACGCGAGCACGGGCAGCAAGGGTTTGAACAGGAACGGCACCGGCGCGCCCGTCCGCCAGGCGCCCTGCTCCACATGGCTGGCGGACTGGTCGGCCATGTGGAAGAAGACGCCCGGAATGCTCTCGATCTGCCAGCCCTTCGACCCGCGGAACGTCGCCACTTGCGCCAGCCCCGACAGGCCGAACAACAGGAGCCACAGCCCGACGCCGACGCCGACCGTTCCGATCCACGCCGCCAGCGACTTTCGTCGGTCAGTGATGAGCAACAACGGCGCCAGCACGATAGGCCAGAGCTTGGCCATCGTCGCCACGGCCAGTCCCACGCCGCCGATTCGATCGAATCCCTTTCGGACGAGCGACAGCCCGAGGACGGCGAGGAACACCGTGAACAGATCGACGCGCACGTACGGGAACGGAAAGGCTACGAACGGCGTACCCAGAATCAGGTACGCGATGCCCGTCCGCCGGTTCCAGCCCCACGCGAGCAGCGCCGCAGTGGCCAGCTCGAAGCCGAGTTGAACCACAGCCAGACGCGTGAGGTGCGCCAAGCTGCCCTCGACGGGCTCGTCTTCGACCACACCGTTGCCGCCGCCGAGCAGGTGGATGAGGCCGAGCGTCACGGGCGGGTACTCGACCTCGAAATCCTGGTACGGCGTGCCCTCCGAGTCGAGGATCACTTCGTAACGACGGGCGTCTCCGCCGAGGATGCTGTGTTCGTCCTCGACCCCGCTGGTGAGCAACAGGACGATCGCGATCACGCGCACCAGGACCAATGCACCGACGAGGGCGAGCCAAACGGGGGCGCGTCGGCGAGTAGCGGGCCTGCCCTTCGGCTGCGAAGGGCTGTCGACCCGTGCATCCAGCAGGTCCTTCACGGCTCTATCAAGTCGACGAGCCCGCGACGGCGATGATGATCACGACGACCAGGAAAATGAGGCCCAACGCGAGCAAGACGGATGCGATGGCACCGGTGATGACACCCGCCAAGGCCATGCCGTCGCCCTGCTCACCCGTGCGTGCGATCTCGCGGCGCGCTCGCTGTCCGATGATCACCGCGAAAGGGCCCGTGAACGCGCAGGCCACGAGCGACAGAATCCCGAGCACCAACGAGAGGATCGCGTTGCTGTTGGTCTGCGTGCCGGCGGCGCCATAGCCGGGTGCCGGCGCGTATCCACTGCCGGGAGCCGGGTAGACGGGTGGCGCGCCCACCGTTGGTGCGACCGGTGGTGCGGCCGACCGAGCCTGGTCGATGAGCGTCGAGACCCGCGCCTCGTAGGCCACGTCGGTTCGTACTGCCGTGGGACCGAACGTGGCCGGGATGCCCTCCGAGCGCAGGGCCTCCTCGAGCCGGGCCCGCTGTTGGGGGGCCAGGTCCGGGATCTGGTGATCGAACCACTGACTGCTGTCGCTCACGTCACACTCCGTTCGTAGCGCCGTCACGAGACCTGGGATGCACGGGACCGGCCTAGCATGCACGGTCGTGCCGCTCCTTGCCGCGACCGACACCAGCAACATTCCCGGGGGCGACATCGTCGTCGCCAACTGGCTATGGGTCGTCTTCGGGATCGTCATCGTCGCGCTCCTGCTCCTCGACCTGCTGGTCTTTCATCGTGAAGCGCACGAGGTGACCTTCTCCGAGGCGACCAAGTCGAGCATTTTCTGGATCGCCATCGGGCTGTCCTTCGGATTGTTGGTGTGGTTCGAGCTCGGCGGCGACGCCGCCGCGCAGTACTACGCCGGGTACGTGGTCGAGAAGAGTCTGTCCGTCGACAACGTGTTCGTGTGGGCCGTGATCTTCGGCTACTTCGCCGTGCCGAAGGCCTATCAGCATCGCGTGCTCTTCTGGGGCATCTTCGGCGCGCTCGTCTTGCGAGCCATCTTCATCTTCGCCGGTGTCGCGTTGCTCGAGCGCCTCGATTGGTTGATCTTCGTGTTCGGCGGGTTCTTGATCTTCACCGCGATCCGCGTCGCGCGCCACGACGAGGGCGAGATTCATCCCGAGAAGAATCCCATCCTGCGGTTGATGCGGCGATACGTGCCGATCACCGCCGACTTCCACGGGGCACACTTCACGTGGAAAGAGGCGGGCAAGCGATTCGCGACCCCGATGCTCGTGGTCCTCGTGCTCGTCGAGGCGACCGACGTGATCTTCGCCATCGACTCGATTCCGGCGATTCTTGCCATCAGCCGATCGCAGTTCATCGTCTTCAGCTCGAACGCCTTCGCCATCCTCGGACTGCGGGCGTTGTACTTCATGCTCGCGGGGCTCAAGGATCGGCTCGTGTACCTGAACCAGGGTCTGGGCGTGATCCTGTTCTACGTCGGCGTCAAGATGCTCGTCTCGCGGTGGTACCACATCCCGACCCTGCTCTCGCTCGGCATCATCGCGTTGGTGCTCACGGTCACCGTGGTGCTGTCGCTTCGCAAGACGGCCAACGAGGAGCAACTCACCGAGGACGCGACGGGCACCGACGAGATCCCCGAAGAGACTGAAGCGCCATGACCGAGCCCGGCGGAGTGAAGGTGATACTCGTCGGAGACGATGGTTCGGCCGGTGCAGAACGGGCCATCGCATTTGCCGCCGCGCTGGCATCGCAGCTCGATGCCGAGGTGGTGCTGGTGAAGGCCTACTCGCCCCTCGACGAGCTCGGCAGGGCCGAGCCGCCCGTCGATTTCAAGGCGCTGAGAGATCGAGAGAGCGAGCGACTCGATGCTGAGCGGTGCAAACAGTTCAACGATGCCGGCGTGCGGTCTCGCGTGCTGCTGATCGAGAACCCCGACGCCATCGGGGTGCTGGCGCGCACTGCCGACGACGTCGAAGCGGATCTCGTGGTCGTCGGCAGTCACGGTCAGTCGGGTTGGCGGGGACGAATCCTGGGCAGCGTGGCGACCAAGTTGCCCCACGAGCTCAGGTGCCCGATCACGATCGTGCCGGCACCGAGGACGCGGTCGGGTTAGTCGTCGACTGGTTCGTCCCAGTCGGGCTCCAACTCCTCGGTGTCCGGCAGCAGACTCACGGCGATCGGCGGGTAGATCAGCACGCTCAGCACACCCGCGGCGACGAGAGCGGCGGTGGTCGCGCCGTCGAGGTCGCCGGTCTCGGCCGCGATCTGTGCGACCACGACGATGAAGGTGAGGTTCGTCGCCTGCAGTATGGAACCGCCGAGACGGCGAGGCTGATCGAAGAGTCCCTTGAAGCAGACGTACGAGGGCACACCGCGCACGAGCAGCATGCACAACACGAACACGGGCACGAGGATCAGGTGCTTCGGTGAGGCGAGCAGAGCATCGAGGTCGACCTGCACGCCGCTGGTGACGAAGAAGATCGGCACGAGAAACCCGTAGCCGATCGCTTCGATCTTCGGTTTGAGGCTCGGGTTCTGCAAATGGTCGCCATGGTCCAAGAATCGCAGCAACGCACCGGCGACGAACGCCCCGAGTATCGCTTCCAAGCCGAGCCGAGTCGAAAGCGCGAGGAATATGAGGAACACGACCAGAACCGCCCGAACAGTCAACTGTGACGACGAGTCCGCCAGCCTTTCCAAGGCGGGCCAGACCGACGGGATCCGGTTCAGTCGGGCAACCGTGAGTCCGACGATCAAAGCCATCGCACAGAAGACGGCGATCAGCAGGATCGCCGTGCTCGGGTTGTCACCCCCCGTCGAAAAGAAGATGGTCAACAGCAGCAAGGCGCCGAACTCGGCGACGCTGGCCGCGGCCATCACCGTTTGGCCGAAGGCGTTCGTCGTTTGGCCGGCCTCGCGGAGTATGGGCACGACCAGGCCGAGCGACGTGGACGCGAGCGCGATGGCGAGAAGCAGCGGCTGGTCGTGGACATCGAAGATGTGCACTCCGCCTCCGACCACCAAGCCGAGCACACACGTGAGGCCGAACGACGTGAAGATCACGCCGGCTCGACCCTGCAGTGTGGTCAGGTCGAGCTCGAGCCCGGCGAGGAAGAGCAGATATCCGACGCCGATGGTCGACAGTAGCGACAGCGTGTCGTCGACCTCGACGATGCCGAGCACCGAGGGCCCGAGAATGAGGCCGATGATGATCTCGAGGGCCACGGCAGGTAGTCGGAGCCGGGGCGCGAGTCCGGCGAGGATGGGGGCGGCCACTGCAGCTGCGACCACGACCAGGACGGCGCCGTAGGAGACCTCCACGACGCGAAAGGTACTCAGGCTGGTTGTCAGGAGAAGTGATGTGCCAGCCGGTCGGCCTCGCGCGACCGCAGGGCGATGTTGACCTCCAAGCGCTCGAGGTGTTGCGCCAGGATCTTGTCGCCCTGTGGCACCTCGTGGGCCTCGAAGAAGACGAACACCTCGGACGCGACGTCAGGTGTGGACAGTGATCGAATGCCCTCGAGCATCCGGGCGATGCTGTTGCTCGGGAATCGCTCGTTGATGACGTCCCATTCGTCCCGCACGAAGAACCAGGCGAGGTTCCCGTTGTCGCGGTTCGTGAGGGTACGTCGCAACAGGTACGGCGCGTTCTGAGTACGCACACGGTCGGTGATGCTCATCTGCAGCACGCGACGGATGAGCTCTGCATCGCGGAAGTCGGCCAAGGCAGAGAGGTAACGCAGCTCCTCTTGCGGCGTGGCGGCCTGCTCGAAACGACCCAGGAACCGGTCGAAGTCGGAGCTGTCTCCGCTCGCGGCGATCACGCGGACCGCGGACGCGAGCAAGCTCGGGTCGAGATCTTGGCCGGATTCGTCGCGCTCGTAGAGCTCGCGGGCACGCTGTTGGATCGTCGTGTCGGCTCCGAGGACGCCCAGTGTCTCGAACAGAACGCCCCGCAACTCGCGGACGCGGTCACGTTCGCCGGCATCCGCGTCGGGACCGAGACCATCGTAAGCCGGCTGTACGATCTTCCGAACCTGTTGCTGGAAGGCAACCCGGGCGTCGCCGTCGAGAAGCCGGTCAACCGAGGTCAACGCGCCCGCGATGCGCTGCCAGACCGAAAGGTCGGTTTCACCGACGAAAGCCTCGACGAAGTCGAGGAAGTCGACGGTGGTGAGATCGCCCGCGAGCACCGCGGCCCAGGTGTCGTCGACGAGTCCGTAGCGCTCGATGGGTGACAGCTCGGTTTGGGCTCTGGCGGTCAGCGCGCTGCGCAGATCGGGCGCGTAGCGCACGCGGTAGAAGCCGGTGCCCTCGGTATTGACGAGGACCCAGTCGATCTCCTCCACCACGGGAATGTCGACCGAGTCGCCGTCGAGCAGGACGCGCTCGACAGTGGTGACACCGTTCATGGCGATCGTGAGGATCACGGGAACAGCCCAGCGTGCCGCGGCCATCTCGCCGAGGTCTTCGTCGCCCTCGCCCAGATCGCCGGCGTAGCCGAAGCGCTCCTGCGTGAGCCGGATCGTCCC
>Ga0299914_10003406_pt1 | contig 11228 bp, 15 predicted proteins | sample RVTome_10_FD_201361 | JGI IMG/M metagenome (GOLD analysis project Ga0299914, IMG submission 201361) | Soil microbial communities from uranium-contaminated site in the Upper Colorado River Basin, Wyoming, United States - RVT153D57 (version 2) ... | reverse complement strand
TGTTGTAGACCAGCCGTTGCGGATCGGTGGCCTCGTAGTAGATGACGGCGTCGACCGATACGACCACGTTGTCGGAGGTGATGACCTCCTGGGGCGGTACGTCGGTGACCTGCTCGCGCATGTCGACGAGCAACAGGCGGTCGACGAACGGCACGATGATCCGGAGGCCGGGGTTGACGACCGCCTTGAAGCGCCCGAGGCGCTCGACCACGCCGCGCTGGTACGGGCGCACGATGCGGAACGACTTCGCTGCCACGACGAACAGCAGGAACGCGATGACCGCGAGGACGATTACGGCAGCCACGAAGGCCTCCTTCGGAACGAGCTGGTGCTCAGGGTTGCGATCGGTCGGGCTCGCTCGCCTGTGGGGTGGCGGGCGGGGGGTAGCGGTCGGCAGCGCCCCCGACCGTTGGGACGACGACGAGGCGGGTGCCCTTCACTTCGACCACCCGCACGGTGGTGCCGACCGGGATCGCCACCGACCGACCGGTCTCGGCGCGCCAGGTGTCGCGCTCGACCCGGATGACGCCGGTGTCGTTGTGGCCGCCGGGGATCTCCTCGAGCACCGAGCCCAGGCGCCCGACCCACCGGAGCGCGCCTTCGCCGCTCGGGTCGCCGCTGGTGCGGGCGTCGGCCCGGCGGCCGATCGGCACGAGCACGGCCAGCGACACCGCGCTCCCGGCCAGGAAGACCGCCCACTGCACGACGAGACCGAAGCCGAGGAAGGCCGCGATCGTGGCGAAGGCCGCACCGATGGCGAACGAGATCATGAAGAACAGGCCGATGGTGAGCAGCTCGCCGACCAGGAACACGAGCACGGCCCCGAGCCACACCCATTGCCAGGTGCCACTGTCCATCACATGGCTCCGCTCGCTCGTCGGCGGCGTGGGCCGGTGAACAGCCGCTCGCTCCGCACCGGCCGGTGCCTCCGTCCTTCGAAATCGACGGTAGCACCGGGCGCGGCGCGGGGCGCCGCGAGATTCAGGCGCTCGATCTAGCTGAACTACCTCTAGCTGGCGCTAGCTGGCGCGGGCGCCTCGAAAGGCGCGGGCGAGGAGCGGCGTGTCCTCTTCCTGGGGCGCCAGGTCGATGTCGCTGTCGGCCGGCAGGGCCTTCACCGTGCGGCGGTCGAGCAGGTGCCACCCGCGCGGCGGCGTGAGTCGGTCGGCGTGGCGGGTGCAGAGGCGGCCGCCCCAACCCAGGCGGTCCTGGTCGGGGTCGTCGAGCCACACCGTCTGGGCGCGCCCGTCGAACCGAAAGATCGCCGTCACCGGTGCGTTGCACCCGTGACGCCCGCAGAGTCCACTCATCTCATCGAACCCCTTCTCCTAATAGGGGAAGGTACAGAACAAACACCTCGATCTCGCGGATGGTCGAGGTGGTTCTGCGGGACAATGGGAGCCTTGACGCCCGTCCCTTCGCGCCTACAGCCGCTGCTCGATCCATCGTCACCGGTCCAGCGCCTCGCGGCGCGCCTCGGTGCCGACGGTCACCGCACCTACCTGGTCGGGGGCACCGTCCGCGACGCGCTGCTCGACCAGGCCGCCGACAGCCCCGACGTCGACGTCGCCACCAGCGCCCGACCCGACGCGGTCGAGGCATCGGTGCGGGGCTGGGCCGACAACGTCTGGCTCCAGGGTCAGCGCTTCGGCACCGTGGCCTGTGAGGTCGACGGCGAGCGCATCGAGATCACCACGTTCCGGGCCGACGTCTACCGCCCCGAGAGCCGCAAGCCCGAGGTCGCCTTCGCCGACGACATCGAGACCGACCTGTCCCGGCGCGACTTCACCGTGAACGCCATGGCGATCGAGCTGCCCGAGCCGCGGTTGGTCGACCCCTTCGACGGCGCCGCCGACCTGGCCGCCCGCCGCCTGCGCACGCCGCTGGCACCCGAGGTGTCGTTCCTCGACGACCCGCTCCGAATGCTGCGGGCCGCCCGCTTCGTCGCCGGCTACTTCCTGGTGCCCGACGCCGACCTGGTCGCCGCCATCGAGGAACACGGCAGCCGGATGGAGATCGTCAGCGCCGAGCGCATCCGCGACGAGCTGTCGAAGCTCCTCGTGGTCCCCGACCCGTCGTCCGGGCTGTGGCTCCTGACGGCGACGGGCCTGTCCGACGAGTTCCTGCCCGAGCTCAACGCCATGCGCCTGGAGCAGGACCCGATCCATCAGCACAAGGACGTGCTCGCCCACACGGTGGCCGTGGTCAAGAACACGCGCCCGCAGCTCCGGGTGCGCCTGGCCGCGCTGCTTCACGACGTCGGCAAGCCCAAGACCCGCTCGATCGGGCCCGACGGCGTGAGCTTCCATCACCACGAGGTGGTCGGTGCCCGGATGGCCGAGGAACGGATGCGGGCCCTGCGCTTTCCCAACGACCTGGTCGAGGACGTGACCAAGCTCGTGTACCTGCACCTGCGCATCCACACCTACGCGATGGGTTGGACCGACCGCGCCGTGCGCCGCTACGCGCGCGACGCCGGGCCGTTGCTCGACGACCTCAACCACCTGGTGCGCTGCGACTGCACCACGCGCAACAAGAGCAAGGCGCGAATGCTCCAGCGGCGCATGGACGAGCTCGAGGCGCGCATCGTCGAGCTGCGGGCCCAGGAGGAGCTCGACAGCATCCGACCGCCGCTCGACGGTCGCCAGGTCATGGCGTTCCTGGGCGTGGAGCCGGGGCGCGTCGTCGGCGAGGCGTTGTCGTTCCTCCTCGAGGCCCGCCTCGACGAGGGGCCGATGACCGACGAGGAGGCGTACCGCCGACTGGCCGACTGGGCGCGCGAGCGAGGCATCGAGCCGCCAGGGTGACGGCGTAGCCCCGCGCAACGAGCGGGCTCCCTCGTGCGTCAGTCACAGTGATGCAGGGGGCAGCCGTGGAAACCGATCCGAGCCCGAGCTCGCCGGCGGCCGAGTCGGCGGCGTTCGCCGACTTCTACCGCGAGCATTTCGGTGAGGTCGCGCGTCTGGCGTACCTGCTGACCAGCTCGCGCGAGGCGGCCCAGGATCTCGCCCAGGACGCCTTCGTGGGGCTGCACCGGCGTTGGCGCAGCGTCGACGAGCCTCGTCCCTACGTCCGGCGGGCCGTCACCAACGCCTGCCGCTCGTACCACCGGCGCCGCTTCCTCGAGCGCCGCAACGGTCAGGGGCCGGCGCCCGACGGCACGCTCGGCGAGCCCGACGAGCTGTTCGACGCGCTGGCCCGCCTGAAGTACCGGCAACGCGCTGCGATCGTCCTCCGCTACTACCACGACCTGCCCGACGACGAGATCGGCGCCGCCCTCGGCTGCCGGCCCGCCACCGTCCGGTCCCTGATCTTTCGAGGGCTCGCGGAGCTCAGAAAGGTGATCGAACCATGAGCATCGAAGAGCGACTGCGTGCCGCGTTGCAGCGGCGGGCCGCGTCGGTCGAGCCGCGCCCCGACCTCGAAGACGTCGACCACCGCGCCGCACACGGCGGACGCCGCCATGCGCGCGCCCTGGTGGCAGCGTTGGCCCTCGTTCTCGTCGCCGGTCCGGTGGCCGGCTTCGCGATCGGCCGGGCCACGAGCTCGGAGAGTGACGGCGACCAGCCTTCCGTGCGTGCCGACGGCACCGCCGACGGCGCTACCGAAGCAGTACCGGGCGGGTTCGGCGGCGGTGTGCCCATCCCCGGGCCCATCGGCCCCGGCTACTTCCCCGGCGACCCGTTCGGACCTCCCCTCGAGCGGCTGTTCGTGCGAACGACCGATGACGATGTCGCGATCCGCGCCTACCGCGCGAACTACGGCCCGGATGCGGGCTGTCCGCCCGGCGCTGAGGGGTGCCCGCCGCCGCAATGTTTTCCCGTCGGACAGATCAGCGGCGAGCTGTCCGATGAGCTTTCAGTCGGCTGGGCGTACGGCGAGATCTTCAGCGAGTCGGACCCCGCGCTCGCGGTTCAGGCGGGCTACTCCGGCGTGGCCGAGGGATCGCCGACGGCATGGGCGGTCGTCCAGGTCGGGGCCGATGTTGCGTCGGTGCGAGCCGTGCTCGACGGCGCCGAGGACGAGATGGAGCCCGTCCAAGGGGTTGCCGTGCTTGCGGCCCACGTGCCAGCCCCACCGACGGCGGGCGGCGTAGAGGACGACTCCGGCCCCGTTCCGCTCGCGGCGTACGCACCGGGCGGGGTGATCGAGGCACTCGACGCCGACGGCTCCGTCATCGCTTCGCGCGACCTCTCGGAACCGTACCGACCGCCCTACGACACCGCCGAGTGCCTGCCCCCGCCGCCGCCCCCACCGCCCCCACCGACCTTGCCCGAACCGAACGGGCCGCCGCCGGCCGACGAGGAAGCCGCTCGAGCGGCGATCACGGATGCCTTCGCGGCCCTCTACAACGATGCGTTGCCCGACGAGGAGCAGTTCGCGGGCGTCGAGGGCGGCCCGGAGTTCGGAGCGCCGCTCTGGGATCAGGCCAAGGAGAATGTCCCGGGCTCGCCCGAGGCGGCGTCAGTGGTCGTGAAGGAGGTCCGCTTCCTGAACGAGACCGAAGCCGCAGTGGTCTACGACATCCTGCTCAACGACTACCCGAGCTTCCAAAGCCGGCTCGGCAGCGCCAAGCTCGTCGACGGCCGCTGGATCGTCGGCCGCGACGGCTTCTGCACCGACCTCGAACTCGCGAGCGTGACCTGCCCGCCACCGTGATGCGCTAGGGCCGGTTCCCGGTGGAATCGGGCAGTCCGATGACCTCGACGCCCTCGGCCCGAGCGGCGCGCGCCAGCGCGGCGTCGAGGGTGGCGAGCGACGCAGCCTCACGGCGCGCCGTTGCCAACGCGATGCAGTCGGCCATCGAGAGGGCGGAGGTCTCGCGGGCGTAATGCCTGGCCCTCAGTTGCCCGGCCGCCTCGCCGATCGCATCGTCGACGAACAACACGTCGAGCCCGCCGGCGCGCAGCCACAAGAGACGATCGAGGACGCTGGCAGGTGAGCGCCCACCGAGGCGGGCGAGCTTGTCGACGACCTCGCCCAGATTGACGGCGCTGATCACCGTCCGGTCCGAACGATCCTCGAGCATGGTCGCGACGTGGTCGGCCGCGGGCTCGTCGCGCATGAACGCAATGACCGCGGCGGCGTCGAGCACCTTCACGTCCCCCGGTCCCACTTCCGGTCTTCGATCTCGGCCTCTTCCTCCCGCGTGATCCGCAGGATCTCCTCCGCGGTCGGACCGGGTGCGGCCAGGCTTCCGCGGGCCGCCTTCAGAGGATCGTCGGGCAGCGGGAGCACGACGACCTGATCGCCGCGATCGTCGAGGATGAGCCGTTGCACGCCCCAGCGCTTGCGGATGCGGGCGGGGATCGAGATCTGGCCGCCCTTCGAGATTTGCAGGATCTCCATGCGCGTCAGCCTAGGCGCATGAGTGATCCGTGATCTACATGCCTTCCTTGCGGGCCCGCCAGACGATCGACGCCGGCAGCTCCCCCTTCTCGGGCTTGGGTTCCACGATCGTCTCGACACCGAAGCCGGCCCGCCCGAGGGCGGCGAACACGGCGGCGACCGTGCGCTGGTAGAGGTTGATCGGCTCACCGTCGCGCTGCACCGTGACCGGCCCGTCGCCGAAGTAGGAGTGCAGCAACACCATGCGGGGCGGCCCCGAGTCGGGCGCCGTCGGCGGCTCCTTACCGATGCAGATCGCCAGCGGGTGCTCGTAGGAGAAGATGAACCACGACCCCGGCCGCAGGACCCGGTGCACCTGTCGGAACATGCGGTCGAGGTCCTCGACCTCGGCGATGGCGAAGGCGCTGAACGCGAGGTCGACCGAGTCGGCGCGTAGGAAGGCGAGATCGGCGAGGTCGCCGTGATGCCACTCGACCCGCGCCTCCTCGTGCTCGGCGAGGGCGCGCGCCCGTTCGAGCTGGCCGCTGGACGCGTCGACCGCGATCACGCTGGCACCCTGCTGGACGAACGTGACTGCCGCCGCGCCCGAGCCGCACCCGAGCTCGAGGATGCGCTTGTCCGCCACGTCGCCGATGAGCCGGAGGTCGTCCTCGGTCGGCCCGCCCGGGGCGTACGAGATCTCGCCCGCGGGCGCATGGCCCGATGTCCGGGCCGCGATGCGGTCCCAACTCTCGACGTTCGTCATCCCTGCCCGCTCTCGGCGCCTTCGGCGCCGGGCCGCTCGGGCCACGCTCGCGGACGCTCGCTCATGGCGTCATTGTGACGGGTTGTGACGGAGCGTGGGCTACTCGCCGGCGGCGAACGCCTCCACCAGCTGACGGGCCTCGTCGTCCCGGTACTGCACCGGGGGCGACTTCATGAAGTACGCCGATGGCCCGAGCAGCGGCCCGCCGATCCCACGGTCGAGGGCGACCTTGGCGCAGCGCAGCGCGTCGATGATCACCCCGGCCGAGTTCGGCGAGTCCCACACTTCGATCTTCAGCTCGACGTTGAGGGGCACGTCACCGAAGTTGCGGCCCTCGAGCCGGATATAGGCCCACTTGCGGTCCTCGAGCCACGGCACGTGGTCCGAGGGGCCGATGTGGACGTTGTCCGGGTGGATGCTCTCGGTGAGCTGGCTGGTGACCGACTGGGTCTTGGACTTCTTCTTCGACTCGAGGCGGGTGCGCTCGAGCATGTTCTTGAAGTCCATGTTCCCGCCGAAGTTCAGCTGGTAGGTGCGGTCGAGCACCGTGCCGCGGTCCTCGTACAACCGGGTGAGCACCCGGTGCACGATCGTGGATCCGACCTGGCTCTTGATGTCGTCGCCCACGATCGGCACGCGGGCGTCGTTGAACTTCTGCGCCCACTCCGGGTCGCTGGCGATGAACACCGGGATGGCGTTCACGAACCCGACCCCGGCGTCGATGCAGGCCTGGGCGTAGTACCGCTGGGCCTGCTCGGAGCCGACCGGGAGGTAGCTGACGAGCACGTCGGCGCGGGCGTCACGCAGGGCCGCCGCCACGTCGACCGGCTCGGCCGGCGACTCCTCCACGATCTCGCGGTAGTACTGGCCGAGGCCGTCGAAGGTCGGGCCCCGCTGCACCTCGACGCCGAGGTTGCCGACGTCGGCGAACTTGATCGTGTTGTTCTGGCCGGCGTCGATCGCCTTGCCGAGATCGAGGCCGACCTTGGTGGCGTCCACGTCGAACGCGGCCACGAACTCGACGTCGCCGACGTGATAGCCGCCCAGCACCACGTTCATGAGCCCGGGTACCCGCTCGTCGGCCTTGGCGTCTCGGTAGAACTCGATGCCTTGCACGAGGCTGCTGGCGCAGTTGCCCACACCGGCGATGGCCACTCGGATCTTCGTGCCACTCATGCGGTGGCTCCTTCCTGCTCAGGAAGCTGTTGCCGCTCGGCGGCGATCAGCTCGTCGACCCACTCGAGGTCGCGTTCGATGGACTCACTGCGGTGCTTCACCACCGACCGGGCGTAGCGGTCGACGCGGGTCAGCCGCGCGTGGCGGGCCCGGCCGAGCTGGTTGGTGAGCTCGGTCCGGCGCCGTTCGAGGAGGTCGAGGCGGGCGGGGGGCGAGGCGTGGCGGCAGAACGCGAGCTTCAGGGCGAAGGTGCGCTCCTCGTCACCGGCGGCCTGCTGGTCGTCGGCCAGGAGCTCGTCGAAGTGGACGTGGCCCCGGGCGGTGATCCGGTAGGCCTTGCGGTTCCGGCGGCTGGGCTTGGGCATCCGGCGTACCTTCGCCACCGCCGCCTCGCCCGCCACCGAGCCGGTCGGGGGCATGGGCGGGCGCGCCGTGGCCGGCGGCGCCACGACCTCGATGGCCCCGCCGCTCTCCAGGCGCTGGAGCGCCGGATAGAGCGAGCCGTAGGAGACGCCCCAGAGGAAGCCGAGCGTCTCGCCCAAGCGCTTCTTCAGCTCGTAGCCGTGCAGCGGTTGCTCCTTGAGCAGGCCCAGGATGGCGAGGTCCAACATCGTTGACTCCGGGCGCCTTGTATCGGGCCGATATATCGACCCTGCACCGGGCGGCAGTATGCGCCACCTCCCGGCCATCGTCAAGCGGTCATCCCGACGCCTGCTGTTCACCTCCCCCTGTTGTCGCGCGCTGCGGCCCGCGCGGTCGGTTTGACGCGCTTCTACACTCGGGCCGATGCGAGGGGCAGCAGCGTTGCCCGGCGGAGAAATACGGCGTCCGAGCGAGCGCCCGCGGGCGGGGTATCCCCGCCCGCAGCGAGCGAGGCAGTAGTGCCTGGCCACATTGATTACGCGCTCGCCCGCCGGGCGGTGATCCGCGATCTGCGCCGGGGCGCGCTCACTCGCCTCGACGTGTGCGACGCCCACCCCGAGCTCCTCCGGGCGGGCCGCCACGTCGGTGAGGACGCCGGGCGGGCGTGCCCGGTCTGTGGGAACCGCAACGTGCGGCTGGTGTCGTACGTCTACGGCGACAAGCTCAAGCAGGCCAACGGGCGCTGCATCACCCACGAGCGGGAGCTCGAGAAGCTCGGCGCCACCCACGACGAGTTCGCCTGCTACGTCGTCGAGGTCTGCCTCGACTGCGCCTGGAACCACCTCGACCGGCGCTACCTGCTCGGCCGCCGCCACGCCGTCTAGAGCCGAGGATCAGCGGCGCAGCCATCTCCTCATGGGATGGCCTGCGCCACTCGAGGCGGGGCCCGAGCGGCCCGGCGCCGCAGGCGCCGAGAGCGGGAAAGGTAGGGCTAACCTGTTGCCGCCGCCGGGAGCCGTGTGAGCCCTGGACGGTGGAGGAGCGGAGATGGCCACGCCGACCGCGTCCGCGCCGCTGAGCGCGCCCGACATCCGGGCTCGCAAGGGCGTCGGATCGCCTCTCGTAATGGTGACCGCGTACGACTACCCGTCGGCCCGGGTGGCCGACGCCGGCGGTGTCGACATGATCCTCGTCGGCGACACGCTGGCGATGGTCGTGCTCGGCCATGAGGACACGCTCCAGGTCACGACCGACGACATGGCGCACCACGTCGCCGCCGTCGCCCGGGCCAAGCCGCAGGCGCTCGTGATCGGCGACCTGCCCTGGCTCAGCTACCACCTCTCCCGCGACGACACGGTGCGCAACGCCGCCGCGCTCGTCCGGGCCGGCGCCGGCGCGGTGAAGCTCGAGGGTGGGAGCAAGCGCCTCGACGCCATCGGCGCCATCCTCGACGCCGAGATCCCGGTGATGGGCCACCTCGGCCTCACGCCCCAGTCGATCCACGCCGTGGGTGGGTTCAAGGTCCAGGGCAAGCAGCTCGACGCCGCCCAGGTGATCGTCGACGACGCGGTCGAGCTGGCCGAAGCGGGGTGCTTCGCCATCGTGCTCGAGTGCGTGCCCGACGCCGTGGCCCGGCTCGTGACCGACGCCGTGCCCGTCCCGACCATCGGGATCGGCGCCGGCCGTCACTGCGACGGCCAGGTGCTCGTGTACCACGACCTCCTCGGGCTCGAGGACCGGCTGACGCCGAAGTTCGTCCGCCGCTACGCCGACCTGAAGGCCGACGCCACGTCCGCCGTCGCCCGCTTCGCGGAGGACGTGCGGGCGGGGACGTTCCCGTCGAGCGAGGAGACGTACCACCTCGCCGACGACGTCGCCGACGCGCTCGACCTCTACGGTGCCGCGCCCGCCTGACCGGGGCTTCCCGGTCGGGCTCGTCGCCGGGGTCGTCCTCGTCGCGATCGGCCTCGGCACGGTGGTGGCGGCGGCCACCGTCTGGCTGACGGGCGACGACAGCGACGCGCCCCCACCGGCGCCGGCGCTGGCCGGCGCCCTGGCGGCGGCGGAAGCATCGACCGAGCCCTTCCGCGGCCTCACCGAGACCCAGCTCGGCGTGGGCGACCGGTGCCTGCGGGTGGTGATCGTCGATGAGCCCCGCGAGCGGTCCGATGGTCTGCGCGGCTACGAGGAGCTCGGGCCCTACGACGGCATGCTGTTCGTGTTCGATACGCCGTCCACCAGCTCGTTCACGATGTCGGGCGTGACGGTGCCGCTCGACATCGGCTGGTACGACGAGACCGGCCGACCCGTCGACACCGCCGAGATGGAGCCGTGCCCCGAGGCCGACAGCTCCTGCCCTTCCTACCCGGCGACCGGTCCCTACCGGTTCGCGCTCGAGACGTTGGGCGGGGAGTTCGTCGACGGCAGCCTCGGTGCCTGCCCGTCGTAGTCGTCACACCCCCTCGGTAGTCTCGACAGCGATAGGACGTGTCGAGGGGCGCAGCAGCTAGCCTGGTGCGCTCGATCGATTGAACCGAGAGTCCTGCTCCTCGCGGTCGGCCCAGGCGGTCAGCCTGGGCGGCCGATCGGGGAGCCCGCAGCGCCGCTGCGGTCCGAAGGAGGTACCGGGCATGCGCCCGTACGAGGTCATGATCATCTTCGACGCGGACCTGGAAGAGGAGACGATCCGGGCCGCGGTCGGTCGTTACACCCAGCTCATCGAGGCGCAGGGCGCGGAGCCCGGCCACGTGAACTACTGGGGGAAGCGGCGGCTCGCCTACGAGATCAACCACCGTACCGAGGGCTACTACGTGGTCCTCCAGGCGATGGCGGAGCCGGCGGCGATGGACGAGTTGCACCGGGTGCTCTCCCTGGCAGACGAAACCATCCGTCACAAGGTGCTGCGCATCCCGGCCGAGGTCTACGGCCCACCGAAGACCGCGAGCGGAGCTGCGAGCGCCGAAGCGGCGGGGGCATAGGGAGGAATCACCATGGCCAATGGCAACAGCGTCACGATCGTCGGCAACATCACCCGCGATCCCGAACTGCGGTACACCGCCAGCGGGCAGTCCACCGTCAACTTCGGTGTGGCCGTCAACCGTCGGTGGCAGAACCGCCAGACCAACGAGTGGGAGGAGCGCGTCAGCTTCTTCAACGTCGTGTGCTGGCGCGAGCTCGCCGACAACGTCGCCGAGTCGCTCGGCAAGGGGGCCCGGGTCGTCGTGACCGGTCGCCTCGAGCAGCGCTCGTGGGAGACGGAGAACGGCGACAAGCGCAGCGTGGTCGAGGTCGTCGCCGACGAGGTCGGGCCCAGCCTGCGCTGGGCCAGCGCCCAGGTCACCAAGAACGAGCGCCGGGGCGGCGACTTCAGCGGCCCCGGTGGCGGTGGCGGTCAAGGCGGAGGAGGTGGGGGCGCCGAGCGCGCCCCCGCGCCCGCGGCCCGCGGCGGCGGCGACGGTGGCGGCGGTGGTGGTGGCGGCGGCTCGGCGCCGTACGACGACAGCGAGGAGCCGTTCTAGATGGCACGGGACCGAGACCGCGACCGGCGCAAGGGTGGCGCGCCCAACGACCGGCGCCGCATTCCGAAGAAGAAGAC
>Ga0299914_10003405_pt1 | contig 11228 bp, 10 predicted proteins | sample RVTome_10_FD_201361 | JGI IMG/M metagenome (GOLD analysis project Ga0299914, IMG submission 201361) | Soil microbial communities from uranium-contaminated site in the Upper Colorado River Basin, Wyoming, United States - RVT153D57 (version 2) ... | reverse complement strand
GCCGGGGCGGAAGACGACCGCCCGCCCGGCGTCTCTCCAGACGAAAGGCTCGATCACTGCCCGCCGGCTGCCCGCGGGTTCACCACGGGGCGCAGTCTCGGCTCGACCTCGGCCCGCAGGTGCTCGAAGTCCGGCGGCAGCGAGAGCTTCTCCCCAAGGCGCTCCAGCGGCTCGTCGACGGTGAAGCCGGGGCCCAGCGTCGCGATCTCGAACAGGACGCCGCTCGGCTCGCGGAAGTAGATCGACCTGAAGTAGAAGCGGTCGATGACCGGCGTCGGCTCCGCCCCCGCCGAGATCGCCGCCTCCCGCCAGCGCTCGTGCTCGTCGATCTTCGAAGCCCAGGCGATGTGATGGACGCTGCCGGCACCTTGGAGCGGCCGCTCGGTGGGGGGCTCGTCATATATGTAGAGGCCGCCGCGCGCTTCGCCGCGAGCCTCCCAGCCCTCGCCGGAGCGCTCCATCTCCAGCGCGCCCAGCAAGGCGTCGCTCGCGCCGGGAGCGGCACTGTAGGCGCGGGCGGCGTGGAAGCCGCGCAGCGCCATCTCGGCCGGGACCTGCGGATGGTCGGCGATCAGTGCCTCGTCGCTCACCCCGACCACCGCCAGCTCGTGGTCCAGGCCCTCGGGGTCGGAGAAGAGCAGCGAGCCCTCCCCGCGCTGCGTCTCCACGTCTCTTCCCGCCAGACGATGCTCCCAGAAGTCGAGCGCCCGTTCGGAGGCGACCCGCCAGACGATCCGGTGCACGGTCCCCGCGCCGGGCCGGCCCCGCGGCACCCCGGGGAACTCGAAGAAGGTGAGGTCGGAGCCGGCGCTTCCCCTCTCGTCGGCGAAGAAGAGGTGGTAGACGGTCGGGTTGTCCTGGTTGACCGTTTTCTTCACCAGGCGAAGGCCCAGCACCCCGGCGTAGAAGTCGACGTTGCGTTGAGCGTCCTCGGTGATCGCCGTGATGTGGTGGATCCCCTCGAGCTTCACTTAGTCACGTATACCATCCCCCCCGATGAGCCGCGGAAGGCGACGCACGGTCAAAGCCCTGGTCGTGCTCGGCTCGGTGTTCGCCTTCCTCGCCGTCTTCGCGATCTGGACCGAGCGCCAGGCGCTCAACACGGATGACTGGGTCGAGACCAGCGATCGGCTGATCCAGAATCCGACGATCCGCACCGCGGTTGGCGACTACCTGGCCGACCAGCTCTACGAAAACGTCGACGTCGAGAGAGAGATCGAGGGGATCCTGCCAGGCGACCTGAAGGACCTCGCCGGACCGGCCTCGGGTGGCCTGCGGCAGGTGGCCGGGAGCGGCGCCGACGAGCTGCTGAAGACCTCGACCGCGCAGAACCTCTGGCAGGACGCCAACCGCGCCGCGCACGAGCAGCTGATCGCCATCCTCGAGGACGACAAAGAGGCGGTGTCGACCGAAGGCGGGGAGGTGACGCTGAACCTCGGCAGCCTGGTCACCAACCTCGCCGAGCAAGTGGGGATCGGCGAGAACCTCGCGGAGAAACTGCCTCCCGACGCCGGCCAGGTGACGATCCTGCGCTCCGACCAGTTGAAGACGGCGCAGAACATCGCCGCGGCGATCAAAGGGCTGGCGATCGTCCTCACGTTTCTCACCCTGGCCTGCTTCGCCGGGGCGATCTACCTCTCGCGCGACCAGCGCTGGGTGACGGTGCTCTTCTGCGGGGTCGGGCTGATCTCGGCCGGCTTCGCGGTCATCGTCGCCCGCCAGATCGCCGGCGGGATCGTGGTCGATCAGCTGGTCGTCGACGAGAGCGTGACGCCGGCGGCCGAGGCGGCCTGGTCGATCTCCACCTCGCTGATGGCCGGCATCGCGACGACGATCATCGTCTTCGGCCTGCTGTTCACGGTCGCGGGCTGGCTCGGCTCGCCGACCGGCTCCGCCCGCGCCACGCGCAGGTTCACGGCGCCGGCGCTGCGCGACTACGCGCCCTATGTCTACGCCGGGCTGGCGATCGTCGTCAACATCTACTTCCTCTCCGCCCCGACCCAGAACCTGCGCTCCTTCCTGACGGCGCTGCTGCTCGCCGCCTTCGCCGCCTTCGGCATCCACGAGCTGCGCAGAGGGACCGCGACCGAGTTCCCCGACGCCGAGTTCGGGGACTACTTCGGCGGCGCCAGGAAGCGAGTGGTCGGCGCGGTCAAGGACGCCAACCTCGGCGAGAGGGCGGCGAGACTGCGCGAGGGGATCGCCGCCAAGCCGTCCGGCCAGGGAGGCGGCGAAGCGCCAACCGCGGTCCTCCCCGACGAGGACGCCCGCCTGCAGCGCCTCGAACGCCTGGCCGCCCTCCATGAGAGAGGCGTCCTGACCGACGAAGAGTTCGCCGCCGAGAAGGCCCGCGTGCTGGGCGGCGGCGAGGGGTCCTAGGGCAAGCCCGCCTCCGGACTCGAACCGGAACCCTCCGCTTTACAAGAGCGGCGCTCCACCAATTGAGCTAGGCGGGCAGAGAGTCGAATATAGACGCCGTGAGCGAGACCGAGGAAACCGCCGGGGCCACGTTCCGGTTCTTGCGACCCGACGAGGGGGCGGTGCTGAGCGAGGCGATCCGCGTCGCCTACGGCGAGAGCTACGACGCGCGGTGGGTATACGACGCCGAGGAGGTGTCGGCGCGGCTCGCCGACGGGACCTACGTGTCCTGCGTCGCGGAGTCGGCGGAGGGGGAGCTGCTCTGTCACGCGGGAATGAGCCGGACCGATGCCGGGGACCTCGTCGGGCACTCCGGGCAGGCGGTAACGATGCCGGCGGCGCGCGGGCAGCACCTCTTCACGAAGACCAAGCGGCACCTGATGGAGTGGGCGCGCTCGGAGGGGATGGCGGGGATGTACAGCGAGGCGACCGCCGCCCATCCCTACAGCCAGAGAGCGAACGTCGAGTTGGGCGCGCACGAGACCGGCTTCCTGCTGGGCTGGATCCCGGCCTCGGTGTCCAACGACGCGGCGGCCAAAGCGCCGGGCAGTCGCCAGTCGGCGGTGCTCTTCTACGCGAAGCTGAACGACGGCCATGAGCGCCCGGTCTACGCGCCGGAGCGCCACCATCAGATCGTCGGCCGCACGCTGGAGCTGTGCGAGCTGCGCGGAACGCTCGCCGATCCGCCCGCGCGAACCGAACTGCCGGAGCGCACCGAACTGCACGTCGGAGTCAAGAGGGATCACAACCTGGCGCTGATCACGGTCCACGTCCCGGGGGCGGACCTGGAAACCACGATCGCCGCCGAGCGCCATCACCTCTTCCACCGGGCCGGGCTGGACGCCGTCTACATCGACCTACCGCTGGAGAACCCGGCGACGGCGCTGGTCGCCGACCACCTGGAGCGCCTCGGCGTCTCCTACGCCGGCATCTTCCCCAACAGCCGAACCGACGGCGACGTCCTCCGCATGCAGTCGCTGCACCGCGTCCGAATCAGCGCCGACGACGTCGCCGTGGCCTCAGACCACGGCCGCGAGCTCCTCGACTACGTCCTCGCCGACCTCCCCTGATCGCACCTTCCGGGAGGCACCCGACATTCACCACCCTCTGGTGTGGTGAATGTCGGGTGCGCGGCCAGTGGTTGCCGGCTCGCCGCCTGGAACCTGTTAGAGAGGGACTGCCCGCGACGAGAGGTGGGCGCCGACCTTGCGCTTTACGCGTTGGAGGGCGTTGTCGACGGTCTTCGTGTCGCATTCCAGCTTCTCGGCGACCGTCTCGTAGGAGTAGCCGTCGAGGTAGAGGGAGAGGACTCGGCTCTCGAGGTCGGAGAGCACGCCGGAGACGCCGGAGAGGCAGGAGACGAGGCTCTCCAGCTCCTCGGCGGCGATCACCTGGTTGACCGGGTCGCGGACCTCGGGCCCGGGCAGGATCTCGTCGAGGGTCGTCTCCGAGTCGCCCGCCGCAGCCGGCGTCTGGCTGAAGGAGACGTACTGGTTGAGGGGGGTGTGCTTGTTGCGGGTAGCCGTCTTCACCGCGGTGATGATCTGGCGGGTGATGCAGAGCTCCGCGAAGTTGCGGAAGCTGGACTCGCGATCGGTGCGGTAGTCGCGGATCGCCTTGTAGAGGCCGAGCAGGCCCTCCTGGATCAGGTCGTCCGCTTCTCCGCCGAGCAGGAAGTAGGACGAGGCCTTGAGGCGGACGAAGCCGCGGTAGCGGCGCACGATCGCGTCGTAGGCGTCCGAGCGCCCGTCCTTGGCGAGGGCGACCAGATAGTGATCATCAACCTCTAGTTGAGGGTTAGTCTGCTGAGTGCGGGAGGAGCCGTTGAGGCGCCCCACGGGGAGCCGCATTTCCTGCGTAGGCGTCGATAGAGCCACAGATCCTTCTCCTTTGGAGACGAAGGGTCGTGGCGCCACTTACCTCCCCCGAGGCGCCCCTGTATTGACTGGGAGATCTCAGACTAAAGCTGAGGTTCACCCTTATTGGCGGGGTAGTTTACGTGCGCGCCGAGTTCTGTCAACCCCGAACTGACGTTCGGGTGCTCTACCCGCGCTGGCGGATCGCTTCAAAAAGCAAGGCCGTGGCGGCTGCCGAGACGTTCAGCGAGTCCACCTTGCCGCGCTGGGGGAGTGCGACCAGTCCGTCGCATATGGAAGCCACTCGCGGACGGATGCCTCTTCCTTCGCCGCCCAAGACAAGGACGGTTGGGCCTCTCAAGTCGACTCTCCAGGGCGACTGCCCGGCGCTTGCGTCGGCTCCCCAGATCCAGAAGCCCGCTTTCTTCGCTTCCTCCAGCCAATCGGCCAGGTTGCGGACGTGGGCTATCTCCAGGTGTTCTACCGCGCCGGCGGAGGCCTTGCAGGCGACCGCGGTGACCTCGGCCGAGCGGCGGTCCGGGATGACCACGCCCGCCGCGCCGGCGAACTCGGCCGAGCGGCAGACGGCGCCGAGGTTGCGCGGGTCCTGAACCTGGTCGAGAGCGACGATCAGGGCGTCTTCCCGCGTCAACAGCCCTTTCGGGTCCCCATACGGATAGGGATCGGCCTCGGCCACCACCCCCTGGTGATCCGGCGACCCGCAGAGCCGCTCCAACTCCTCAGCCGAAGCCTGTGGCGCCCGCCAAGCCCGACGAACACCGCGCCTCCCGCGCTCCGCCTCGGCCACCGGCTGCTTCCCATAGATGATCTGGCCGGCCATCAAGCCCTACGAACCAACTTCGCACCCTCAGCCGAATCCCGAACCTCCCAGCCCATATCAGCAAGCCGGTCCCGAATCTCATCAGCCCGCCCAAAATCCTTGGCAGCCCGCGCTTCTTCCCGCTGGGTAAGGAGATCATCAGCCTCAGCGTCGGCGCCTTCCTCAGCTTCGGCAAGCGACTCAAGTCCCACAAGCTCAAGCATCTCTCGCACCGCTCCGGGCGCCCCGGGCACGTACGACCTGTTGGCCTCCCCCACAAGCTCAAACACCTCAGCCATCGCCCTGGGCGTGTTGAAGTCATCGGCCAGCGCTTCGCGAAACGCTTCCAGGCGCGCCGCTGACGGCCCTCCCCCCACCGGATGCTCCCGGAAGAAGTTCCTCAACCGCTCGATCTGCGCGACGGCCTGCTCCATCTGCTCGGGCCCAAAGGCAAGTGGTTGTCGATAGTGACCGGAAATCAGGTACGCGACCACGGCCTCGCGCCCGTAGCGATCGAGCGCCTCCGACAGCTGGAAGATGTTCCCCTCCGACTTCGACATCTTCTCGGCGTCGGTCTCGATCATCCCGTTGTGCATCCAGACCCGGGCGAAGGGGCGACCGGCCGCTTCCGATTGCGCGATCTCGTTCTCATGATGGGGAAAGACCAGGTCCGAGCCGCCGCCGTGGATGGCGAACGACGGGCCCAGCTCGGCCTCGGCCATCGCCGAGCACTCGATGTGCCAGCCGGGCCGGCCCGGCCCCCAGGGCGAGTCCCAGGAGGTGTCCTCGCCTTCCTTGTGTGCCTTCCAGAGGGCGAAGTCGAGCGGGTCCTCCTTCAGCGACGCCGAGCCGGCCTCCTCGCCCTGGTCCATGTCCTCGGCGCGGCGGTTGGACAGCTTGCCGTAGTGGGGGAAGCTGCGAACCTTGAAGTAGACGTCGCCGCCCGACTCGTAAGCGTGGCCGGCGTCGATCAACCCGGCGATCAGCTCGAGGATCTCGCCGATCGTCTCGGTCGCCAGCGGCTCGGCGTCGGGCCGCCCCAGCCCCAGCCGATCGGTGTCCTCGAAGTACGCCCGCGCCATCCGCGCCGCGTACTCCCCCGAGGGCTCCCCCGCCTCCCGCGCCGCGTCGTAGATCTTGTCGTTGATGTCGGTGACGTTGACGACCAGCTTCGTCGCATACCCCTCCGACCTCAGAAAGCGAGCAAACAGAGAGAACACCACGAACGGCCGAGCGTTCCCAATGTGAATCCGGCTGTAGACAGTGGGGCCGCACGCATAGATCCCAACCTCGTGAGCTGAATCTATGGCGTGTAGCTCGCCGGTGAGGGTGTCCTTGATCCGTACCTCGCGCATCGCGAGGCGGAGACTAGAAGGTCCGGTAGCCCGCGGCCGAGACGGCTTGCTCGGATTGGGCCCACGGCGGCGCGGTCTCATCCGCGGCGGCCAGCGCCTCCCGCTTGGCCCGATTGGCGGTCGCCACGATCTCCTCCTCGGCGGCCCGCCTCGCCCGCTCCTCGCGCTTCGCCGCTTGCGCCTTGATCCGCTCCGACTCGGCCTGCAGCTGGTCCTCGGCCCTGGCGCGGGCGAACTCCGTAGCCTCGCGCTCGACTTTCTCGACGAGCTTGCGGACCCGGTCCTCGGCCTCGCGGCGCACCTCCTCGGTGCCCTCCATCACCCGCTGCTCGATCTCGGTCTCCAGGCGCACGGCTATCTCCCTGGCCTCCGCCGCCGCGGCCTCGGCGTCGGCGGCGCGCTGCTCGGCGGCGGCGACGCGGCGGTCAGCCTCCGCTTCGGCGTGCTCGCGCGCTTCGCGGATGCGGCGCTCGGCGCCCTCTTTCAGTCTCGCGACCTGCTTGGCCAGCGCTCTTTGAGCGTCCTCGCGGACACTGCCCAGCTCCACCGCGAGCGCCTCGCGGTCGCCCTGGGCGCGGAGCTGCAATTCCTCGAAGGACCTCTCGGCCCGATCCCGGGCTTCCTCCGCCCGCTTGGCTCGCGCTTCCAGCTCACCCCGTCCGGCCCGCTCGGCGGCGAGCCTCTCGCGGCCCTCCTCGGCGATCCTGGCAAGCGTCTCCATCGCCCGCTCCTTGACCTCGGCCTGCGCCTCCCGGGCTCCCGCTTCGACTTCGGCCGCGTGGCCCTCCGCCTCGGCGACCCGCTCCTCGCTGACCCGCACCCACTCCAGCGCCTGGCCGGCGATGCCGTGCATCTCCTCGGTCGCGTCGGCGACTGCTCGCAGGTGCGCGCTCACCCCCGGCAACCTACACCGGCGCTCGGCGTCGCCGCCACCCCCTGCCGGTCCAAAAAGCCGCAATTTGCGGCGCGCTGATCAGCCCGGGTTCTGGATCGCCTGGCGCTCGCGCAGCTCCCGCTTGAGGACCTTGCCGGTCGCGTTACGCGGCAGCTCTTCGAGGAACTCGATCTCGCGCGGCGTCTTGTAGGAGGCGAGGTTCGCCTTCACATGGGCCTTCAGCTCATCCTCGTCGATCTCCGCCTCGGCGACGACCACGACGAATGCCTTCAGCCGCTGGCCGAACTCGTCGTCCTCGACTCCGATCACCGCCGCCTCGACGATGGCGCCGTGGTCGGCGAGCAGGTCTTCGACCTCGCGCGGGAACACGTTCTCCCCACCGGAGACGATCATCTCGTCGTCGCGGCCGTCGACGAAAAGGTGGCCCTCGGAGTCCAGGCGGCCGACGTCGCCGGTGCTCAACAACCCGTCAATTATCTCTTTGCCCCCGCCGCCGGTGTAGCCCTCAAAGGCCATCTCGCTGCCGACGAAGATCCGCCCGACCTCGCCCTGTGGCACCTCCAGCCCGTTCTCGTCGTAGAGGCGGACCATCGTGCCGCGTGGTGGCCGTCCGGCGGTGCCAGGGGCGGCACGCAGCTCCTGCGGGGTCGCAACCGTCGCCCACGAGACCTCGGTGGAGCCATAGAGGTTGTAGGCGCTGTCGCCGAAGCGATCCATCCAGTCGATCGCCAGCTCGCCGGGCAGGGCCGAGCCGGAGATCGAGGTGATTCGCAACGACGGAAGTTCGTACTTCGCCAGCGTTTCCTCGGGTAGCTGCAGGATGCGCTGGACCATCACCGGGACAACGGCGAGCACCTGGGCCCGGATTTCCCGCACAGCCAGCAGGGCCTGCTCAGGATCGAAGCGACGGCGAAGCACGATCGTCGACGCAGTCGGCAAGCTGATGATGAAGTGGAAGAAGCCCCACGAATGGAAGAGCGGGGCGGCGATCATCATCGTCTCACGGCTTCGATACGGGATCTTGTCGATGATCGCGGCGATCATCAGCAGCCCGTCGGGACTTGAGCGCTGTGCTCCCTTCGGCGTTCCCGTGGTTCCGGAGGTGAGAATCACGAATCTCGGTTTGTCGGGCGGCGGCTTCAGATCCGACTCGTCGCCTGCGGCGATCAGTTGCTCAAGAGTCACCTCGTCGCTCTCGCCGTCGCTCCAGCCGACCACGCGGGCGACACTCTCGTCGACCCCTTCAAGCAATCCCGCAAACTCCTCGTCGTAGACGAGTGCTTTCGGCCCTTCGCGGCGGGTCACCTCCGCCAGCTGCGGACCCGCAAACATCGTGTTGAGGTAGAGCGCGCTGGCGCCAAGCTTGGCGCAGGCCAGGGTCGCCTCGATGAATCCACGATGGTTGCGGCACATGATCCCGACGCCGTCGCCGTAGCCGATCCCCATCTCTGCGAAGGAGTGAGCAAGCGCGTTCGAACGCCGGTGAACTCGCTCGAAAGTGAGTGAGCCGAGTTCGTCGACGATGTAGGTCTCGTGGGGGTAATGAATGGCCGCGGTCGTGATGCCGAGGGCCGGCGAAGCCCCCCAGCGCAGGAAGGCGGAGACGACCTTCGCGGACTTGTCGGGACGGTGCATGGCGAGGACGCCGGCCTCGCGCAGCACTCTGACTTCGAATGCTTTGTCCGAGGCGGCCTGCCGAACAGACACCGCGATGGATCCAAGCTTGCCCATAAGGCCCGAAGCCTAGTCGTTATCCACCGAAGCCACGGCTATGCAGGCGATTCCCTCGCCGCGGCCGACCCAGCCCATGCCCTCATTGGTCGTCGCCTTGACGCTGACGCGGGCCGAGGTCGCCTCGGCGATCGTCCGCTCCATCTCGGCGCGATGCGGGGCCAGCTTCGGCGCCTCGCAGACGACGGTGGCGTCGATGTTGACGATCCGCCCCGGCACCGTGCCGACGACGGTGCGCAGCATGTCGATCGAGTCGGCGCCGCGCCGGCGCTCGTCGTCGTCGGGGAAGATCGTGCCGATGTCCCCCATGCCGGCGGCGCCGAGCAGGGCGTCGATCACCGCGTGGGCGAGCACGTCGGCGTCGGAGTGCCCGGCGAGGCCGCGCTCGTGCTCGATCTCCACTCCGCCGAGGACGAGGCGGCGGCCCTCGGCGAAACGGTGGCTGTCGTAGCCGATCCCGACCGGGCTCATTCCTCAATCCTTGCGGACAGGGGCTCCAGCCGTCGCTCGCGCCACTCGAAGACGCAGACCTCGGCAACGCCCAGCTCGGCGAGGAACTCCAGCGCGCGGTCGTAGGCGAAGCCCACATGCTCCGGCAGGTGGGCGTCGGAGGAGAGCGCGAAGGAGGCGCCAGCGTCGGCGCACATCGCCGCGAATGCGGGCGACGGGTAGATCTCGCCGGCGGGCTTGCGCAGGCCCGCGGTGGACACCTCGACCGCGATGCCGCTCTCGGCGATCGCCTCCACCGCCGGCTCGTAGAAGGCGCGCGGGTCGCGCTCCGGCAGTGGCCGAGCCGCGCCCCACACCTTGACCAGGTCAGGGTGGGCGAGGATGTCGAAGAGGCCAGAGCGCGCGCACTTCGCAAGCGCCTCGAAGTAGCGGCGCCAGACCTCGTCGGGATCGCCCTTCCCCTCCCAGATGTCGAAGCCCTCGTGGTCGACGGCTTTCTCGCCGACAAAGTGGACCGAGCCGACGACGTAGTCGAAGTCACGCGCCTCCAGCAGTTCCGCGGTGCGGTCCTCGGCGCCGGGGACGAAGTCGCACTCGATCCCCAGCTTCAGCGGCGTGTCCCGCACGAACGCGCAGTAGGCGTCGAGGTCGTCCCGCGCCTGCCCTTCCCAGAAGGGATGACGCCAAAGGTCCAGCGCCTGACGGAAGCGGTAGACGTGCTCGGAGACGCCCAGCTCCTCGATCCCCACCGCGGCGGCGGCCGCCAGATACCGCTCCACGTTCTCCGCGGTGAAGCAGCGCTCGGCTGTCGTCCCCTCCTCATCGGGGCGAAGGTGCAGGTGGTAGTCGGTCAGCACGGCCGCCGAGCCTAAGGGTCGGAGCGCGCGGATACCCTGGCCGCCATGGTTCACCTGCGGATCGTCGTCCCGTTCGACCGCTCACAACGAGCGATGAGACTGCTCGAGGCGGCACCGTCGGTCTGCAACCTGATCTTCCTGGCACGGGCGGCCCGCCAGCCCACCGGCGACGTGATCCTCTGCGACGTCGCGCGCGAGGACGCCAGCGTCGTCATCGACGACCTCAAAGAGATGGGCGTCCACCATGAGGGCTCGATCGCCCTCGAGCAGATCGACTCGCAGATCTCCCATGCGGCGAAGGTGGCCGAGCGGGCCGCGCGCGGCACCCCCTCCGACGCCGTCGTCTGGGAGGAGGTCGAGGCGCGCACCTCCGAGAGCATCGAGCTGGGCGGCAACTTCCTCATCTTCATGACGCTGGCCTGCCTGATCGCCTCGGTCGGCATCTTCACCGGCTCGCCGATCCTGATCGTCGGCGCGATGGTCGTCGGCCCGGAGTTCGGGCCGATCGCCGGCCTCTGCGTGGCGATCGTCGAGCGCCGTTTCGGCGTCGCGCTGCGCTCGCTGAGCGCGCTGGCGATCGGCTTCCCGGTCGGGATCACGGCCGCCTTCCTGTTCACCATCCTCTCCCAGGAGACGGGCCTGCTCGGCCAGGACTTCACCAGCGCCAACCACCCGCTCACCCAGTTCATCTCCCACCCGGACGGCTTCTCCTTCGTCGTCGCCGTCTTCGCCGGCACCGCGGGCGTCCTCTCCCTGACCTCGGCCAAGTCCGGGGCGCTGGTCGGCGTGCTGATCTCCGTGACGACGATCCCGGCCGCTGCCAACGTCGGCGTCGCCGCGGCCGTG
>Ga0299914_10003402_pt1 | contig 11236 bp, 13 predicted proteins | sample RVTome_10_FD_201361 | JGI IMG/M metagenome (GOLD analysis project Ga0299914, IMG submission 201361) | Soil microbial communities from uranium-contaminated site in the Upper Colorado River Basin, Wyoming, United States - RVT153D57 (version 2) ... | reverse complement strand
CACGCGTGATCAGCGGCAAAAAGCGAAACAGGTGAACTACGGTATTCCCTACGGCATCTCGGCGTGGGGTCTGGGACAGCGCCTGCGGTGCAGCGTGAAGGAAGCGCAGGAGCTCATCGACGTCTACCTCAAATCGTACTCGAAGGTCACCACGCACATCACCAAGGTCGTCGATCAAGCGCATGAGAAGGGCTACGTCGAGACGATGCTCGGCCGGCGACGCTTCGTACCCAACATCAGCTCTCGCAATCGGACGCAGCGATCCTTCGCCGAGCGCGTGGCGGTCAATATGCCCATCCAGGGGTCCCAGGCGGACATGATCAAGATCGCTATGGTTCGCATCGCGAAGCGCCTGGTGGGGGCGGGGAAGCAGGCCCGCATGCTCCTTCAGGTCCACGACGAGCTCGTGTTGGAAGTGCCCGAGGACGAGCTCGAAGCGGTTCGGGAGATCGTACGGACGGAGATGGTGGAGGCCCTGCCGCTCGACGTACCCGTCGAAGTCGACATCGACGTCGGAGACAACTGGCTCGACGCTCACTGACGAGCGCATCCTGACGAGCACAATCGAAGTACGACGGTATCACCCAGGCAGCATCGCGTCGGCGCTATGGAAGTACCCAGCGGCTTTACATTTCAAGAGGAATCAGGCGGTATCGCGTCGTACCGGCTGGATGCCAACGACATGGACGTGCTGCTGCTCCAGGAGGCTGCGGCGCCGGTGGTCACCTTCATGGTGACCTATCGCGTGGGGAGTCGCAACGAATCCCTTGGCCTCACCGGGGCGACACACTTCCTGGAGCACCTGATGTTCAAGGGCACGGAACGGTTTAACAAGCGCACCGGAACGTCCGTCTTCAACGTGCTTCAGCGCGTCGGTGCGCAGGTCAATGCCACGACCTGGCTGGACCGGACGAACTATTTCGAGCTTCTGCCGAAGGAGCACCTTCCGCTGGCCATAGAGGTGGAGGCCGATCGCATGCGGGGGGCGTTGATCGAGGAGCGGGATGTCGAGAGCGAGCGGACGGTTATCTTGAACGAGCTCGATCGCGGCGAGAACGATGCGACGCGGAATCTCTATCATGCATTGTGGAGTGCCGCCTTCGTGGCACATCCCTACCATCACCCGACGATCGGGTGGCGCAGCGACGTCGAGCACGTCACGCCGGAGGGCCTTCGGCACTTCTACGACACGTATTACTGGCCCGACAACGCAACCCTGAGCATCATCGGGGACGTCGACGGAGCGGAGGCGCTCGGACTGGTCCGAGAGCACTTCAGCGGAATCAGGCGTCCGGCGGGATCCGTGCCGGTAGTGCACACGCGCGAACCGATTCAACGCGGCGAGCGGCGTGTGACCGTGCGCCAGTCCGGTCAGCTCGGTGCGGTGATGATCGGATTCAAGTCGCCGCCGGGCCTCAGTCCCGACACGGATGCCCTGGACGTGTTGTCGGTGATCCTTTCAGCCGGCAAGAGCAGCCGCCTCTTTCGAAGCCTGACGGATCGCGGACTGACGACGAATCTCTTCGGTGGTGCGTCACGCTTCCGAGATCCGGGGCTCGTCTACGTCTTCGCGATGCTCGCGCCGAACCGGCAGCACGAAGAGGTGGAGGAGGCGATCTATGCGGTCCTCGAGGACGTACGGCGAGACGGCATCTCGCACGAGGAGCTGCAGCGGGCGAAGAACCAGCGAAAGGCGCAGGAGGCGTTCGGCCGGGACGGCCCCTTCGCGGTGGCGTCCCAGCTGAATGAAGCCATAGCGGCGGGCGACTGGCGCCTGTACACCACGATACGCGATCGGATCGAGCGCGTCACGAGGGAGGACGTGCGGCGCGTCGCTCGAACCTACCTCATCGAGGATGCCCGTACCGTCGGCTTCTACATACCCGTACAGGAGACGGTGGAATGAACAGAACGACCCATACAGAAGGCGCGGAGTTGAGGCCGTTCGCCGAGCGCGTCACCGAACGTCGGGTTGGTCCGTGTCGGCTGCTCGCCCTGCCGACTCCGGCACAGTCCGTGGTGACCTGGCGCGGCTCGTTCATGAGCTTTCCGGAGTTTGACAGCGATGAAGATCTACTTCAGCACATGGTCGTTTCGCTGCTGGACAAGGGTACGCGGCGGCTCGACCGATTTGCGGTGGCCGAACTCCTCGAGAACCGGGGGGCGCAGGTGGACTTTTCGTCGGACGGATTGTACGTCGATCTTTCCGGCCGCGCGCTGAAAGAGGACGTGCCCGACGTCCTCGGCCTCGTGGCCGAGCAGCTCCGCGATCCGCTCTTTGATGAGGAAGAGTTTGAGAAAGCCAGGGCGAGGATCGCCGCCTCCATCCAACGATCTATGGAGAACACGGGATCTCAGGCTTCCGGTTCGCTGACGCGCCATCTCTATACCAGGACGCATCCGAATTACACACCGGAACCGGCCGAACGATTGGAGAGGCTCGAATCGATCGAGCTGCCCGACGTACGAGCGTATCACGAACGACACTTCGGATCGAATGCCTTCACGCTCGCGGTCGTGGGAGACATCGACGAAGATGAGATCGTGGAGGCCGTTGCATCCCATTTCGCCGGATGGTCCGAGCACGAGGCCCCCGCTCATTATACGTCCAAGGCAGACCGGTCCCGGGCGGGCCGTTCGGTGGTTCCGATCCCGGACAGGCAAAACGTGGACGTGCGCATGGGCCATCCGGTGGCGTTTCGACGAACCGATCCTGACTACATTCCGGCCTATCTCGCCACATATGTGCTCGGCGGCAACTTTTCTGCCCGTCTGATGCAGACGATCCGAGACGAGATGGGCCTCACCTACGGCATCGGGGCGGGTCTCTATGGCGTCTCGGCGGAGTACAGCGGTCACTGGCAGGTAGCCGTGACGCTCTCTGGGGAAAATGTGGATCGGGGTATCGAGGAGACGATGCGGCAGGTCCGCCTGTTTGTCGACGAAGGTGTAACGAACGAGGAACTGAGCGACAAAAAGACGACCGTGGTCGGGTCGTTTCAGGTCGGACTGGCGACTACCTCTGGGCTGGCGTCGTCCCTCCTCAAGAATGCAGAACGCGGATTCGACGTGGGCTACCTGGACCGTTTTCCCGACGAGGTCGAGGCAGTCACGCGGGAGTTCGCTAATGCCGTTATTGCACGACACCTCGAGCCCGACGACCTCCACATCGCCATGGCGGGCACGGTGGAGGCGCCGATGGATGCTGCGGCTTCACCGTAGCCGCCTTCCCGGGGAGAGGATCATGCACAGAGGGAGGCGACGTTGAGCCAGCGGCCGAGCGTGTCGATGAGCATCTCCTTGCGGAGCGGCTTGATCAAGCAGTCGTCCATCCCCCTTCTGATGCAGTGATTGCGGTCGCTCGGCAGGGCGAAAGCCGTCACGCCGACAATGGGTACGTGGCGACGCCCGCCGCGCGCGTGCTCGATCTCTCGGATGCGAGCCGTGGCCTCAAAACCATCGAGACCGGGCATGGAAATATCCATCAGCACCAAATCGACGTCGCCGCCCTGGAATGCTTCGACGACATGAAAGCCTGTCGAGACGCACGTCGCGGTGCAGCCGATCATCTCGAGCAGGAGCTGGCTCAGACGCCGGTTGATGGCGCTGTCTTCGGCGACGAGCACTCTGACGCCATCATACCTTGTAGGCCGACTGTACACATTCATGTCCGGGAGGAACTCCTGCTAGGTGTCTATCTTCGATCGCTCCCCACGGAGAGGTGTGAGGGGCAGGCGGATACCCCCTTACAATGACCGTGCCGATCGATGGGGGAACGGAGGATAGGCGGCCCTCTCCAGAGGTGCCGGTCAAATTGAACGGGCGCTAGGACAAACCTACCGCATAGGCGGTTATCGTCCGCGGGTCACCCGCTGCACGGATCACACGTGCGTCAATCTTGCGGTACGACGAGCCACAGGATCCCATAGACGAGCAGGCCAGGAAAGGCGGCCGAGAGGAGGCTGATGAGAACGAACGCGACGCGAACCAACGTAGGGTCTACGTCGAAGTAGTGTGCCAGGCCGCCGCACACGCCGGCAATCATGCGGTCGTAGCTCGAACGGGTAAGACGTTTCACAGTCGGCATGATCTGCCCGTCAATCCTTAATGATGGTCACGCGAGGTTCCGCTTTGTTCTTATCGGGCTCCGGCATCACCACCGCCAGGATGATGTAGGCCAAGATGAGGGGCGGCCCCCCGGAGGCGATCAGGCCTACGACGAACGCGATGCGCACAAGGGTGGGGTCGATGCTGAAGTATTCAGCGATGCCGGCCGCCACGCCGGAAATTTTCTTGTTGCGTGATCGGGTGAGACGCTTTTTATCGCCCTCGTCCCTCGATGCAGGCTCAAGGACGAGCGTTTCCTCGCCGCTGCTCCGCCATTGGATCTTCCACGTACTGGGCACCCTCACACTTTTCTTCACCTTCTTCCTTTTCTTCGGACGCCAGGAGAGCACGCCGAAGCCGAGCAAGATGATGAGAATGCCGGCCAGCCAAGGCAGCATTTCCGCCAGCACGCTGACGTCGAAACCGTTCCAGAGACCCAGCTCCTGGAAGATGTAGGCCACTCCGACGACGATGAGCGACAGGCCCGCGATGGTCGGGAGATTCCAGAACCCCTTTTCAGCGTCGGCGCTTTCCTCGAACAGCATCCGTTCGAGCTCGTCGTCGGATAGGGATTCGAGATCCAGCGATCCCAGTTCGTCGGCGAGGACGCCCGGCTGCTCTCGTTCGGATTTTCGGGATGGGGGGCGAGTCTTCATGCGCCGTCACAAGCTTGCATCATCATTAATGTTAATACGTCGCCGCGACGCACAGGTTACACGCGAGCGATCCCCCGCTCGGTGACGAGGATGTCCATCGGCACGTCGTGGGACTGACAGGGTACGGCATCCAGGAGGCATGCATCGTAGACCAGGCAGATCTTCGGAACCGGGACGGCCGACAGGAAGGCGTCGTAGTAGCCGCGTCCGTGGCCGATTCGATGGCCGTTGCGTCCGGCGCCCAGTGCCGGCACCAGCACGGCGTCGAGCGTTTCCAGATCGACCTGCTGGCCCGACGGCGGTTCGGAAATGCCCCACCTGTTTGCACGAAGATGCTCCGCGCCCGGATGCCGAATATGGCTCATTGCCGGGGTTTCGCCACGGACGAAGGTAAGCACGACAGGTAAAACGATGTCCGCCCCCCGGGATTCCAGATGAGAGATGAGAGGACGCACGTCGATCTCTCGTTGTGCGACCATGGGCCAGTAAACGTGAACGGTCCGGGCAGCCCCCAGCTCCTCAAGCTCTTCGGCACAGGCCACGATAGCGGCGCTGCGCCGCCGATAGTCGCCCTCGGACAGGGACTGCCTGTACCGCAGGAAGCGCTGGCGAAGCTTCTCTTTCTGCGTGGATGCTGGATCTGATGCGTCGGTGCTCATCCGGAGATGTCGCCCCTTTCTTTGTCGGAACGTGGTGTCAGCATGAATAAACGAGGAGGAAGCCGCTCGTCTCGCCTCGTGAGGATCATGGGCCGGAATAGGTGCGTATTCCAAACGGCTGAAACAGGAGCACCAGCTCTTCTTACCGTGTCATCTTTCGATGGCGCCGGCCCTCTGGGATCCGCCGCTTCGGCGGTGATCCGTTCCTGAGGTGGTGCGTTTCGCACGGGATGCGTTCCATATGTGATTGCGTTCCATACGTGACGTGCGGCACAGACCTGATGGATGCCGCCGTTCGCGTTCGTGTCGCCGCCGAGCAGCATCTCGAGCTTGATCTCGAGACTGCCCGATCGTATTATTTCCGGTCTGTGCTGCAAGAAATTCAAAGGCTTCGCTGCTTCATTCTACGGCGAGAGCCTTCTTTTATTTCCCGCGATCGTCCCCGTGACCGCCAAGATTCATGTTTGAGAGCCTGTCAGAGAAGCTCGAAGGTGCGCTGAAGAACGTCAGCGGGCAGGGGCGGATCAACGAGCTGAATATCGCCAATACGATGCGCGAGATTCGGCGGGCGCTTCTCGACGCGGATGTGAACTACCAGGTCGCGCGAGACTTCACCGACCGAGTAAAGGAGCATGCGGTGGGAGAGGACGTCCTCACGTCGGTGTCTCCCGGACAGCAGATCGTGAAGCTCGTCTACGACGAGCTCGTCCACCTTCTCGGGGATGAGCAGGTGGACGTCCAGCGCGCACAGAATCCACCGACTGTGATACTCGTCGCCGGCCTCCAGGGATCTGGGAAGACGACGTTCTGCGCAAAACTGGCAGACTATTTCCGTAGAGAGGGAAGTGCGCCGCTTCTTGCTGCGGCCGACGTCTATCGTCCCGCTGCCGTCGACCAGCTCAAGACGCTCGCCGACACGATTCGCGTGCCCGTTTACGCGATCCTGGAGGACGGCAAGCCGGTAGAAGATGCCGTTCGCGTTGCGACGGAGGCCGTCGCTGAAGCCCGCAGGACGGCTCGCGACGTCGTGATTATCGACACTGCAGGACGTCTCCACATCGATGAAAAGATGATGGCAGAGGTCACGGCCATCAAGCAGGCCGTCGAACCGACCGAAACGCTCTTCGTCGTCGACAGCATGACGGGCCAGGACGCGGTGAACACGGCCCTCGAGTTCAACAAGCAGCTCGACTATGACGGTGTCGTGCTCACGAAGCTGGATGGGGACACCCGCGGAGGCGCTGCGCTGTCGATCCGATCCGTCGTCGAGAAGCCCATCAAGTTCGCATCGACCGGAGAGAAGCTCGACGCACTGACGCCCTTTTATCCGAACCGCATCGCCCAGCGGATTCTCGGCATGGGTGACGTCGTCTCGTTCGTCGAGAAGGCGCAGGAGCAGTTCGACGAGCGGCAGGCCGAGACGCTGCGCAAGAAAATCCGCTCGCAGGATTTCGATCTCGCGGATTTCTACGAACAGCTCCAGAAGATCAAGAATATGGGCTCGCTGCGTGAGCTCGTCGGCATGATTCCGGGCGTCGGCCGGCAGATCAAGGATCTGGACGTCGACGACGACGCCTTCAAGGGTATTGAAGCGATTATTCTCGCCATGACGCCGGAAGAGCGGCGAGACCCGGCGATCCTCAACGGAGGCCGTCGCCGCCGGATTGCAAGGGGGAGCGGAACGGAAGTCCGCGATGTGAATCAACTCCTGAAACAGTTCAAGGAGATGAAGAAGATGATGAAGACGATGTCTCGCCTGATGGGCAAGGGCCGGTCCGTCGATCTCGAGCAAATGATGGGCCGGCCACAGTGAGCCCGCCCACCGTTTACCCCCCGGGAAGGCGTAAAGAGCAGTCAGCAATAGCAACAGAAAGGAATAGACACCGTGTCAGTTAAACTTCGTTTGCGCCGCCTGGGCAGAAAAAAGCTGCCGGTCTGGTCGGTCGTGGCTGCAGATTCACGGCGAGCGCGAGATGGCCGCTTCATCGAAGATCTCGGGCGCTACGAGCCGCTGGCGGAGCCGTCGAGGGTCGATCTCAAGATCGAGCGCATCCATTACTGGCTCTCACAGGGAGCACAACCCTCACACACCGTTCGAGACCTGCTGAGCCGCGAAGGGATCCTGCTCGAGCACCATCTTCGCTTGAAGGGCACCTCGGAGGAGGAGATCGAGACGGCCGTGAGTACACACCGCGAACGCCGCTTCGAGAAGCTGGGAGCCTCCGTCAAGGACACGCCACGGGCTCGCCGGTTGAAGGCGCTCGAGGAGGAGAAGGAGCGCGTTGCCAAAGAAGAAGCGGAAGCGGCGCGGCTGCGAGCCGAGGCAGATGCCAAAGCCAGGAAGCAGGCGGAGGAAGCCAAGAAGAAGGCTGCGCAAGAGAGGGCGGATGCGGCCGCCGAGGCTCGCAAGGAGCAGGAGAAAGCGAACGTAGCCCAGGCTGAGGACGACGAGACGCCTACCGCCGGAGCCGGCGAGCCGTCCGCCGAAGGGAACGCAGCGCCGATCGCCGACGAGGCTGCCAGCGATGAACCGGCCGACGCAGCATCCGAGGCCGGGCAAGAACCACCCGCCGACGCCGAGGCGGAGGACGTGGGTGAGGAGGCCGCGGAGGATGCGAGCGCGGATTCCGCGGGAGAAGGGGCCGGTGACGAGGAGGACAAGAAATAGGAAGAACGGCACGTCCGGCAGTCCGCGTGTCCACGGGACCGATGGCTGATGACCTACAGACCGAGCCGCTCCTTCTCATGGGGCGCATCTGGCGCGCACATGGGCTTCGCGGTGAGGTGAAGGTGATTCCCGAAACGGATGATCCGAAGCGGTTCGAGGATCTTCCGGTACTCTACGCAGGTACGAGCGCGAGCACAGCCCGCGAGCACATCCCGGAAAGCGTTCGCTATCAGCCTTCCAAGAAGGGCACGATTGTCATTCTCAAGCTGGAAGGCGTGGAATCGCGCGAGGAGGCCGAACAGCTCAGGAAGGCCATGATCTACGCACGGCCGCATGACGTGCCGCCGCTTGAAGAGGACGAGATCTTCCTGAACGACCTCGTCGGTCTGGAGGCGGTCCTCGAAGATGAAAGCTTGATCGGGGTGGTGGACGACGTGCTGGAGCTTCCCGGGCAGGAACTCCTGGTGATCGCGCGCAAGGGTCGTCCGCCAGCCATGGTGCCGGCGGTTGCGGAGTTTGTCGTCGACATCGATCTCGACGTGGGAAGGCTCGTGATCCGGCCGATTGAAGGACTTCTCGAAGAATAAGACGGTTCGCGTCCGTGCGCATTGACATCGTGACCGCGTTACCCGCCATTGTGTCGGGGCCGCTCGAGCAAAGCATTATCAAGAGAGCCTCCGCAAAGGGTCTCGTCGACATCCGCGTGCATGATCTGCGGTCTTATGGCGTGGGAAAGCACCGGCTGGTGGACGACTATCCGTACGGCGGCGGCGCCGGCATGGTCTTGAAGCCGGAACCGATATTCAGGTGTCTCGAGGCAATCCGGGAGGAGCCATATTCATCCATCGACGAGGTCGTGTTTCTCACCCCGGACGGTGACATCTTCGACCAGAGCATCGCAAACCAGATGTCGCTGCTCGATCACGTCGTGCTGCTGGCGGGGCATTACAAGGGAGTCGATCAGCGGGTCCGGGACGTGCTCGTAACCCGCGAGATCTCCATCGGCGATTTCGTGCTGAGTGGCGGGGAGCTGCCGGCGCTGGTGGTCGTGGATGCCGTCGTACGCCTGCTGCCCGGCGTGCTTGGAGATGCGGAATCGGCCCTTTCCGACTCGTTTCAAAACCATCTCCTCGATGCGCCGGTCTACACGCGCCCTGCCGATTATCGAGGGATTTCTGTCCCGGACGTGTTGCTGTCAGGCGATCATGGACAGATTGCGAACTGGAGAGAGAACCAGAGACTCCGGCATACCGAGGCCCGCCGGCCGGATCTTCTCGGAGATTAGGGCCGGTTGAGCCCCCGGCAAACGTACACTGAACGTATCAACAGTACACCTATAGGAGCAGCACGATGGCTACGGATCTATTGAGTCTCGTCGAGGCAACCCAGTTTCGGGATGACCTCCCTGAATTTCGGCCGGGGGACACCGTGAATGTACATGTGCGCGTCGTGGAGGGCGACAAGGAGCGCATCCAACAGTATCAAGGCGTCGTGATTGCCGATCAGGGCAGCGGCGCCGGCCGTACGTTTACCGTTCGGAAAGTCTCCAACGGTGTGGGCGTCGAGCGCATCTTCCCCCTGTTCTCACCGAAGATCGCCAAGATCGAGCGGATCCGGCAGGGGCAGGTGCGGCGTGCAAAACTGTACTTCCTTCGCGAGCGTCGCGGCAAGGCGGCCCGCATCAAGGAAAGGATGTACGATCCGTCGCGGAAATCCTGACGATCGCGGCGTGCGGAGGTCAGAGCCATCGAAAAAGTCAACGCCGGTCACAGCATGAGAATAGCGGTCTGGAACCTGCCTCCGGCCGATCTGATCGCCTCCGGCTTCTCTTCAGGCGCGCGACGGGACCAGTTCGAGGTTCGACGGCTTCGCATCCCCGATTGCGAGCGGGCGCTGCTGGACGGTGCGGCCGACGTGGCACTGCTGCCCACCCTCAGCGTGCTCGAGCATCACGAGGTCGTGGACGTGATACCTGCCGTGGCGCTCTCGACGTGGAAGTATCCGTTCGCACGGCTGGTGATGGAAAACGGTCTTGGCTCCGACGTGCGAGTCGTCGCCTACAACCCGGATTTCGAACAGGAGCGCCGCCTCTGCGAGATCGTGCTGCGAGAGCACTATCGGATGGAACCGGAGTTCATGGCCTGCGTGGACGCCTCCACCGAGGACCTGCTGCGTGCCGACGCGGATGCTCGCCTGCTGGTCGGCCCCGACGTGCCGGCCATCTCCACGGACGGCCGTGCGCTGGACATCGGCCAGGAATGGTTCGAGCTCGCCGCCTACCCGATGACATGGGGTCTGTTCGCCGCCCGCAAAGACGAGCTCGACCCGCCTGCGATTCGATCCGTTCGGGACGCCGTGCTCGCCTCCGAGCGGCAGAAGCAGAGCTGGCATCGTGCGCAGGGGACTTCCGAGCCTCTCCACGCATTTTACGCCGACGAATTGCGGTTTCGACTGGATGACCTGTGCGTTGCAGGACTCACCGAGTTCCGGCAGTACCTCTTCTATCACGACGTGTCGGACGACATCAGAGTCATACCGTTCGTATTCTTGCCCGACGAAGACGGCGAACCTGATGAACCTACCGGACCGATTCTGTAGGTGGTGATGGCAGAAGGCATAAAGATCGTAACGAAGAACCGCAAGGCGCGGCATGAATTCTCGATCGAGGAGACGCTCGAGGCCGGCCTCGTGCTTCGAGGCAGCGAGGTGAAGTCGATACGCGAAGGACGCATCAGCCTCCAGGAAGCGTTTTGCCGCGTGGAGAACGGCGAGATGACCCTCTTTAACTGCCACATCGCGCCCTATTCCCACGTCGACGAATCTACCGCACCGGACGCGACACGCCCGAAAAAGCTGCTGCTGCACGGAACCGAGATTCGACGATGGGAGAAGGAAAGCCACCAGAAAGGGTATACCATAATTCCCCTGATGGTATACTTCCGCGACGGGTACGCGAAGGTCGAGATAGGCCTCGCCAAAGGAAAGAAGCTCTACGACAAGCGGGCGGACATCGCCGAGAAGGAGGCGAAGCGCCGCATGGAACAGCTGTCGAGAAAGAGCTACTGACCTTCCTGTGGCTGCAGACGGGCAGCCGTTGAAGGCATCCTTACGAGAGGCAGTATAATGCCGGCGGAGACCCTTCGATT
>Ga0299914_10003400_pt1 | contig 11239 bp, 12 predicted proteins | sample RVTome_10_FD_201361 | JGI IMG/M metagenome (GOLD analysis project Ga0299914, IMG submission 201361) | Soil microbial communities from uranium-contaminated site in the Upper Colorado River Basin, Wyoming, United States - RVT153D57 (version 2) ... | reverse complement strand
TGAGTTTCCCGCGCTGCTCACGCGCTGCCTTGCGCCGTCAGCCACGGACAGGACCGTGTAAAAGCCAACGCTGCCGTCAAGGCAGGTCCAGCGCCTGCAACTCCTGCCGAACTTCCGATTCCAGCGTTCTAATGGCGGCAGGATCATGCACGCCGGCTTCTTCCGCGTCCTTCGTCGATGACAGATACTGCAGACGCTCCGTGAGCCTTTCCCGGACACGTCGATAGTAACTCTCGTTCGTCTCGTTCCCGGCGTAACCTGCCGCAATAGACACGGTGGTGTTCCGGTCGACGCCAAGGCCATTCGCGGACTCGCCCTGGCGGCGAAGAAACGCCAGGTCACCGCTGATCAGGTCCAGTATCAGCTTGCGGTCACCGTAGCGCTGCCAGAGAGCCGCGAAACGCTCATTGGATCGCTCAAACTCATCGGGGGCCAGCGTTTCCCGGAGCGCGTCGCGCGCTTTGATAAACGATTCCTCTCCCCGCTCGGCCGCAAGGCGATACCAGGCGAGCGCCTCGGCGGGATTCTCGTCGACCCCCTTTCCGTTGAGGTACATGAACCCAACCATGTACTGCGCGTACTTGTCACCGAGCGGCGCAAGCTCTTTCTCGTAAATCAGCAAAGCGCGCGGGTAATCGCCGGAGGAGAAAACGTCCTCCACGCGCTCCTCGATTCGAAGCGTTCGACTGTCGGCGGGCGCCCCCGGGAACTGACGGTAATCCTCGGCCAGTGAGGCCTGGACGCCGAGCCCGGCCGTCAATGTGATGGCTGCCGAATAAAAAAGGATGTGACGAAGTGTCTTCAAGCGGACCTCACAAAGTAAGGAATGCGCATACATAGATTAGGACTGCCAGGTCACGGAGTGAGTTCCTCTTTATTCCCGACCGGTCTTGCCTTGCTCGGGTCCGTCATGTGGAAACCGGAAGCACGGTTCGCGCTTATGCAGATTGGCTATAACCGCTTCTTTCTGGTCAGGGCTCCCCAGCAGCGTGAGCTGCAGCTCCGCCTCGTGCCGCAATGCGCGTTCGACAGGTTCATCCAGCGAACGGTTCAGCAGCGTTTTGATCGCCCTCACCGCCTGCGGCGAACGCCCGGCGATCTGCTCGGCAAGAACACGCGCCGCGGCCAGCGGTTCATCGTGCAACTCGGTCACCAGTCCCTGCCTGAGCGCCCCGGTGCCGTCGATTACGTTGCCCGTATACGCGAGCAGCTTGATCCTGTCGGCAGGCATGATGTGCCGCAGCGTCGCCGTGATTCCCATGTCGGGAATGATTCCCCAGCGGATCTCCATGATCGAGAGGCGGCTGGATGGCGCCGCAATGCGAACATCGGCACCCAGCGCAATCTGCAGCCCGGCACCGTAAGCAACTCCATGAACTGCCGCGATCACCGGAACCGGCAGGTCACGCCACACCAGCGCAGCGTCCTGGAAGAAATTTGCGCCCGTCCTACCGCGTGGCCGCATCAACCCGTCTGCAATGGCCGAGGCGTTCACGTCCTCCAGCATCGAGCGGTCGATGCCGGCACAGAAGCTGTCGCCGGCGCCCGTGAGAATGACGACGCGCACCGAAGCCTCGTTCGCAAGCCGTGTCCCCGCTTCGATCAGAGCTGCGAACGACTCCCGGTCGAGCGCGTTATGCTTTTCGGGCCGGTTCAGGCGAACGACCGCGACATGCTCGTCGACGACGACCTCGACGACGTTGCTCATTGCGCTGGCCTGTGGTGCCCGGAGTGCGCGCGCGTGTCGTTCCGGCCTGGGAGGCCTGCCCGGCCGCCGCCCTCGCCTGCGGCACGTCCAATCCGTATCATCGCCGGTGATTCTTCCGGGTCTGGTCCTTGGGATGGCTGTCCATGCGCGTTACGTCGAATCCAAAACTCGTGAGTACTGCCTTGCTCGCCCTCTGCAGCTGGTGCAACGCCGCTGCGCCCGAGGAATACGTCATCGCTTCGGGCGACAGCGAACTGCGCGTGCTCGTTTTTCGCGCGGGCGCGCTGGCAGGATTCGGTCACAACCACGTCATCTCCACGCGCGCCCTGTCCGGTTCGGTGGAGACCGGGGATGCTCCTGCCGACCGGTCGATCGACATTCGATTGCCGGTAGACAGCCTGACGGTCGATGATCCGGCAGTGCGCGCCGAGGAAGGGCAGGCGTTTTCGTCCGAGACGAGCGAGAAGGATGCACAGGGTACCCGCAGCAACATGATGGGGCGCAAACTGCTGCAAGCCGAGCAATTCGATGAAATTCGCGTGTTCTCCGACAGGATCTCGGGCGAACTGCCCGATATCGTCATCGACGCGGAAGTCACTATCAAAGGGCAAACTCACCGTATCCAGCTTCCTGCGATCGTCCAGACGTATGAAGACAGGTTGGTCGCGACGGGCACCAGGCCGATCGCGCATGCGGAACTCGGGCTCGAGCCTTTCACCGCTGCTTTCGGCACCATGCGCGTGGGTGAAGAGATGATCTTCAAATACCGCATTGTGGCGACGAGGACGAATGACGCGTCGCGCTGACGCCCGCGCCGGCCGCGCGCTGTTTAGGCGGCCAGCGTGCATTTACCGTTACTCAGGACAATGCTGTTGCGGGCTTTCACCGAACAGCGAAAGGAGACGATGTTCCGGTCCTGCCACATCTCCGTGGTGAGGGTGTCGCCGGGATAGACGGGAGCCGAGAAGCGCGCATCGAAGCCCGCAATAAGAGTGTGATCGTAGTCGCAGATGGTCTTCAGGATCGCGCGGCACGCTATGCCGTAGGTGCAACGTCCATGCAACAGCGGACGCGAAAAGCCCGCTGCCCGCGCCGCTGCCGGATCGGTATGCAGCGGGTTGCGATCGCCGGAGAGCCGGAAAAGCAGTGCCTGGTCCTTGCGCGTGGGACTGTCGCAGCTGAGATCCGGATCGCGCTTCGGCAGCGTGTGGCGCTCCGCGGGCATTCCGCGGGAACCGTCATTCCCGCCATCCGCGCGCGCGATCAAAGTACTGTCGAGCGTGTAAAGCGCCGTATCGTCCTTCGCAATCCGCACCTGGGATTCCACGACGATAATCATGCCATGCGTGGGTCCCTTGTCATATGCGCCGATTACACGCCTGTTGACCAGCAGATCCGCCGCGACAGGCAACGGCCGGTACAGCTCGAACCGGAGCCCGGCAAGCAGGACCTGGCTCGAAGTCCAGCCGCTGTCCGAAAGAAAATCGCCGGGCGGCAGCATGCTCGAGAAAGTCGGCACGGTTTTCAGCGCAGGTGACTCGAGAACATAAGGCAACTCCTTCGTGTCCTCTGGCGTGCCACCGAACCCCACGCCCAATGCATAGAGCATCGCATCTTTGTCGCAGTAGCTGACGGGCTGATCGTCGACGGCCGAAGCCATCAGGGATTCGTAATTTAACGGCATTCTCGTATACGGGGCCTTGCCTTCGATGCGCGCTGCACCCGGGCTGCGATTCTAAGGTATCTTACGCCAAGGCCATCGACTTTCACGAATCGTCACCATATGAAAGCAGACAGCTCACTGCGCTTGCGCGCGGCGCACCGCTCCGAGGCCGCTGCCATTGCCTCGCTATCCAGGCTCCACGTCGAGCATGGGCTCAGGTGGCGTTGGACGCCGCCGAAAGTTCGAAAGAAGATCGACGATCCCGACACCATGACGCTCGTCGCATCGGTCCACGGCGAGTTTGCCGGCTTTGCCATCATGCACTTCGGCGACGTTCGCGCGCATCTCGTGTTGCTGGCAGTCGAGCCGCGCTTCCGGAAATCCGGAATCGGAGGCGCGCTGCTCAAATGGCTGGAATCATCATGCGTCACGGCGGGAATCCAGGATGTCCGGCTGGAGGTGCGCGCGGGCAACTCGCTCGCCCAGCGCTTCTATCGCAACAGGGGTTTCATCAACGTCGGCAGAATTCCCGGCTACTACGACCGGCGCGAGGCTGCGGTAGTCATGGAGCACAAGCTGGCAACGACTATATGATGCGCACCTGCGGCGAGTTCACCAAACGTCCATCGGACTCGCCCGCACGGCGGGCTGCTACCGGTGTCAATCGGCGCAGCACCGTATTTCTACACCCCGCTCCGCTGCGCGAACTCCCAGCCCAACTCCGCCAGCGGCCGAACCGCGCGAGCCGCTTTCTCCGCATGCACGCTCGCCGCGGTGCCGTCCCTCACCCTGCCGGCGACCCCCTGCAGGATGGCGGCGATGCGAAAAAAATTGTAAGCGGAATAGAAGTCGCGGTTTTCGATGCGGTCGCGGCCCGTTCGCCGGCAGTAAGCTCGCACGTACTCGTCTTCCGTCGGGATGCCGAGCGCCGGCAGAGCCTTGTCCTTCAACCCGGTCGACCCAATGCCGATCTCGGGCATCTGCCAGGCCATCAGGTGATAGGTGAAATCACCGACGGGATGTCCGATCGTAGAAAGTTCCCAGTCGAGGACCGCGATCACGCGCGGTTCCGCCGGGTGCAGAATCAAATTGTCCAGCCGGAAATCACCGTGCACCAGCGAAGACGATTCATCCGCCGGTATGTTCTCAGGTAACCAATCCATCAATCGGTTCATTGCATCGATGGGTTGCGTCTCGGACGCGCGGTACTGTCCGGACCAGCGCGATATCTGCCGGGAAAAGTAGTTCCCGGGTCTGCCGAAGTCCTCCAGGCCAAGCACCTTCGAGTCGAAATTGTGGAGGTCCGCGATCGTCCGGTTCATATGGTCGTAGATGGCGGTGCGCTCCGGCGAGCCCAGTCCCGGCAGGTCCAGGTTCCAGAAGATGCGTCCTTCCACATACGCCATCACAAAAAAGGCGGTGCCGACGATATCGTCGTCTTCGCACATCGCCAGGGGCTTCGGTACGGGAAACCCGGCGCCGTGCAACGCCGAGATCACGCGGTATTCGCGATCGACCGCAGGTGCCGACGGCAACAGCTTGCCCGGCGGCTTCCTGCGCATCACGTACTTGGCGTGCGGGGACTCGAGCAGGTAGGTCGGGTTTGATTGCCCGCCCTTGAACTGGCGCACCGTGATCCGCCCGTCGAATCCGGGCACTTGCGTGCGGAGCCATGACTCGAGCCGCGGGACGTCGAAGCGATGAGGCTCGAGCACGTCACGCGTGCCCGAGAATTGCTCCTGCCGCGTGCTCATCGGCTTCTTTAACGTGCAGTCACTTACGAGGCTCAACGAAAAAATCTGGTGCGAGCCTCACCGAGGGATCGACCGCGTATTTGGTGAGATCCGTTATACCGGTGCTCTCCAGCACTTCGTCGTCGATGCAGAAATTACCGGTAAACTCGCGGCTGGACCTCGTCAGTATGACATGCGCCGCATCGCCCATGATTTCGGGTTTTCGGGAGCGGCGCACCAGTTCGTCACCACCAAGCAGATTCTGAACGGCTGCCGTTGCAATCGTGGTTCTTGGCCAGAGCGCGTTCACTGCTATGCCCTGCTCCCGGAACTCTCCCGCCATTCCAAGGACGCAAAGGCTCATACCGTACTTGGCAGTGGAATACGCAACGTGTGGCGCAAACCATTTCTCGTCCATATGCAGTGGCGGAGACAAATTCAGGATATGCGGATTATCGGACTTCATGAGGTGCGGTATACATGTCTTCGAGACAAGGAACGTGCCACGGGTATTGACCTGGTGCATCAGGTCGAAGCGGCGCATCGTCGTTCGTGTCGTCGGCTCCAGCGAGATCGCGCTCGCGTTGTTTACGCAGATGTCGATGCCGCCGAACCGGTCGACTCCCTGTCGTACCGCGTCCTCGACCTGTTCTTCCGACCTGATATCGCAGACGACAGCCAGCGCTTCGCCTCCTGCGGCGCGGATTTCATCGGCGGCAGTATAAATCGTTCCGGGAAGCTTCGGGTGCGGCTCGGCGGTCTTCGCGGCGATGATCACGTTGGCGCCGTCTCGCGCGGCACGGAGTGCAATAGCAAGGCCGATGCCCCGGCTGCCGCCGGAGATGAACATTGTCTTGCCGCCCAGATCACCCATCGCCTTGCCCGTTGCTGCTCAAAATGACTCCTCGCTACATGCGGAAAATGCCGTGCGGCATATCGTCGTCGCGGATTCGACCGGCCGCGGCCGAGATCGCCTGGCCGAGCACCCGTCGCGTGTCGACGGGATCGATCACCCCGTCGTCCCACAGCCTCGCGCTCGCGTAATACGGATGACCCTGTGTCTCGTACTGTTTGCGGATCTCGCTTTCGAATCTTTTCTGCTCCGCCTCCGGCCATTCCTCGTTTCGCGCCTCCAGTCCGTCCCGCCGGACGGTTGAAAGAACGAGAGCCGCCTGGTCTCCGCCCATGACGGAGATGCGGGCATTCGGCCACATCCACAAAAAACGGGGCCCGTACGCGCGGCCGCACATCGCATAGTTACCCGCTCCGAAGGAGCCACCGATGATCACGGTGAATTTGGCAATGGAGGATGTAGCGACCGCATTGACCATCTTCGCGCCGTCCTTGGCAATGCCCGCCTGCTCGTATTTTTTCCCGACCATGAACCCTACGATGTTCTGCAGGAACACCAGCGGAATGCCGCGGCGGTTGCACAGCTGGATGAAGTGCGCGCCCTTTTGCGCGGATTCGGAGAACAGTATGCCGTTGTTGGCGACGATGCCTACTGGATAGCCGTAGAGGTGCGCGAACCCGCATACGAGCGTTGGTCCGTAGAGCGCCTTGAATTCCTGGAACTCCGAACCGTCCACGAGGCGTGCGATGACTTCACGGGCGTCATAGGCAAAACGGAAATCGCGCGAGACGACGCCATAGAGTTCCTCGGCAGGGTACGCGGGTTCCACCGGCTCCCTGAGCTGGAGCGGAACGTGTTTCGTTCTGTTCAGGTTCGACACTATCTCCCGCACCATCCCGAGCGCTTCCACGTCGTTCGCCGCGAGATAATCCGTCACTCCGGAAATCCTGCTGTGCACGTCGCCTCCGCCGAGCGATTCCGCATCCACGACTTCGCCCGTCGCCGCCTTCACCAGCGGCGGTCCGCCGAGGAAGATGGTCCCCTGGTTGCGCACGATGATCGCCTCGTCGCACATGGCGGGAACATAGGCGCCACCGGCGGTGCAGGAACCGAGTACTGCGGCGATCTGGGGAATGCCGCGGGCAGACATGCGCGCCTGGTTGAAGAAAATGCGCCCGAAGTGATCGCGGTCCGGAAAGACCTCGTCCTGCCTGGGCAGGAATGCGCCGCCGGAGTCGACGAGGTAGACGCAAGGCAAGGCGTTCTGCTCCGCGATTTCCTGTGCGCGAAGGTGCTTTCTGACGGTCAACGGATAATAGGTGCCGCCCTTCACGGTCGCGTCGTTTGCCACGATCATGCAGTCCACGTCGCTGATCTGGCCGACCCCGGTTACGATGCCCGCCGCAGGCACCTCGTTGTCGTACATGCCGTAGGCGGCGAGTTGGCTGATCTCGAGAAATGGCGCGCCCCTGTCAACAAGGCTCCGCACCCGGTCGCGAGGCAGGAGCTTGCCGCGTCCGAGATGCTTTTCACGCGCCCGTTCGCTGCCGCCCTTCGAGACTCTTTCGTGGAGGTCGCGCAATTCCCGCGCGAGGTTCATATTCGCGGCGGCGTTCTTCTCAAATTCCTCCGACGCGCTTTTTATCTTGCTCTTGATTTTTGGCATTCGGAGCGATGTTCACCCGGTTGCATTGAATAGCTCGCGACCGATCAGCATGCGTCGGATCTCGCTGGTACCGGCACCGATTTCGTAAAGCTTGGCATCGCGCCACAGGCGCCCGGCCGGATACTCGTTAATATAACCGTTTCCACCCAGAGCCTGTATGGTTTCCCCGGCCATCCACGTCGCTTTCTCTGCGGCCAGCAGAATGCAGCCCGCCGCATCGAAACGCGTCGTTCGGGCGCCGTCCGAAGCGCGCGCCACCGCGTATACGTACGACCTGCACGCGTTCATGACCGTATACATGTCCGCGACCTTCCCCTGCATGAGCTGAAACGTGCCGATCGGTTTGCCGAACTGTTTGCGGTCGTGCACGTATGGCATGACCAGGTCGAAACAAGCACGCATGATTCCAAGTGGCCCGCCGGCAAGCACGAGGCGCTCGAAATCCAGCCCGCTCATGAGGATCTCCGCACCCTGACCCTCATACCCGAGCAGGTTCTGCTGGGGCACGACGCAATCATCCAGCACGATCTCGCCGGTGTCGGAGCCCCGCATGCCGAGCTTGTCGAGCTTCTGCGCGGTGGAGAAGCCCGCCATTCCGGATTCGATTAGGAACGCGCTCAAACGCGGCTTTTCGGAGTCGCCGGCCGTATTCGCGTAAATGATGGCCACATCCGCCTCGGGCGCGTTAGTGATCCACATCTTGCTGCCTGACAGAATGTAGGCATCGTCCGTCTTCACCGCGGTGGTGCGCATGGCCATCACGTCGGAGCCCGCGCCTGTTTCGCTCATGGCCAGTGCCCCTACATGCTCTCCGGTAACCAGCTTCGGGAGATATCGCGACTTCTGCTCGGGACTGCCCCACCGTCGAAGCTGGTTGACGCACAGATTCGAATGGGCGCCGTAGGAAAGACCTAGCGAGGCGGAAGCGCGGCTGATCTCCTCCATGGCGACAACGTGCGCGAGGTACCCGAGTCCTGCGCCACCGTACTCTTCCTCCACGGTAATGCCGAGCAGCCCGAGTTCCCCGAGCCGCGGCCAGAGGTCGCGCGGGAATTCGTTCGTCCGATCGATCTCCGCCGCGCGCGGCGCGATGTGCTGCGCGGCAAAACCGCGCACCGTTTCACGGAGCATATCGACGTCGTCGCCGAGCCCGAAATCAAAGTCGAACATGCACTGGCCTCTAGGAGCCTGCCGTCGGTGCGAAGCACGGGCCGAGGGGCGTCGGGATCCTGAATCGATCGACGATTCTGCGGCGTGCGGCGGCGGAGCTGAATACCATTCGGGAGGTATGGAGCCGCCTTCAGCGCTCAGGACTTGCGCAGTGCCTCAATCAACAACGAAAAAAGCTCATACTGCGAGCTTATGTTCAGCTTCGCGAACAGATTTCGCTTGTGCACCATGACGGTGCCCGGCGCAATGTCGAGTTCGCGGGCAATTGACTTGGAAGAGTGACCGCGAAGCAGCAATTGGCAGACCTGTCGTTCCCGGTCCGTCAGGACCGATTCGCCGAAATGTTCGAAGCAGCGTGTGAGTTTCTGATGCACGGCATCACCGCCGTCGGACTGTCCGGTCCGCGTTTTCCACAGTGCCCATATACGCCGGATGCTGGCTTCGACCGCCGGCTGGATCAGTTCGAGCCGGGACAGCTCGGATTTACTGAACATCCGGTTGCGACGGCCGACGACCAGGACGACGGTGGTTTGACGCGACACCTCGGCGAGGAAGTCCATTTCGTCGAGCAAGTGAGTGCGTTCACAATACTGGCGGTAGTACTCGCTGGACCGGAACCGATCCGGAAGCTCGTCGCGAAAGCGGCACAAACGCGGCTTCCGCTCGCGGATTGCAAGCTGGTAAAGCGGATCGAGCAGGTATGGGCCCGCGAGGTAACGTTCCAGGTAATGTTTACGGCCCGCCGGTTCCAGCGTGTGATGCAACACGTCCGGGCGGGCGTTGTTGTGGAATGCGAGCAGGCAGGTTCCTTCGTGAGTGACCGCCATGCCGACGGCATCGATCAACGCTCCGGACAACGACTCATCGTCCGTGGACGAGATCATCTGCCCCACGGCAACGTGCCATTGCGGCTGCAGGAAAAGGCTGCGGGTCATCGCGCCCCGCCTGCTATCGTTGTCGAGACTGGCCCCACCTGCAACCTCATGCTGCACCGCGACAAAAGCGACGTGAACTATAAGGCACCGGCCGGCCGGTGTCATGGCGGCGCAGCCGGACTCCCCGGCGCGGAATCACTGGTACTGCGGGCCACGGGATTGCTAGCATTCGCAGCGGACGGTCAGGGACAGGGGAGCGGAAACGGCCATGGATTTCAGGCAAAGGGTGGTCATCATCACCGGGGCGGCACGGGGGCTCGGACAGGAATACGCGCGGGAGTTTGCAAAGCGCGGCGCAAATGTCGCGGTCAACGATCTTCGTGACTGCCGTCAGACCCTCGACATCATCGAACAGCAAGGGGCCTCCGGGCTCGCTACCAGCACGGACGTCACCAGCGCGGACAGCACGCGGGAGATGGCGCGCCGGGTGCTCGAAAGGTTCGGCAGGATCGACGTGCTGGTAAACAATGCCGCGCTCTATGGCAGTCTCAATTTTCTGCCCTTCGACAAGCTCGACGAAAATGAGTGGGACGCCACGATGAACGTCAACGTCAAGGGCATCTGGCAGTGCTGCAAAGCCGTCGTGCCTGCCATGAAGGAGCAACAGGGAGGCTCGATCATCAACATCAGTTCGCTCGCCGCGACCTACGGCATGCCGAACGGGCTCCACTACACGGCATCGAAGGCGGCCGTGATCGGCGCGACCCGGGGGCTGGCGAGAGAACTGGGAAGGTTCAACATCCGGGTGAACGCGGTCGCCCCGAACGTCGTGAATACCGATGCCACCTCGGAAGTCTTCGGCGACAAGCGCGACAAGGTAATCGAAGTGACGCGCTCGCAGCAGGCGATCCGCAAGCCGCTCGAAACCACCGATATCGTCGGCGCCGTCCTGTTCCTGGCAAGCAACCTCAGTCGGCTGACCACCGGGCAGACATTGATGGTCGACGGCGGAACGGTAATGCTTTGACTCGTATAGAATAGCGACCACCAGTTCATTGATGGAAATTCCCGTATGAAGCTTGTTACAGCTATCGTCAAACCATTTCGCTTAGACGACGTCAGAAACGCGCTGAGCGAGGTCGGCGTACAGGGCATGACGGTGAGCGAAGTAAAAGGCTTCGGCCGGCAACGTGGCCACACCGAGCTTTACCGCGGCGCCGAGTACGTCGTGGATTTCCTGCCGAAGGCAAAAATCGAAGTGGCCGTGGCCAACGAGCGCGTCGACGAGGTTGTCGAGGCCATCGTCCACAGCGCAAAGACCGGCAAAGTCGGGGACGGCAAGATTTTCGTCACCGCCCTCGAACAGGTAATCCGCATCCGTACCGGCGAAACGGGCGACAGCGCTCTTTAGAGGCGCGACATGCCCGCAAAGCCAGCCCGGCTCCGGCAGCGACCGTCGCTCACCCGTTCATGATTAAGCCGCCTGGTCCCAATGGCACTTACTTAGGGGGTATTGCCGGCGCTTAAGGCAGGCTCGGGTGGGGCTTAGTGGCGGATTCCGGCCTTAAGCC
>Ga0299914_10003399_pt1 | contig 11240 bp, 10 predicted proteins | sample RVTome_10_FD_201361 | JGI IMG/M metagenome (GOLD analysis project Ga0299914, IMG submission 201361) | Soil microbial communities from uranium-contaminated site in the Upper Colorado River Basin, Wyoming, United States - RVT153D57 (version 2) ... | reverse complement strand
CGCTCGAGGGCCTCAGGGGGCAGATAGTCGTGGCTCACACGGCCATTGTGCCGTCAGCCACGCGCCTCGTCGGGCGCAGACCCCAAGCATTTGGGAATACGATCGTCATCCCATGTGCTATTGTCATATGAACGTAATCCCAAACGTCAGGAACTCATGATGACAACGACTCCGCAGGTCGCGCTCGTGACGGGCGCCTCCTCAGGCATCGGCAAGGCAACCGCGATCGCGCTGGTCGCGGCCGGCTTCCAGGTGATCGGAACCAGCCGCAACACCGCGCGACTCACCGCGCCCACGGGGGTGACGTACCTCGACCTCGACGTGACCAGCGATGACTCGGTCGCCTCGGCGGTCGAGCAGGTCATCGACCGGTTCGGGCGCATCGACGTCCTCGTCAACAACGCCGGCGTCGGGTCGACCGGTGCGGGCGAGGAGTTCTCGATCGGTCAGACGCAGGACATCTTCGACATCAACGTCTACGGTGTCATGCGGATGACCAAGGCGGTCCTGCCGCACATGCGCGCTCAGCGCAGCGGGCGCATCATCAACGTCTCCTCCCTCAGCGGGTTCGTCCCCAGCCCGTTCATGACCGTCTACGTGGCGACCAAGCACGCGGTCGAGGGCTACTCCCAGTCGCTGGACCACGAGGTGCGTGAGTACGGCGTCCGGGTCCTGCTCGTCGAGCCCGGCCCGATCAACACCCCGTTCGCCGGCCACAGCGTGGAGGCGGACACCCCCATGCCGCTCTACGCGGCGGGACGGCGCAACTACGACGAGCTGATCACGAAGAACCTCAGCAGCGGAGACGACCCTGCCGTCGTCGCCAAGGTGATCGTCGGGGCCGCCACCGACCGCAACCCGAAGCTGCGACGTACGGCCGGCTCGACCGCCCGGACCATCAACGCGGTGCATCGCATCGCTCCGGCGCGCAGCTTCGACCGCGTCATCCGCAAGTTCAACCGGATGCCGAGCTGAGACGATGGTGCGCTACACGGAAGAACACAAGCAGGAGACCCGGCAGCGGATCATCTCGACCGCAGGTCGACGTCTCAAGCGTGATGGCATCGACGGCTCCGGGGTCGCGACGCTGATGAAGGACGCGGGCCTGACCAACGGCGCCTTCTACCGACACTTCGAGTCCAAGGACAGCCTGGTCGCGGAGGCGATCACCGACCAGCTGCACACTCTGCACGCCAACATCGTCGAGCAGGCGGAGCCGGGCCGAGCGGGCCTGGAGCAGATCGTGCGCTGGTACCTGTCGGCCGAGCACCGGGACGACCCCGACGGCTGCCCCAATGCCGCGCTGCTCGACGAGGTCGCGCGCAGTGCGGAGGCGACCAGGCAGGCGTACACCGAAGGCGTCCTGGTCGTCATCGACGGCCTCGCCGCCCGGATGGCACCCGAAGATCCGCTCTCGGCCCGGGTGAAGGCGCTCAGCCTGCTCGGCCTGATGGCCGGGACGCTCCAGCTCTCCCGCGCGCTGGCCGACCGGCAGCTCTCCGACGACCTCCTCGAGCAGGGTCTGCGCAATGCCCTGTCCCTGGTGGATGTCGAGGTCGGCTCATGACCCGCGAGCAGACCTTCGATCCGCAGCTGCGGGCCGCGCGGTTCCTTCCGCGCACGATCATCACGGCTCGTACGCTTCCCACGCTCCGCTTCCTCACCAAGCTCACCGCCCGCGCCCGGCGGCCCGACGCGCAGGTCGTCGCCGTGGACGACAACGTGTCCGTGCACGTCTTCCGGCCGGCAACGGCACGGCCCCGCACCCCGGCGCTGCTGTGGATCCATGGCGGCGGAATGGTGCTCGGCGACGCAGGGCAGGACCGGGCGTTCTGCCGCCGGGTCGCCGACGAGCTGGGCATCGTCGTCGTCTCGGTGGAATACCGGCTCGCTCCCGAGCACCCGTTCCCGACGCCGCTGGAGGACTGCTACACCGCGCTGCAGTGGCTCGCGAGCCAGCCCGACATCGACCCGGCACGCATCGCCATCGGTGGGCAGAGCGCCGGCGGCGGGCTGGCTGCCGCACTGACGCTGCTGACGCAGGAACGCGGCGAGATCCGTCCGGTCCTGCAGCTGATGTCGTACCCGATGCTCGATGACAGGACGACGACCCGCACCGACATCGACCCGCGCCGCCTACGAATCTGGAGCCCGGCCAGCAACCGGTTCGGCTGGAGCGCCTACCTCGGGGCGTCGGGCGGGGAGGTCTCCCCGCTGGCGGCGCCGTCCCGCCACGCGGACCTCTCCGGGCTGCCGCCCGCATGGATCGGCGTCGGCACCAACGACCTCTTCCACGACGAGGACGTCGCCTACGCCCGGCGCCTGCAGGAGGCCGGAGTCGACTGCACCCTTCACGTGGTCCCGGGTGCGTACCACAACTTCGACTCCATCGAAGCCAAGCCTCCGATCTCCCGAGCCTTCGTCAAGGCCCAGATCGCGGCACTGGACGAAGCGCTCAACGGAGTCTGAAGGATCCGGCGGGTCAAGGGGCCGGGTGCCAGGCTCGCCGGAGCGCGGTCTCGTGCGAGGCGAGGGCAGCTGCGGGGTCGGCCCCGAGGCCGACGCAGAACGTGACGCCCATCGGGACCAGTACCTCTCGGACCGGGTCGGCGAACTCGACGAAGTGGTTGGCCAGGTCGAGGGTGATGTAGCCGTGGACGTAGCTCCACATCGCCCCGGCGGCCGCCCTCGGGTTCTCGATGGTGAGGTTGTCGGCGGTGCTCATCCGCGCGGCTGCCTCGACCACGTGCGCGTAGGCGGCGTTGAACGCGGGGGAGTGGCCGGCTCGCCGTTCGCCCTTGGCCGGGGTGGGCCGGTAGGTCGCCCGGGTGGAGAGGCCGAACATGGCGTCGTACAGGTGCGGGTTCGCCTGTGCGTAGGACAGCGTGGTCAGCGCCATCGTGAACAGGTCGGCGATGGCGTCTTCGCTGGCACCGATCTGAGCGAACGCCTCGCCCAGCTGGTCGAAGCCGTGGTCGACCACGGCACCGAGCAGCTCCGGGACGCCGCCGAAGTAGTTGTAGACGACCATGCTCGACATGCCGGCCTTCGCGGCGACCGTCCTGGCCTTGATGGCCGAGGGGCCTTCCTCGGCGAGCATCGTGACGGCGGCGGCGATGAGTCGCTCGGGGATCCCGTTGGAGGGGCCGTCCGTCACCGTGGAATCTCTCGACATGGCCGTCATCGTCCCAAACCGGCGTCGGGAATGTGCGACATGGCGTGTTCGGCCAGCGCCGTGATCGTCAGCGCCGGGTTGACACCAGGATTGGCGGGAAGGGCGGCGGCGTCGCAGACGACCATGTTCCGGTAGCCGAACACCTGCAGATTCGCGTCGACGACCCCGGTCGCCGGGCTAGCGCCGACCACGGCTCCACCGAGTACGTGCGCGGTCATCGGCCGGTTGCCGAACACCTCGAAGACGCTGCCCTGTGCGATGCCTCCGGTGCGGTCCGCCAGCCAGTTGGCGACCTGGTGGCCTGCATCGATGTACGTCGGCGCCGCCCGTTCCCCGTCGCGCTCGGTTGCGAGCCGATATCCCCGCCCCAGCAGTCGCCGTCTCGCGGTGAACCGGATCGCGTTGTCTCGCGGCTGCATGACCAGCATCATCAAGGTGCGTGCCGACCAGCCCGATCGCATCGTCGAGAACCACCGGCGTGGGTGGCGAAGCACGGTGCGGAGCCAGGCTGACAGGCGCCGTACGCCGCGGCCCTCGCCCACCAGGACCGTGAACATCAGGCGCATGAAGTCGCCGCGCGGCCCATAGGTGAGGAACTCGATCTGGGTGTCGCCGTCGAGGATCACCCGGCTGCTCGCGGTGACGTCGCGCCACGTGCCGACGTCCTCGGGGAGCAGGACGGAGAGCACGGCCTCGCTGTTCGTACGTGCGAGGTGGCCCAGGCGGTCGCTGACCGCGGGCAGTGCCCCGCGGTGCTTGCAGTCCGCGAGGAGAGCGTTGGTGCCCACCGCGCCGGCGGCGAACACGACCCCGGCGGTGGTGATGCTTGTGCGGCGGCCGCTGCGGCCTCCGGAACCGCGGGTGGTGATCCGGTAGCCGTCGCTCCCGTCGGCCGCGCCGAGCGGAGCCACGTCGACCACCTCGCGCTCCGCGAAGACCTGGGCGCCGTGCTTCTCGGCGAACCAGAGGTAGTTCTTGGTGAGCCGGTTGGCGGCACCCACGCGGCACCCGGTCATGCACTGCCCGCAGCGGGTGCAGCCGGTGCGGTCCGGGCCCTCGCCGCCGAAGTAGGGATCCGGCACCGTGACGCCCGGCTCGCCGAAGAAGACCCCGACCGGCGCCGCGGAGAAGCTGCCGCCGAACCGGTAGGCGACCTCGCGGGTCAGTCCGCTCGTCACCGACTCCCACGGCGTCGTGCTCGCGCCGAGCATCCGCTCCGCCGTGGCGTAGTGAGGCTCAAGGACCTCCTCCCAGCGGGCCGGTCCCGGCCACTGGGTGGCGGCGAAGAAGTCCTCGTGTGGGCGGAACAGGACACCGCCGTACACGAGACTCCCGCCGCCGACCCCGGTCTGGGTGGAGCTGAACACATGGCGGAAGAGCACGTTGCGCATGATCCCGCGCAGTCCGACCGACGGTGCCCAGACGAAGCGGCGGCTGTCGGATGCGGACGCGGGCAGCTCCTCGTCGGTGTACGCGCGGCCGCGCTCGAGCACCGCGACCCGGTGGCCCTTCTCGGCCAGTCGCAGGGCGGCGACGCTGCCGCCGAAGCCCGACCCGACGACGACCCAGTCATGGTCCAGCGGGGGATGGGTGGTGCTGTTCATCGCGGCTCCTCGGGGTTGTGGCATCAAGATAACTTCGTTATTGTCGTGTGACAAGCGTCGCACGAACGCCCTCACCGCACTCAACGGAGACCGGTCATGACAGAAGAAGTACGAGGCAACCTCGAGATCGAGGACCGCGGCGCGGTGCTGGTCGCGCGCGTCGACGGCGGCCCTCTGGGGCTGTTCGGCAACGACATCGCCGAGCAGCTAGACAGGCTCGTCGACCGCGCGGACAGCGATCCGGCGATCCAGGCGGTCGTGTTCACCGGCACCCACCCGGACCGCTTCGTCTCGCATGCCGAGGTGCGCTGGCTGCAGGAGGGCGGGGCCACCGTCCCCTCGGTCGGCGTCCGGGGTGCCTCCGCCCTCGCCCACACGGCGCGCGGGGTGAACCGGGCCGGCGGACTGAAGGCGGCGCTCGGCAGGACACCGCTGTGGCCGGCGGTCCAGCTGGAACGGGTGCACCAGACGTTCCTCAAGATGAACCGCAGCGGCGTCGTCTTCGTCGCGGCCCTGAACGGGTCGGCACTCGGTCTCGGAGCCGAGTTCAGCTGGGCCAACGACCTGCGGGTCATGGCCGAGGGGGACTACGTCATCGGTCAGCCGGAGGTCCTGCTCGGGATCATGCCCGGCGGCGGTGGCAGCCAGCGGCTTCCGCGCCTGGTGGGCAACCACAAGGCGCTGCTGGCGATCCTGTCCGGTGAGCCGTTCACACCTGCGCAAGCGCTGGAGATCGGCGCGGTCGACGAGGTGGTGGCATCCGATCAGCTTCTCGACCGAGCGATCGAGCTGGCCGAGCACCTGGGGTCGCGACCGAAGACATCGCGCGCGGCGATCAAGCGATCGGTCTACTTCGGCGGCTCGGCGAGCCTCGAGGAGGGGCTGCACATCGAGCGCTCCGAGTTCCTCGCCACCGCCCTCTCCGACATCGGCCAGGAGCTGATGCTCGACTACATGGCCAACACGGAGGCGAGCGGTGAGCTGCCGCTGTACCAGCCCGGAGTCTTCGAGGAAGTGCTCCAGGCCGGTACGACGCGTGGCGCCGGCGCCGTGAAGGAGAGTGCCCGATGACCACCACAGTCAGCCGCCACGACGTCAGCTTCGAATCGGCCGGGGACACCTGCGCCGCCTGGCTCTTCCTGCCCGACGGCGTCACCAACCCTCCGGTCGTGATCCTCGGACACGGCCTGGGCGCCACCCGGGAGATGCGCCTGGACGCGTTCGCCGAGCGATTCGCCCAGGCCGGGATCGCCGCCCTGGCCTTCACCTATCGCCACTTCGGCGACTCCACGGGCCAGCCCCGGCAGCTGCTGTCGATCAAGCGGCAGCTGGCCGACTGGGACGCCGCCATCGCCCACGTCAAGGCGCGTCCCGACGTCGACGGCACTCGTGTCGCGGTCTGGGGAAGCTCGTTCGGCGGCGGTCACGCCATCGTCGTCGCATCCCGTCACCCCGAGCTGCGAGCAGCGGTGTCGCAGTGCCCGTTCACCGATGGCCTCGCTTCAGCGCGGGCACTCGGCCCGGTCGGCACGATGCGGCTGCTGCCCACCGTCGCTCGCGACCTCTTCGCAACGGCGCGGGGTAGCGACCCCGTGCTCATCACGCTGGCCGGCGCGCCGGGGGAGAAGGCGCTGATGACCGCCCCGGACGCCCTGCCCGGCTATCTCGCTCTCGTGCCTGAGGACAGCAGCTTCATCAACGAGGTCACCGCCCGCGTCGCCCCCACCATCACCCGGCACCGTCCGGGCAAGGTCGCCAAGGACGTACGGATGCCGATCCTCTTCTGCATCTGCGACCACGACTCCGTCACGCCGCCCGAGGAGACGCTCGCCTACGCCCGCACGGCGCCTCGCGGCGAGATCAAGCGGTACGACGCCGGCCACTTCGACATCTACCTCGGCGAACCGTTCGAGACCGTCGTGGCCGACCAGACCGAGTTCCTCACCCGTCACCTGAAGGCCTGAACCATGACGTTCTCCACCATCATCGACCGGCGCGCCACCGAAGACCCGGCCGGTCCGGCCGTCGCCGACTCCTCCCAGCGGCTCACCAACGCCGAGCTCCTCGACCGGGTACGTGCCGGTGCAGCGCATCTCGCCGAGCTCGGCATCGGCGCCGGGGACGTCGTCGCGCTCAAGCTCACCAACCGCGTCGAGTTCGTGGTGCTTCTCTTCGCCGCATGGCGACTGGGAGCGACCATCACGCCGGTCAATCCCGCTCTGACCGACGCCGAGGTCGCTCGGCAGCTCGACGACTCCGGCGCGAAGCTGCAGGTCGTCGAAGACGGCGCTCACCCGATCGGCGACGTACCCGCCCTCAGGGTCTCCGACCTGCGCCGGGAGCCGAGGCAGGAGGAGGCCGCGCCGCCGGTCGTGGACAGTGCGCTCCTGGCGCTGCTCATCTACACCTCGGGCACCACCGGCGTACCCAAGGGGGTGATGCTCGACCACGCCAACCTGGAGGCCATGACCGTCATGGGGCGCGATGCGCTCGAGGTCGGTCCCGAGGACCGCTGCCTGCTGATCCTGCCGCTCTTCCATGTCAACGGCATCGTGGTCAGCATCCTCACCCCGCTCCTCGTCGGCGCCAGCGTCGTCATCGCGGATCGGTTCAACCCGCACACGTTCTTCGACACGCTCGAGAAGGAGCGCCCGACGTTCTTCTCCGCGGTGCCCACGATCTACAGCATGCTCGCCGCGTTGCCCGATGACGTACGGCCCGACACGAGCTCGGTCAGGTTCGCGGTCGGTGGTGCCGCCCCGGCATCGGCCGACCTGCTCGCCCGGTTCGAGGACCGCTTCGGCTTCCCGCTCATCGAGGGCTACGGACTCTCCGAAGCCACCTGCGGCTCCACCATGAACCCGGTCGGCGGCCCGCGCAAGGCGGGAACCGTCGGGCTGCCGTTCCCTGGCCAGGAGCTGCGCATCCTGGGCGCGGACGGCAAGCCGGTGCCGCCCGGCGAGAACGGCGAGGTCAGCGTCCGTGGGGCCAACGTCATGCGCGGATACCTGGGCCGGCCGGACGACACCGCCGCCGTGATCAGCGACGGCTGGCTCTCCACCGGCGACCTCGGCCACGTCGACGAGGACGGCTACCTCACCATCGTCGGCCGGTCAAAGGAGATGATCATCCGAGGTGGCGAGAACATCTACCCCAAGGAGATCGAGGACGTCCTCGCCGGCGACCCGACGATCCTCGAGGTCGCGGTGATCGGACTGCCCGACGAGAAGTGGGGCGAGGTCGTCGTCGCCTTCGTCCAGGCCCGCCCCGGCGCGACGGTCGACGTCAAGGCCCTGATGGCGAGGTGCCGGGAGCAGCTCAGTGGCTTCAAGCGACCCACCGCGATCCATGTGCTGGACGCGCTGCCGAAGAACACGGTGGGCAAGCTCGACAAGCGGGCACTTCGCAACCATCGAACGAGCGACGCGCCTGTAGATTCATCTGTGTGAAGAGACCTCGAAGTTCCAACCGCTCACCCAGGTTTCGATCGGACGGTGAGCGGGCCTGATGGACAGCCAGACGTTTCTCAGCCTCGGGCTGGTGCTGGTGTTCGTGCTGGTCGGCGGCGTCTTCGCCGCGACCGAGCTGGCGCTGGTGTCGCTGCGTGAGAGCCAGCTCGCCGCCCTCGAGCGCAAGGGCTCGCGTGGAGCGCGGGTGGCGGAGGTGGCCCGCGACCCCAACCGCTTCCTGGCCGCGGTGCAGATCGGCGTGACCGTCGCCGGGTTCCTCTCCGCGGCCTACGGCGGCTCGGCGATCGCTCCCGACGTCGCGCCCTACCTCGAGCGCCTCGGCCTGACCCAGGCGCTGGCAGAGACCACGGCGCTGATCGTGCTGACCCTCTTCATCGCCTACCTCTCCCTGGTGCTGGGCGAGCTGGTGCCCAAGCGGCTGGCGTTGCAGAAGGCTGCCGGCATCTCGCTTGCCGTCGCGCCCGTGCTGGACCGGTTCGCCAGCGTGATGCGGCCGGTGATCTGGCTGCTCTCGGCCTCGACCGACGCCGTCGTACGGCTGCTCGGCGGTGATCCCAAGGCCTCGGCCGAGCAGGTCTCGGAGGAGGAGCTGCGCGAGATGGTGTCGACCAACCGGGACCTCGAGGAGGATGAGCGCCGGATTCTCCGTGACGTCTTCGCCACGACCGAGACGACGTTGCGGGAGGTGATGCGACCGCGCGGCGACGTCACCTTCCTGCCCGCCTCGATGCCGCTTCCTGCGGCAGCTGAGACCGTGCGCGACCTGCCCTACTCCCGCTACCCGGTGACCGGAGAGGGCTTCGACGACATCCTCGGTTTCCTGCACGTGCGCGACCTGCTCGGTGTCGTCGCGACGGACGAGCGCACGATCCGGGACATCTGCCGTCCGGTGCTCGCGCTGCCCGGGAGCAAGCGGGTGATCCCGTCGGTCGCCACGATGCGCGAGGGCGGCACCCACCTGGCGATGGTGGTCGACGAGTACGGCGGCACCGACGGCATCGTGACCCTCGAGGACCTCGTCGAGGAGATGATCGGCGACATCCGCGACGAGTACGACCACGGGGAGGCCCGTGTCCGCGACCACGGTGATCTGTCCCGCATCGACGGCGCGATGACGATCGAGGACTTCGCCGACACCACCGGCATCGAGCTCGAGGACGGCGCCTACGAGACCGTCGCGGGCTACCTCATCGCTCGGCTGGGGCACATCCCGCAGGTCGGGGAGGTGCTGGCGCTTCGGGACGGCACCCTGGAGGTGACCGCCCGGAACGGCAACCGCATCACCGAGATCGCGCTGCGCCCCGAGGCGTCACCTCCGGCACCGGAGTGAGGACGGTGCCGTCGGCGAGCCAGCGGTCGAGGTTGTCGAGGGTCAGCTGCTCCATGGCGGCCCGGGTCTCGACGGTGCCGCTGGCCAGGTGGGGGAGGAGCACCACGTTGTCGAGGGCCATCAGCTCCGCCGGGACCGTGGGCTCCTCGGTGTAGACGTCGAGGCCGGCGCCGGCGATGCCGCCCTCGAGCAGCAGCTCGACCAGCGCGTCCTGGTCCACCACGGAGCCGCGCGCGATGTTGATGAGGAAGCCCTCGGGGCCGAGCGCCTCGAGCACCTTGCGGTCGACGAGGTGCTGCGTACCGCTGCCGCCGGAGGTGGCCAGGACCAGGATGTCGACGTCGGCGGCGAGCTGCGCGGGGGAGGCGGCGTAGGTGTAGGGGGAGCCGGGGACCTCGCGGCGGGAGTGGTAGGAGATCGGGCAGCCGAAGGCTTCGAAGCGGGTCGCGATGGCCTGGCCGATCCGGCCCAGACCCAGGATGCCGACCCGCTTGCCCGAGACCTTTCGAGCCAGGGGGTAGGTGACGACCTCGGGCCAGTCGCCGCGGCGTACGAACCGGTCGGCGGCGCTGAGCCCACGCAGGGTGTCGATGGTGAGACCGATGGCGGTGTCGGCGACGCAGTCGGTCAGCACATCGGGAGTGTTGGAGACCAGCACCCCGCGCGCGGCCGCCGCCTCGACGTCGGTGGTGTCGTAGCCGACCCCGAAGTTGACGACGGCGCCGAGCGCGGGCAGCTGCGCCATCAGCTCGGCAGGTACGCCGGTGCGCCCGGTGGTCACCACGGCGCCGATCGAGGGCCCGTGCTCGGCGAGGAACGCGGCGCGGCTGTCGTCGTCAGGCAGCACCAGGGCGTCGTAGCGGTCGGTGAGGGTGCCGGCCAGCGACGGCTTGAGCGGTCCTACCTGGAGGATGCGGCGGGTCACGATTTCTCCTGTCGGTCGGGTGGCCGTCAGATGACGGTCTTGACGAGGGCGGACAGCTCTGCCAGCTCGTGCTCGGTGAGGTCGGTCAGTGGGGGACGTACGGGACCGGCCGGACGGCCGGCCGCGGTCAGCCCGGCCTTGACGATCGAGACGCCGTAGCCCGCCCTGCGGTCGCGGATCGCGATGTAGGGGACGACGAAGTCGCGGAGCCGGGCGAGCACGTCCTCGCGGTCGTGGTTGCGTACGGCGGTGTAGAACTCGACCGCCCACTCCGGCGCGAAGTTGAAGATCGCCGAGGAGTAGGTGCTGACGCCGAGCTCCAGATACGGCAGCGCGTAGGTCTCGGCGGTCGGCAGCCCGCCGACGTAGAGCAGGCGGTCGCCGAGGCGCGCGTTGAGCGTGGCGAGCAGGTCGATGTCGCAGACGCCGTCCTTGAAGCCGATGAGGTTCGGGAACTCCTCGGCGAGACGGACGATCGTGTCGGCGTCGTAGCGGGCGTTGGCGCGGTGGTAGACGATCACGCCGAGCGAGGTGGCCGAGCAGACGCGGGCGACGTGCTCGTACAGGCCGCGACCCGGCAGCTCGGTGAGGTAGGGCGGCAGCAGCAGGATGCCGTCGGCGCCGTCCGCCTCGGCACGCTGCGCCATCGCGACGGCCTGGGAGGTGCCGTAGCCGGCCGCGCCCATCACCGGGGTGCCGTCGCCGACCTCCTCGACGGTGGCACGCAGGACCCGGG
>Ga0299914_10003398_pt1 | contig 11240 bp, 10 predicted proteins | sample RVTome_10_FD_201361 | JGI IMG/M metagenome (GOLD analysis project Ga0299914, IMG submission 201361) | Soil microbial communities from uranium-contaminated site in the Upper Colorado River Basin, Wyoming, United States - RVT153D57 (version 2) ... | reverse complement strand
TCGAGCCGGCCGAGGCGACCGCGGCCGTCGACACGCCGGCGGAGACGGAGACGGCCGAGACGACCGACACCGCCGAGGCGGCGACGACCTCGGCCGGCACCACGGAGTCGGAGTCCGGCACCGCGGGGTCGGAGTCCGGCACCACCGAGTCCGACGAGACCGCAGACGCCTGATCGACCGACGGCGAGCCGGCCCGACGAACACGACGCACCACCCCCGAACGAGACGCAAGGAACCCCACGACCATGTCATTCACCGCGAAAGACGTCCAGGCGCTGCGCCAGGCCACGGGTGCCGGGATGATGGACGCCAAGAAGGCCCTCGAGGCCGCCGGCGGCGACACCGAGGCGGCCGCCAAGTGGCTGCGCGAGCAGGGCCTCGCCGCCAGCGCCAAGCGCTCCGAGCGGGAGAACGCGCAGGGCGTCGTCGCCCTGCACGTCGCCGGCACCGCCGGCGCGAGCGTCGAGCTCAAGTGCGAGACCGACTTCGTCGCCGGTAGCGACCAGTTCAAGCACGAGGCCGACACGCTCGCCAAGCTCGTCGTCGCGGGCGACGTCTCCAGCGTCGCCAGCCGTCAGGCCGAGCTCGACGACCTGCGGATCACGCTGAAGGAGAACGTCGAGCTCGGGCGAGTCGTGCGCGTCGAGGCGGCCGAGGGCGAGATCCTCGACAGCTACCTCCACGTGCAGGGCGGCCGCGGGGTCAACGGCGTGCTCGTCGTCGTCAAGGGCGGTGACACCGCGCTCGCCCACGACATCGCCGTGCACGTCGCCTTCGCCCGCCCGAAGTACCTCACTCGTGACGACGTGCCCGCCGAGATCGTCGCCGAGGAGCGCGCCACGCTCGAGACGCTGACCCGCAACGAGGGCAAGCCCGAGGCCGCGGTGCCGAAGATCGTCGAGGGCCGCCTCCAGGGCTTCTACAAGAGCATCGTCCTGCTCGACCAGCCCTACGCCAAGGACGACAAGCGGTCGATCGGCCAGCTGCTCGGCGACGCGACGATCACCACCTACGCTCAGGTCGAGATCGGCTCCTGACCCCGCTGGGTCGAGCGGCCGGCGCAGGCGCCTCGCCAACCGCCGGTAGGCTCGCCGCCCAATGGCAGCCTACGCGCGGGTCCTGCTCAAGCTCTCCGGCGAAGTCTTCGGCGGCGGCAAGGTCGGCGTCGATCCCGATGTGGTGCAGTCGGTCGCCCGCGAGATCGCTGCCGTCGTCGAGCAGGACGTGCAGGTCTGCGTCGTCGTCGGCGGCGGCAACTACTTCCGTGGCTTCGAGCTGCAGCAGCGCGGCATGGATCGAGCGCGTGCCGACTACATGGGGATGCTCGGCACGGTGATGAACTGCCTCGCCTTGCAGGACTTCCTCGAAAAGCTCGGCGTCGACACGCGCGTGCAGACGGCGATCACGATGAGCCAGGTCGCCGAGCCGTACATCCCGCGCCGAGCGATCCGCCACATGGAGAAGGGGCGGGTCGTCATCTTCGGTGCCGGGTCGGGCATGCCCTACTTCTCCACCGACACGGTGGCCGCGCAGCGCGCGCTCGAGACGAAGTGCGAGGTGGTGCTGCTCGCCAAGCAGGGCGTCGACGGCGTCTACTCCGCCGACCCGAAGCACGACCCGACCGCCACCAAGTACGACGAGGTGTCGTTCACCGAGGCGTTGCAGCGGCGGCTCCGGATCGCCGACGCCACCGCGTTCGCCCTGTGCATGGAGAACGACATGCCGATCATCGTGTTCGGCGCCGAGCAGGAGGGCGTGATCGCCCGGATCATCAAGGGCGAGAAGCTCGGCACGCTCGTCAGCGCCAGTTGACGACGTTCGCGTCGCTGCGCGGCTGCGCATCGACCACGATCTCTGACGCCCTGGTTACGCTGGACGGTGTGATCGACGAAACCCTGCTCGAGGCCATCGACAAGATGGACAAGGCGGTTGCCCACGTGCAGTCCCAGTTCCAGACGGTGCGCACGGGCCGCGCCGCGCCCGCCCTCGTCGAGCGGCTCACCGTCGAGTACTACGGCGCCCCGGTGCCTGTGCTGCAGCTCGCCTCCGTGCAGGTGCCCGAGGCCCGTCAACTGCTCGTGCGCCCGCACGACCGCGCGACGCTCGGCGCCATCGAGCGGGCGATCATCGACTCCGATCTCGGCGTCGCGCCGAGCAACGACGGCACCGTGATCCGCCTGTCGTTCCCGCCGCTGACCGAGGAGCGACGCAAAGAGTACGTCAAGGTCGTGAAGAATATGGCCGAGGAGGGCCGCGTCGCAGTGCGCAACCTGCGCCGCGAGGCGCGCAAGACCCTCGAGCATGCGGAGAAACAGGGTGAGATCTCCGCCGACGAGCTCGATCGGGCGGAGAAGGAGTTGGAGAAGATCACCCATGACCACACCGACAAGATCGACGAAGCGTTGCACCGCAAGGAAGCCGAGCTGCTGGAAGTCTGAGCCGCGCACTTCGACGAACCACGGAGCAACCGGATGAGTGACGACAGGTGGCGGCGCACGAGTCGCGAAGACGATCCCGACACCAGCGAGTTCGGCGGCCCGCTGTTCCCGGACGATCCCGCCGAGGAGGCCCGCCGCGACCGAGCCGACTCGAACGGTGCCGACGAGCGCGACCCCCACGGCGACGAGCGCCGCCTGCGCTTCGGTCCCGATGACACCGGACCGCTGCCGCACTGGACCGATCCGCCGACCGGCGAGGTGCCCCGCCTCGAGCCGCGCGGCGACGAGCCCGGCTTCGACGACGACAACGACGAGGTCGACGTGTGGTCGACGTTCACCACCGAGTCGCCCGTCGTGCGCTGGGGCGACGACGACGAGAACATGGACACCGGGGTCGTCCAGGCGATCACGCCGGATTTCGAACCCGACGATGAGCCACCGGCCCCGCCGCGGTCCGGTGAATCGCCGCGCGTCAGGCGCGACCCGAGCGGAGGCATCGCGCGCGACGCACCGTTCGAGCGGGGCGGAGACTTCGACCAGGCGGGGGGCAGCGGCAGCATCGAACGGCCGGGCAGCCTGTTCGGCGACGAGCCGTCTGGGTCGGTGCCGCGCGCGCCCGGCACGGTCGAGCGCGGCCGGCTGACCGGCGAGCTGCCGCAGCAGCGCCGCGACCCCGGCCGCATCACGATCGGCACCGACCCGAGCGGGATGCCGCGGCGCGCGCCCGAGCCGCGTCGCCGGCCGAGCAACACGCGCTCCGGCCGGCCGCTCGGACCGGCGCGCACCGGCGGCCCACCGAGTCAGCGCGACATGACGGCGGCGATCATCGCCGGCGCCGTCATCGCCGCCGTGTTCATCGCCTCACTGTTCATCTCCCCGGCGGTGACTGCGGGCATCGCGGCGATCGTGCTCGGCATCGCCGGCTGGGAGTACTTCGGCAAGGTCACGGAGAAGGGCTACCGCCCGGCCGTCGTTCCCGGCCTCGTCGCCTGCACGCTCGCGCCGGTCGCCGGCTACTTCGAAGGCGAGCGGGCGATCCCGCTCGTCCTCGCCCTCGCCTTCGTCACGGCGGCGGTCAGCTTCATCGGCACCCCCGGCGTCGAGTCCGGCCCGCTGCCGAACATGGCCGTGACGACGATGGGCATCGTGTGGATCGGCATCCTCGGCGCCTTCGCCGGCGCGATCCTCAGCTTCTCCTGGCAGTTCGGCGGCAACATCGGCACCGACACGATGTTCATGATCGCCCTCGGCGTCGCCGCCAACGACATCGGCGCCCTGATGGTCGGCTCCGCGGTGGGGAGAACACCGCTGCGCGCCTGGGTGAGCCCGAGCAAGACGGTCGAGGGCTTGATCGGCGGGACGCTCGTCACGTTCTTCGCCCTGTTCATCGCCGCCCAGATCGCCTCCGACCAGAACATCTGGTCGAGCACCAGGGAGGTCCTCCTCCTCGCCCTGGTGATCTCCGTGCTCGCGCCGCTCGGCGACCTCACCGAGTCGATGTTCAAGCGCAACCTCGAGATCAAGGACTTCGGCTCGATCGTGCAGGGCCACGGCGGCGTGCTCGACCGCTTCGACGGGTTCCTCTTCGTGCTGCCCGGGGCCTACTACCTGATGCACGTGCTCTGACATGTCGGGCGGTGAGGCGGCGACGCGTGTCGCGATCGCCGGGTCGTCGGGGTCGGTCGGGACCCAGACGCTCGACGTGGTGCGTGCCGAGCCCGACCGCTACGACGTCGTCGCCCTCGGGGTCGGCTCGTCGGTCGGCACGCTGATCGCCCAGGCGAACGAGTTCCGCCCGAAGCTCGTCGCCGTCGCCGACCCCGCCCAGCGCGACGCCGTGGCCGCCGCGGTGCCGTTCGCCACGGTGGTTGGTGACCTCGCCGAGCTGGTGAGCGACGCCGACGTCGTCGTCAACGCCGTCGTCGGCTTCGCCGGTCTGCCGGTCACCATCGCCGCGCTCACCGCCGGCCGCCGCCTGGCGCTGGCCAACAAGGAGAGCCTGATCGCTGCCGGGCCGGTGGTGCAGCCGCTGCGCCGGACACCGGGCGCCGAGCTGGTGCCCGTCGACTCCGAGCACTGCGCCGTGCACCAGTGCCTGCGCTCGTCCACGGCGCCCGCCCGCGAGGTCGCCCGCCTGCTGATCACGGCGAGCGGCGGGCCGTTCCGCGGCCGCGACCTCGGCGACCTCGCCGGGGTCACCGTCGATCAGGCCCTCGCCCACCCGACCTGGGCGATGGGCCCGAAGATCACGATCGACTCGAGCACCCTGATGAACAAGGGCCTCGAGGTGATCGAGGCTCACGAGCTGTTCGGCGTCGCCTACGACCGCATCGACGTGGTCGTCCACCCGCAGTCGGTGGTCCACTCGATGGTCGAGTACGCCGACGGCTCGACCATCGCCCAGCTGAGCATGCCCGACATGCGCCTGCCGATCGCCTACGCGCTCGGCTATCCCGACCGCGCCACGGTGCCGTTCGGGCGCATCGACTGGGCGCAGCTCGGCCGCCTCGACTTCGAGCCACCCGACACCCGGACGTTCCGCTGCCTCGCCCTGGCCTACGCGGCCGGGCGCGCCGGTGGCACCTCACCCGCCGCGCTGAGCGCCGCCAACGAGGTGGCCGTCGAGGCGTTCCTCGCCGGGCGGATCGGCTGGCACCAGATCGCCGAGGTGGGCGATGCCGTGCTCGAGCGGCATGCTGTCAGCATGCCGAGCACCGTCGACGACGTCGTCGCCGCCGACGCCGACGCCCGACGCCTCGCCACCGACTACGTGTCGTACCTTGGCGGCTGACATGGGCCTGCACTGGACTCCGCGACGCTCGCCGGCGCTCGCTCCCTCGCGTCGGTGGAGTATCGGGCCGTGACCGAGCCGTTTCCGCCGCCCGACCCGCGCGCACGCTACGACCGCTTCCGCGGCGAGGTGCTCGCCGGCGGGTCCACCGAACCCTCTCCGGCAGCGCCCGACCCCGCCGATCGCACGGCCGGCGCCGTCGCCGGGCTGGCGATCATCGCCCTGCTCGTCTGGCTCGCCGTGGCCAACACCTGGGCGTTCATCTTCGTCGTGGGCATCCTGGTGTCGGTCTTCCTGCACGAGCTCGGCCACTTCGTCACCGCCCGGCTGACGGGCATGAAGGCGACGCAGTTCTTCTTGGGCTTCGGGCCGCGCCTCTGGAGCTTCCGGCGCGGCGCGACCGAGTACGGCGTGCGCCTCCTGCCGCTCGGCGCCTTCGTGCGCATCATCGGGATGCACCGCATCGACGAGGTGCCGCTCGAGGACGAGGCGCGCACCTACCGCCAGCAGAGCTTTCCGCGGCGCATGCTCGTCATCACCGCCGGCTCGCTGATGCACCTGCTCATCGCCGCCGCCCTGTTCTTCACCGTGTTCGCCAGCAAGGGCGACATCGTCGAGGTGGCCGGCGCCGACGTGGCCAGGGTCGCCACCGGCGCCGACGCCGCGGCCCTCGGTCTCGACCCCGGCGAGGGCGCCCAGGCCGCCGGGCTGCAGGCCGACGACGTGATCGTGTCGATCGGTGGCACAGCCGTCGGCGTCGGCGACACGGCGCTCGGTGACGCGGTGCGCACGTTCGAGCCCGGCGACACCGTCGACGTCGTCTACCAACGCGACGGCGTCGAGCAGACCACGACGGCGACCCTCGGACGGGCGAGCGGACCCGACGCCGCCGACCCGGGTTCGGCGCTCCTCGGCGTCAGCTCGCGCGCCGTCACCGAGTGGGAGCGGATGGGCGCGCTCACCGCCGCCCGGCGCAGCGTCACCGATCTGTTCCCGGCGGCGTGGGAGTCGACCAAGGGTGTCGTCACGGTGCTCAATCCGGTCAACATCGTCGAGCATCTCACCGGGGACAACGAGGACCTCCGCACCCGGCCGACCACGGTGGTCGGCGTCACCCAGGTGTCCGACGACATCGGCGACAGCGAGGGGTTGATCGGGATCCTCTACCTGCTCGCCCTGCTCAACGTGTTCGTCGGCGTGTTCAACATGTTCCCGCTGCTCCCGCTCGACGGCGGCCACGCGGCGATCGCCGCCTACGAGCGGATCCGGGAGCTCGGCACCGGGGGGCGCCGCTACTTCACCGACGTCTCCCGGCTGATGCCGTTCACGATGGGCGTCATCGCCGTGCTCCTCTTCCTGTTCATGTCCGGCCTCTACCTCGACATCAGCCAGCCTCTGTAGCGCGCCTGCGACGCGATCCGGCCGTTACCGCGGCACGGTTGCTCTGCCTGGGAAGGTCGAGGTGCGTCAGTCGGGGGCGAGATCCGCTGAGATTCGTGCCGTTCGGCAAAACTGTGTGAAGCTGGTGCCGCATCTGGCACTGATCTCACGCAGCTCTTGATCTGGCACGGGATTCACGCAGATGCCGGCGCGCGCATCCGCAACCCACCCCCTCAAGGCAGAGCAACCTTGCCACGGTAAGGCCAGACGCGCCCGCGCACCCAGGACAGGTAGCGTCACTCACCATGGAAGTGGCGACCAGGGCGCAGCGCAGGGTCACCAAGCAGATCCATCTCGGGTCGGTGGCGGTCGGTGGCGGCGCGCCGGTGTCGGTGCAGTCGATGACGATCACCAAGACCGCCGACGTCGAGGGCACGCTGCAGCAGGTCTACGCCCTCGCCGCGGCGGGCTGCGACATCGTGCGCTGCACGTGCAACGAGCTCGAGGCGGCCGAGGGGCTCGCCCAGATCGTGCCCCGCTCCCCGGTGCCGATCGTCGCCGACATCCACCACCAGTACAAGATGGCCCTCGCCGCGCTCGAGGCGGGCGTGCAGGGGCTGCGCCTCAACCCGGGCAACATCCGCCGCCCCGAGCACATCAAGGCCGTCGCCAGCGAGGCCCGCGACCGCAACGTACCGATCCGCATCGGCGTCAACGCCGGCTCGCTCGACCCCAAGCTCTACGACAAGCACGGCGGCGCGACCCCAGAGGCGTTGGTCGAGTCAGCGCAGCAAGAGCTCGCCTACTTCGACGAGGTCGGCTTCGACCTCGTCAAGATCTCCGTCAAGGCATCGAGCGTGCCGCTGATGGTCGAGGCCTACCGCCAGCTGTCGGCGGTCACCGACCATCCGCTGCACCTCGGCGTCACCGAGGCCGGGCCGCCGCCCGCAGGGCTGGTGAAGGCGACCGCCGGCATCGGTGCGCTGCTGCTCGAGGGGATCGGCGACACGATCCGCTACTCGCTCACCGCCGACCCGGTGGAGGAGGCGCGCGCCGGCCGCCAGCTGCTCGAGGCGCTCGGCCTGCGCGAGCGCAAGAACGTCGACCTGATCGCCTGCCCGTCATGCGGGCGTGCCGAGGTCGACGTGATCGAGGTCGCCCGCCAGGCGCAGGAGGCGTTCGGCGAGCGCCAGCTGCCGCTGCAGGTGGCGGTGATGGGCTGCGTCGTCAACGGCCCCGGCGAGGCGCGCGAGGCAGATCTCGGGATCGCCGCCGGCAACAAGCGCGGCCACCTGTTCGTCAAGGGCCGCAACGTGGCCGTCGTACCCGAGGCGGAGATGGTCGGCGCCCTGGTCGAGTGGGCCGAGTACATCAGCGAACACGGCGTCGAGGCGGCGATTGCCCGCGCCGATACGACCAAGGCCGAGCGCGAGGCAGCCAAGGATCGCTCGACGCTGCTCGACGCCAAGGGCGACGACGCCAACGACGCGGCGGCGAAGATCGTCGAGATCCGCAAGCAGGCGTAGAGCACCGTCGCGTCGCGGCAGTGCGCCGCCGCCGAGCCCGGGCACCGGGGAGTCCGGCGCCGAGCTCGATCAGCGTCAGCTCGTCCTCGCCAGCCGTCAGCCGGCAGGCGGCCCGACGGGGACGTCGGCAGGCGGCCCGACGGGGACGTCGGCGGGAGGCCCTGCGGGGACGTCGGCAGGCGGCCCGACGGGGACGTCGGCAGGTGGCCCGACGGGGACGTCGGCAGGTGGCCCGACGGGGACGTCGGCGGGAGGCCCGACGGGGACGTCGGCGGGAGGCCCGACGGGGACGTCGGCAGGTGGCCCTGCGGGGACGTCGGCGGGTCGCCCGACGGGGACGTCGGCGGGAGGCCCGACGGGGACGTCGGCGGGCGCGACGTCGGCCGCAGCATCGGTGCCTGCGACGTCGTCAGCGCACGTACCGTCGTTGTTGAGTTCGTCGAGCTCCTCCGCCAGCGTCAGCATCTGCTCCCGGTCGGCGGACGCCAGCGCGTCGTTCACGGCGAGCGTGACGTCGTCACCCGACATGGCGAACTCGCCGTCGGGAATGCTGGCGTTCAAGAGCGCGGCGACCGCGGCCCGCAGCAGGATCGTCGCGGCACCGTCGAGGTCGGCCCCACCGCCACCGCCGAGCGATTGCAGGAGTTCCTCCTCGTCGAGTCCGTGGAGCACCGCTTGGTCGAACAGCTCCCCGGTCGGTTGGGTCGGGTCGAGGCCGGTCGGGGTCCAGCTGTCGGCGTGGTTCTTCCAGAAACCGGGACTGCAGGCCGACTCTGGCTCGACCGGCGGCGGCTGGGCCGCGGCCTGCGATCCGACGACGGTTGTGGCGGTGACGAGGCCGAGGCCGATGACCGCCGCCGCGCTGGCGACGCGCCGTGACTTCGAGGCTGTGCGCATGGTTCCTCCTGGTCGGTGCACCAACATGTTCACCCCAATACATCGTCCCGCCCCGGCCCGGGGATACGGGTTCGTCACGGTTTCGCCCCCGGCGCGGCGTGATCTACGCGGTGGCGATGAAGGCGGTGTCGCCGGGGGGGACGTCGTAGACGTCGTGGGGAGCGAGGTAGCCGGTCTGGCCCGAGGTGGTGACGACGAGCTCGTGGGTCTTGGCGTGGCGCTGCGCCGGCCCGGTGAGGCGCAGCAGGCTGATCGACGTCTCGGCGAGCGGATACCTCGTCGTCGCAGACATCACCGGGTCGAGCAGCGGCGTCGGGTCCATCACGTCGAGCAGCAGGTCGACGTCGACGTGCTTGGACGTCAGGCCGCCGCGCACGACGTTGTCGCTGGCGCCCATCAGCTCGACGCCGGCGCCACTGAGGTAGGCGTGGAGGTTGCCCGGCCCGAGCTGCAACGCCTCGCCTGGTTCGAGCTGCACGTAGTTGAGCAGCAGGGTCGCCACCACGCTCGGGTCGCCGGGGTAGCGGGCGGCGAGCTCGGTCACCCAGCGCGCCTCGGGGCGGTCGTCGGTGGCGCACGCCTCGACGACGGGGGCGACCGGCACCCGTCCGCCGAGCAGGGCGCGGATCGTCTCGCGGACGCCCGCCGCCTCGAAGGCCGACGCCAGGCGGTCGAGGCCGAGCTCGTCGAGCAGGGCGACCGTTTCGTCGACCGGCCGCACGCCGCAGAACGCCTCGAACCGCGTCAGCGCGCAGAGCACCTCCGGCTTGGCGTAGGGGTCCTCGTAGACGCCGGTCTGGTAGCCGGCGCGCGCCTGCTCGGCGCCGGGGTGGGTCTGCAGTGACAGCGGATGCGCCGCGGCGAGCACCTTGAGCAGGTAGGGCAGCGCCCCGCTCAGGTCCGCCAGGGCGCGACCGTCGGCCAGCCGCGAGGGGCCACCGGCGTGTGTGCCGAGCCACAGCTCCGCCCACGGCCGGCCGTCGGGTTCCCGCCCGAGCAGCCGCGGGATGAAGTCCGCGTCGCCCCACGCGTAGTGCTGGACCACGCCGGTGATCGGCCTCATCTGGAGTCTTCCGCCGTCACCGCTACAGGCCGAGCTCGGCGGCGCGTTCGAGCACCCGGTCGCGCTCGGCGCCGATCGTCGTCGACTCGCCGTGGCCGGTGTGCACGACCGTGGTGTCCGGCAGGGCGAGCAGGCGGTCGCGGATCGACCGCAGGATCGTCGGCTCGTCGCTGTGGCTGCGGCCGGTTGCACCCGGCCCGCCGCAGAACAGCGTGTCGCCGGTGAGCACGAAGTCGCTGTCGGCATCATGGAAGCAGCAGCACCCGGGGGAGTGGCCAGGCGTGTGCACGATGCCGAGGCGGTGCCCGCCGGCCGCGATCGTCGACCCCGGCGCGATGTCGACATCCGGTGTCGCGTCGGGCCACACGACGTCCCACAGCATGCGGTCGTCGGCGTGCAGCCACACCGGCGCGTCGACGACCTCGCGCAAGGGGACTGCGGCGTTGATGTGGTCGTTGTGGCCGTGGGTGAGCACGATCGCGGTCACCCGCCGGCCCCGGATCGCGTCGACGATCGGCCGGTGGTCGTGGGCGGCGTCGAACACCACTACCTCACGGTCGTCGCCGACGAGCCAGATGTTGTTGGTCACCTCCCACGAGCCCCCGTCGAGCTCGAACACGCCGTCGGTCGTGACCAGCTCTACCATTGCGTTCCCCGGCCACGCAGGCCGGCTTGCCGGCGGTCTCCGCTGGCGCTCCGCGCGCCTACCACGTCGAACCTCGGGACGCTCGCTGGCGCTCGCTGATCCCCTTCACAGCACGACCACCGATCGCAGCACCTCGCCGCGCTCCATCTTGTGGAACGCCTCCTCGACCGCGTCGAGCGCGATCGTCTCGGAGACGAAGCGGTCGAGGTCGAGGCGGCCCTGCAGGTACAGGTCGATGAGCATCGGGAAGTCCCGCGACGGCAGACAGTCGCCGTACCACGACGACTTCAGCGCCCCGCCGCGGGCGAACACCTCGATGAACGGCAGCTCCAGCGTGGCCTGCGGGTTGGGCACACCGACGAGGACGACCGTACCGGCGAGGTCGCGGGCGGCAAACGCCTGCTTGTACACCTCGGGATGGCCGACGGCCTCGATGCAGACGTCGGCGCCGAACCCGCCGGTGACCGATTGGACGTACTCGACGGGATCGCCGGTCGTC
>Ga0299914_10003397_pt1 | contig 11242 bp, 11 predicted proteins | sample RVTome_10_FD_201361 | JGI IMG/M metagenome (GOLD analysis project Ga0299914, IMG submission 201361) | Soil microbial communities from uranium-contaminated site in the Upper Colorado River Basin, Wyoming, United States - RVT153D57 (version 2) ... | reverse complement strand
CGGCCCTGGGGAAGACTCCGATCGGGGTGAACCCGAGCGAGACGTGCAGGGCCTCACTGGCTTGATTGGGCAGGGCGATCCCGGCAAAGGCATTTGCGAAGCCCCACAGCATGCAGAGATCGAGGAGACACCGATACACCCCCCGGCCTACGCCATGGCCCCGGTGCTCCTCATGCACGTACACGGTCGTCTCGACCGACCACCGGTAGGCGGCTCGCCCCCGGAATGCGGTGGCGTAGGCATAGGCGATGACCACCCCGGCCTCCTCACCGACCAGCCAGGGATGACCCGAGGTGACCGTCTGGATGCGCGCTGCCATCTCGTCCGGTCCGGGAGGATGCAACTCGAAAGAGATCGCGGTTTCCCGAACCACGGGCTCGTAGATGGCTGCTATCCGATCTGCATCGTCCACCGACACTGGGCGAAGCCGGGGCACGATCCGGCGACTAGGCGACTTCGAGATAAGGATGCCAGGCGGGGTCCACCTGATAACCGGTCGAGGCGTATATCCACGCATACCGGCGTGGCGGGCCCGGCTTGGCGCTCAGCCTGAGCCCAGCTTCTTTCGGCAGGCGGTCCCCCTTCGAGATGTTGCAGGGGCGACAGCACGCCACCACGTTCTCCCAGCTGTGGTCGCCACCACGTGATCGGGGAAGCACGTGATCGAGGGACTCGGCCGGCCCGCCGCAGTACTGGCAGCGATGACCGTCACGCCCGAATACGGCGCGTCGGGTCACCGGGGCGGCACGCCGATACGGGACCTTCACATACCGGGTGAGGCGGACCACCGAGGGCACTTCTACCGACGAGGTCTCCGAGCTCCACGTCTCATCTTTGCCCACCACGACGCTGGCCTTCTGGTTGAGGACGAGGACAATCGCCCGGCGTGTGGTCACCACCGAGAGGGGCTCGAAGCTGGCGTTCAATACGAGGACCCTTGCCATGAGAAACGCTGTTCCTGCCCGGTGACGTTACCAATCGGGGTGGGCGACACTCGGCTCCCCCGCCCCGGAAGCCGGCTCCACCACGCCGATAGCCCGGCCCACCGCCAGAGGCAGCGCCAGCGTCCAACCCTCCACGATGTCGGCCTGGCCGGTCCGCTCCTCACTTCCGTCGGTGGCCATGACGGTCAAGGCACCCTCGCTGGAAAGGGTCACCCTCGTGATCTCCGGCGGTATGCGTCCGACCACCTGGCACCACGCGTCGGACACCCCCTGGGCTATGGCCATCGGTGTGGAGGGGACCAGGCGAAACGAGCGGACTGCGGTGCCGATGACCTCTACCCGGGCCCCACCCTTCACCTCGGAGATCCGGACGTCGACCCCCAGCGCGGCTCTTGTCTGGGAGAGACGGTTCCCGATCTCCAGGGTTGGATCCTCCAGGGAGCGCACCCCATAGGCGACGAGGAGAGCCCGCACCGCCTCGAGGACCTCGGCCTCGTCGGCGTCCTCGTCGAGCTTGACCTTGATCCCCGACTCGAAATCCTCGAGATTCAACGACACCGAAGTCACGCCGGGAATGTCCTGGAGCCGCTCGACCAGTTTCTCCCTCATGAGATCGCCCGCATTCTTCGACGCCACGACAGATAGGACGCCAGATCCTCCGGCCGGGGTTTCGTCGTGGCCTGGCCGTAGGCGGTGTGCATCCTCCAATCCAGGTACGCGTCGGAGGGAAAGGCGCCGTGACGCCGTCTCATTGCGAACGCAGCCCTGACCGCTTCCCACAACAAAATCGGCCTGCCAGCCAAGGCAAACAGACCCCTGCCCAGTCCGGGCCTATTGCGAATGAATCGGTCGGACACTCCCGTGGGAACTCTAGCTACCTATAAAACCGTCTCTCAGTAGAGTCGAAGCCACCAAAGCGAGTCGGGAGGGTCATTGGCTGAGGTATCCGCCCAACAAATCGAAGCGTTCTCGAGACGATTCGACCTGATCGCCACCAACGTCGAGAAGGTCATCCAGGGAAAGAGGGAGGTCGTGGAATTAGTCCTGCTCACCCTGGTGGCGGAAGGACACGTCCTGGTCGAGGACGTCCCCGGGGTGGGGAAGACGCAACTGGCCAAGTCAGTTGCCCGCTCCATCGACAGCGAGTTCCAGCGGGTCCAGTTCACCCCCGATCTCCTGCCGTCCGATGTCACCGGCGTCTCGGTGTGGGACCGCAACCGCAACGAGTTCGAGTTCAAGCCGGGCCCGATATTCGCCAACATCGTGGTCGGCGACGAGATCAACCGGGCCAGCCCCAAGACGCAGTCCGCCTTGCTCGAAGCGATGGAGGAGCGCCAGGTCACATCGGACGGCGTGACGCGGGCATTGCCACTCCCGTTCATGGTGATGGCGACTCAGAACCCGTTGGAGCATGAGGGGACCTATCCCCTCCCCGAATCGCAGCTGGACAGGTTCATGATGAGGGTGGTCATCGGTCATCCGAGCCGGCAAAAGGAGCTGGAGATCCTCGACACCCACGGCGTTCGCTCGACCTTTCTCGACCTCGAGCCCGTGGTCTCCGTCGAGGAGATCGAGGAGCTCATCGTGGTGGCGCGGGAGGTAACGGTCTCCTCGTCGGTGAAGACCTACATCATCGACCTGGTCGGTGGAACCCGACAGCATCCAGACGTCCTGCTCGGCGCCTCGACCCGCTCGGCCCTCTTCCTCCAACGCCTGTCGCGGGCTCGTGCCGCCTCACAGGGCAGGGAGTACGTCACACCCGACGACATCAAGATGCTGGCCCACCCGGTGCTGGAGCACCGCATGGGGCTGCGGCCCGAAGCTCAGATGCGAGGCGAGACCCTCCCCGACGTCATCGAGGACCTGATGACCAAGTTGAGAGTGCCGGGCACGACGTCCCGGATCGCCACCTGATGCCGACCCTGCGAGGCTGGGGCCTGTCCGGTGCCGGTCTCGCCCTTTTGGTCCTCTGGTACGCCCTGGGTGAGGTCGAGTTGCTGCTTACCGGCGTCTTCCTCCTGCTGGCCCAGGCAGCTGCGCTCGTACACGTGCGGAGACGACCGCCAAATCTGGATGTCAGCCGGAGACTGGGTTCGTCCACCGTTCACGACGGGGAGACCACAACCGTGACGCTGCTGATCGAGAACACCTCACGACACGGTGTCAGCCGTCTCGCCATCGAGGACGACGTGAACCGTCTCGGAGTGGCGGTCTTCGAAGTGGCGCGGCTCAAGGGAAAGGAATCGGCGACCGCCACCTATCGGGTCACCTGTAGACCTCGCGGCGTGTACCGGGTCGGGCCGACGAAGGCGCGGGTGAGCGATCCACTCGGTTTGGCGGAGACGAGCGCGTGGACCGGACCGGCAGACCGGATCGTGGTGTATCCCGCGGTCGAGGAGCTCAACGGCTTTCCGATTGTCCGGGGCCAGGATCCGGCAATGCAAGCGTCCCGTCCCGAGCACGCCCGACGCGGCGGCGAGGACTTCTACACGTTGCGTGAGTACCAGCAAGGAGACGACCTGCGCCGGGTCCACTGGCCGTCGTCGGCGCGAACCGATGAGCTCATGATCCGTCAGCTCGAGACACCCTGGCAGTCGCGAGCTCTGGTCCTCCTCGACGTGCGCATTAACAGCTATGAGTCACAGGACGCATTCGAGAAGGCGGTCTCCGGCGCGGCAACGATCGTCACCCATCTGGTGGGGTCCGGGTTCGACGCAGACCTGTGGGCCGGTGATGCGGAGGCGATCGACGCTGCCCGCTACTCGTCGGCCATGGAACGATTGGCTCTGGTTCAGCCCGACCCCGCCATCGACATCGAAGCAGTCGCCGGTCGGATCCGGCAAAAGGGTGGTGGTGGGGCCCTCGTGATTGTCACCGGAGTGGCGGATCGGCCCCTTCTCGGTGTGCAACAGCTTCTTGCCGGCGACTATCCGACGACAGTCCTGATGACGGCATCGGCCTCCACCCCGCAGACCCTGGTCGGGTTCCACCGGATGGGTGTGACCACGGTCTCGGTCGCCCCCGACCAGCCCTGGGCTCCCGCCTGGGTGATCGCGATGAAGAGCTCATGGACAACGGCCTCGGTCGGCTAGCCGGCGCCGCCGCCTTCGTGTTGATGCTCATCCGGCTCGGACGCCTTCTCGACACGGGGCCCGAGGCGCCCGACTGGCAGCTGATCATGCTCGCTTCCGCCTTCCTAGGCGGTGTGATCTGGTGGCTGCTCGGCCAGACGGTCAACAACAAGCGAGTCATAGTTGCCCTGTTCTCCGTGGCCGGTCTGGCCCTGTTCCTCCGGATCGCGGTCCCGGACACCCTCTTCATGGGCTTCCTACCCACTCCCGGCACCCTGGGGGCGCTTGGTGATGAGTTGGCCCAGACCCTGGACCTGATCCGCTTCGGTGTGGCTCCCGTGTTCCCGACTTCCGGTGTCGTCGCAGTCTTGGCCCTATTGATGTGGATCACCGGCGCTCTCTACGTGTGGGGGGCAGCTACGGGGCCTTCGATAGCGATGATCGCCCCCTCGCTGGGCTTGTACCTCCAGTTCGCGGTGATGGACCGGATCCCCGGCGGGCCGCTGTGGATGGGAGCAGTTGCTGTGGTGATCGCCCTGGCCCTGGCCTCGATCGGCATCGAGCGGCGCCAGGATGCTGGGCGAGTCCGTGACGTCGATGGCCGGCCATTGGCCAGACGGGCGGGTGGCATGGCCCTGATCCTGGCCGCCGTGGTGGCCGGTGGGTCGCTGCTCGTTGCCGACACTGCCTCATCACTGGTTCCATCGACGGGGAACGTTCGCTGGCGCTATGGCGGCGGTTATGGGCCCGGATTCGGCGGGGTGACATTCGATCGACTCGCCGACCTGCACCAGAGCATCATCAGGCGCTCCAATGCCGTGGTTTTCCGGGCCACACTCGATCCCAACGCGCCCCCCGCCAACGAGATCTACTGGCGGATGGAGAGTCTCGATTTCTTCGACGGGACTGCCTGGCGCCCTTCCGCCAACAGGGCAGACTTCTACCAACCCGGGATCGGTGGCGGCGACCCGGAGCACGCCTATCGGGGAACGAGCCAGGAGATCACACAGAGGGTGCAGATCGTCGATCTCAGAACCCAAGTCTTGCCCACGGTCGGCGTTGGTCAGTTCTTCCGCTCGGAGTCTGTGGATGTCAATGGGTTCCAGATCACGCCCGACGGCTCGGCTATCTATCAGGCAGAGCTGGATGAGGGCGACGAATATGAAGTTCAGTCGATCCTTCCCCTCCAGGAAGAGGATCTCGGCGCTCTGGCCACCCTGCCCGATGGCACTCTCAGCCCGCTGTTCGCCAATGCGGCCGACGACGGGGCGACCTCGATCCAACCCGGTGAGCCCCCCGGAGACGTGACCTCGCCCCGAGATATCCAGAGATTCACCGACTTCAACGAGGAGGTTCCGAGAGCGTTGAGTCAGGAGGCGAGACGTCAGACCGCGGGGGCTTCGACCCCGTTCGAAGCCGCTTGGTTGCTCCAACGCTGGTTCCGGGACAGTGGCGAGTTCGAGTACTCGACGGATGTCTCCACTGGCCACGACACTCTCGACCTCGAGGCCTGGCTCACCGACCCGGATAGCCTCAACCACCGGACCGGATATTGCGAGCAATTTGCCGCGGCCATGGCCTACCTCGGCCGTGTCGTGGGAATTCCGAGCCGGGTGGTTTGGGGCTTCACCCCGGGCACTGTCGAACAACAAGGCGACGGTAGCGAGGTGATCGTTGTCCGAGACAACAACGCCCACGCCTGGGTCGAGATGTGGATGGACGGGTTCGGTTGGGTGCGTTTCGACCCCACTCCCCGAGCCGACGGCACATTGCCCGAGAGCGTGACGGCCGAGTTCGACCCGGTGCCCTACCTGCCCGAGTCAGGGGAGGGCCCGATATCGCTCGACCAACCCGGTTTCTTCAACGAGAGCCAGTTCGAGGAGGGGTTGGGGCCAGTCGGATCCGGCGCCGCCGCCGACACCGGCTTCCGTCTCACTTGGATGTGGCTGGCGCTGCCCGTCCTGGCCGTCCTCCTCGCGCTCGTCCCGCTGCTCAAGGCACTCCGACGGAATAGGCGGATCAAGCGCCTTCACGAGGGTGACATAACCGCGGCATGGGACGAGATCATCGATCGTCTGGCCGATCTCGGCTCACCGGTCCCGGCCCATCAGACCCCGCTGGAGTTCGCCCGGGCCACGGACGCTTCACTGGTCCCGCTGGCCTCGTCATACTCGGCGACGGTCTACGGGAATCGCCCGGGTCTCGGGCACATCTCGGACCTGACCCACGTCGAGACCTGGATCAGGCGGAGTTTCGAGGGTCGGGATCGGGCCCTGGCCTCCCTAAACCCGAAGTCGTTGATCGACCGGGATTGACTCAACCTTCGGCGGCGCGCTCTTCGCTGATGTCGTCTTCGACCCGGCGAAGCATGTCGAGGAACCGGCTGCGATCGAGCTCGAACCTGGAGACATCCTCCTCGACCTCGCGGGCAATCTCGTCTATCGCGACGAAGAAGGCCAACTGTCCCGTGCGCAAGGCGTCCATCAGCTCCCCTTCGTCGGAACCGACGTGAAAGATGGTCTGCCCGTCGGTGACGAGCTTGACCTCGGCGAGATGGTCGTCCATCTCGCCCTCGCGGCGGAGGTAGTCCCAGGCACGTCGGACCCGCTGCAGCGACATGCCGTTGTCGAGCAGGCTGCGAACAACTCTCAATGCGACGAGATCACGGAAGGAGTAGAGACGACGCACTCCGGGTCGGCCACCCGTTGTTTGCACCGAGGGTTTGACCAGACCTACACGATCCCAGTATCGAAGTTGATGATGAGTGCAGTTCGTCAGCCGGCATGCCTGCTCGGCTGTGAATGACTGGTCCACGCGTCCCTTCCTAATACCGACTGCCCGGGCCCAGAGTCATGAGCCGACGCTCTCCTCCTCAGGTGGTGGAACCTCCCGAGCCCACCGCCAGGGGCGGGTACATTAGCCGCTCCGAATCAGTCGCGGCGAAAGGGATCCTGCCAGCCGGGACCGTGCTCTTCCCCTTGCGGTTCGCTCTCCGTCGCCCGCCAGGCCCGGGACCGAAGCCCAGTCACCAGAGCGGCCGCCGAGCCCACGAGCAACCCGAAGCCGAGGAATGCGACCACGGTGTTCGACGTGAAGAAGCCGATCACGATGGCGAGACCGGCGACGACTCCCAGCATGGCGAGCCGCACACCGATGCGCGACGGCTTGGCGATCTCCCTGACGGCGCGGGCCAACTCCGGATCTTCTTCGTAGAACTGACGCTCTATCTCCGCCAGGATCTTCTGTTCGTGATCATCGAGGGCCATGTCAACCTCTCAACATCCGGTAACAGCCCTCTGACACAATACACCCGGGCCGGAGACAGTTCACCGGTGAATCAAAGATCGGGGTCGAGTCCTCGAAGGAGACGGGCCGGCTCAACGGAATGTTCCCCGAATCGTTCCCGCACCTCGGCCACGGCGTCGTCGACCCGGGACCAGTTGTCTTCGGCACCGATGGGCATCTGCCTCGGCTCGCTGGCTGGTTCAAGACCCGACCCTCCGAGCCCGAGGAGACGCACCGGGCGATCTATCTCGACGTGCCCGAGGAGATCCAGAGCCGTCACATAGAGATCGCGTGAGCCATCCATGACCGTCCCGGATGTGACACTTCGAGTCACGGTGGTGAAGTCGGCAAATCTGAGCTTCAGGGTCACGGTGCGCGCGGCGAGACCAGATCGATGGAGCCGGTCGGCCAATCTCTGGGCGTGGGCCAGGAGGGCCATCTCCATGACCTCCGTACCCTCGAGGTCGCGGTCGTAGGTCTCCTCGACCGATATCGATTTGGCCTCGACATCGGGCACCACGGGCCGATGGTCGATGCCACTGGCGAGATCGAGCAGGTGGCGGCCCTGTGTCGGGCCGAGCGACCCCAAGACCGCAGCCTCGGGGAGCTGGGAGAGGTCTCCAATCGTCACCACCCCGAGACGCTGGAGCCCGGCCAACGTGGCGGGCCCGACGCCCCACAACGCCTCTACGGGGAGAGCATGCAGGAATTCCACCTCGGCGTCCTTGGGTATGTGTCGGTACCGGTCTGGTTTGGCCGCCTCCGACGCCAGCTTGGCCATGAACTTGGAGGAAGCGATGCCGACGGAGGCGGGAAGGCCCAGACGGCTCCTGATCTCCCCCCGCACCGCGATGGCCACGTCGGTCGACGTGGGGAAATGGCGACGGAGCCCGGAGACGTCGAGGAAGGCCTCGTCGAGGCTAAGACCTTCCACATACGGGGTGAAGCCGCGGAATATGTCGAAGACTCCGGTCGAAAGGTCTCCATAACGTCCATGGGAGGGGGGCACCACGATCAGATCCCGGCACAGACCCAGCGCGGTCACCGTCGGTTGGGCGGAGCGGACCCCGTAGGCGCGCGCCTCGTAGGAGGCACTGGCGATCACACCTCGATTTCCGGTGCCGCCAACCGCGACCGGTTTTCCGACCAGTCCCGGGTCCTGCAATCTCTCCGCTTCCACGAAGAAGGCATCCAGGTCGACATGGAGAATCGGCTCGGACCACATCCGGGTCTGAAGTTACCTCGGCTGCGCCCGGCGACCGACAACAATGGCCGGATGGCTGCACTGGTTCATCTGGTTCGCCACGCCGAGGTGGACAACCCGGGGCATCTGGTCTACGCCGATCTCCCCGGGTTCGGACTGTCGCCACACGGCGTGGAACAGGCGAGGCGAGCAGGCCGCTATCTGGGCCCGCGGCCGGTCGTGGCCATTTGGTCTTCTCCCCTCGAGCGCTCTCTGCGCACCGCGGAGGAGATCGCCGCCCGCACCGGAGTCCCGGTCAAGGTCGACCCGGATCTCACCGAATGGGCGGTGATCGGGCGTTGGAAGGGCCATGCCTGGCAGGACATCCCCTCGGCGTTCCCGGGAGACCTGGAGGCGTACCTCGAGCGTCCGGAAAACCTTCCGTTCGCCGGCGAGACCCTCGAGGCATTGGCCGAGCGAATGGCGGCGGTCGCGAGGAGACTCGACTCCGAGCACCCTCATGGTGATGTGGTCATCGTCTCGCATCAGGATCCCATCCAGGCCGGGATCCTCAGGCTGATCGGGTCGCCTCTGGGCGGGCTCCATCAGGACAAGCCAGGTCACGGCACGGTCGTGACGCTTCGCCCCGGGCCGGCGTGGCGGGTGGAGACGGTCTGGGAGCCAGGCGACTCCCCACGCTTTGGTGAGAAACGAGGTCTTCGGGTCCTGGAGCACGCCGGGAGCCCGGACGGCCCGACTTCTGCCTGACCCTGTTCGCCTGCGAAACTTTGGCCCGTGACAGTCCCCCTGCTGGCATGCACACCTCTTGTGGCGGCGCTTCTCTGGGCGCTCGCGCTGGGAGTGGATGGCGGCCCCCTCGCCCCGGGCTCGGTCCTCCTCGTCGTCACCGGTCTCCTCGGCCTGACCACGGTGGGCATGGTTGGTGTGACGGTGACCGGGGGTCGCTGGGCCTACCGGACGTTGCTCGTGACCGTTGGGGCTATGTTCTTGCTCGCCGTCGTGCGACCGATCGATGTGCTGTGGGGGCTGGCTCTCGCCTCCAACCTCATTGCCGCGATCGCGGTTCTCTCCCCGGCCCTCATTGCCGGGCTGCGGAAGCTTCCTGTCGCCACCGGCCCGCCGGCGCGAGCGGTTCTCCTCCCCCTCTTGTTGATCGGTTTCCCGTTTCCGCTCGGAATCTCGGCATGGGACGAGACGTCTCCGGGGACACTCCTCGTCGGGCTGAGCGCGCCATTGGCTGCGTTGTGGTTCGCCCGGGTCTTCCCCGGCGGACTGTACGCGGTCCGGATCATTTGGCCCGCGTTGGCCATAGGGCTCTCGTTCACGCAATGGTGGGCCCCGGCGATCGTTTCCGTGATCTCGGGAGCCGTCGTGGGAGTGCTGGCATGGCACCCTTCGGTTGGGGTCGCATTTCACCCGCCCCGTGAGGTAGGGACTGTCTACCCGATCCCACCCGAACTCGCCCCCCGAGAGGTTCTCGACTCAGCCGAGCTCGACGAGCACGGGCGACCGAGCCAATGAGGAGGAAGCCGAACCCCTGGATCGCGGTCCCCTCGCTCGGTCTCGGCTTGCTCGCCGGCTTCCTGGGCTGGATCGTGACCGACGTGAGTTGTCGTCAGCCTGACGGAGCAGGTGGTTTCTCCACGTGTTCTGGCTGGGCCGCCCTGGTTGCCATCGTTTCGTTCCTCGTGGTCACGGTGGGCGTCGCCCTGGTGCTGGTCCTGGTCTATCGCTCTTTGGCCGAATGGAGAGAAGGCTCCAAGCGCTGAGCGCTTGGAGCAGTACAAAATGACTACTACTTGGTACTGCTCATAGATCGTCAGCTCTGCTGAAGATCAATGACACGTTGTGTCCGCCAAACCCGAACGAGTTCGACATCGCATGCTGCAGTGACGTCTGCCGCTTGACATTGGGGACATAGTCGAGATCACATTCCGGGTCGGGCACCTCGTAGTTGATGGTCGGGGGCAGCACCTGGTCATGTAGGGCCATGATGCAGGCAACCGCCTCGACTGCCCCGGCGCCGCCGAGGATGTGACCAGTCATCGACTTCGTCGATGAGACCGGGACGGAGTCGGCGGCCGCACCCATCGCGATGCGTATCGCCGCGGTCTCCGTAGAGTCGTTTGCCTCCGTCGACGTGCCGTGTGCGTTGATGTAGCCGATGTCGTCTGGAATGAGACCCGCATCTTCCACGGCATTGACCATCGCCCGTGCCGCACCACTCCCTCCCGGGCGGGGCAGGGTGATGTGATAGGCATCCGCCGACATCCCGTATCCGGTCAGCTCCGCGAGTACCGGCACCCCCCGTTCGAGCGCCAGGTCCATGTCCTCGAGCACGAGCGCGGCACCTCCCTCACCCATCACGAACCCGTCTCGGTCGGCGTCGAAGGGCCGCGACGCCCGCTGTGGCTCGTCATTGCGACTAGATAGCGCCCGGGCCTGGGCGAAGGTGGCGATGCCGAATGTGGTGATCGCCGCCTCCGAGCCGCCGGCGACCACGACATCCGCCGCCCCTCGGCGGATCAATTCGGCCCCGTCGCCGATGGCGTTGGCCGATGCCGAGCAGGCCGTCACCACGCAGGACACCGGTCCGAGCAGGTTGTGCTCAATCGAGGCCAGCCCCGCAGCCATATTGGGGATGACCCGGGGCACGCCGGTTGGGCTGACCCGGTCCGGGCCCCTCTCGGTCAGGGTGACGATCTCGTCGATGAACGAGCTCATGCCACCAAATCCGG
>Ga0299914_10003396_pt1 | contig 11242 bp, 8 predicted proteins | sample RVTome_10_FD_201361 | JGI IMG/M metagenome (GOLD analysis project Ga0299914, IMG submission 201361) | Soil microbial communities from uranium-contaminated site in the Upper Colorado River Basin, Wyoming, United States - RVT153D57 (version 2) ... | reverse complement strand
TGCAGCGAAATCGGTCGCTGGAGGCACGGGTGTGAACCGCAGTGGGCGCCGCTCGGCACCCCCCATCTGATGGGGTCGTGCCGTATGGGAACCGATCCCGCCACATCGGTCGCCGACACCTCCGGAGAGGTCCGGGGCGTGGAGAACCTCTTCCTCGCCGGCAACGCCGTCATCCCCAACCGCCTGGCTGTCAACCCGACCCTCACCGCCGCCGCGCTCGCCATCGAAACCGCTGACACCATCACTCGGGTGCACGGCTAGGGCGCCGCGGCGCGTGTGATGTGGGCCCCGCTGACTTCCCCGTCAAATGCACGCCCCCTCACGACGTGAACGCCTCGCTCCAGATGCTGTCGGTGATCAGCACCCACACGGGTAGTGCGACGATTGCGCTGAGGGTCGTCAGCGTGACGATGCCGGCGGTGCGTCGCCGGTAGATCCCGTGCTGTTCGGCCACGTCGAACACTGTCTTCGCTGTCGGCAGGCTGAAGGCGATCACGAACGCCGCAGCGAAGAAGTCCGAGACGGCGAAGCCCAGCGCGATGGCCAGTGCCAGGGTGGGGGCGACGATGACCACGGGCTCGTGACTGGCCCGCTGGCAGGATCACGGCCTCATCGTCACGACATGCATGGGGCGACCGGTCATCGCTCGCACCCTGGACCACGACCTTGAGTTCGTGATCCAGAAGGCCGGTCAGCCCCGACTCACATCACATGGCCTTCGTCACATTGCCGCGACCCGAATGGTGCGGGCCGGCTGCGATGTCGGTGAGGTCCGGGCTGTCGCAGACGTGCTCGGTCACTCTCCTGACAAGCTGATGGTGGTGTATGCCCACGCCATGCCGGACAGCACTCGAGCTGTCGCGGCCTCGTATCGGCGCTTGGCCTGCAGCGACGGCTGACCTTTGAACCGCCGAGTACGGCTCGGCTGGAAGGTGGATCCCGCGGTCCTGTCCGCGGTGTGCGCGACCGTCAGTCGGGCGTGCCCCGCGGCACTGTGGGGTCGTATCGGCTCGTGACGAGGCGCCTCGGTCCGTGTCGGCCCGTCGGCTGGAGGGCGGTGCGGCGGAGGCGGCTGGCTACGGTGGTCTCGTGTTCGACGTGGGACCGCTGCGAAGGGTCGATGGGGGGCTGGTGCTGGTCACCTACCGCGGTGACTGGTGACCGTACTGCTGCGGCCAGCTGGTGCGGCTGGCGAACATTCTGGACCAGCTCCACGGCCTGGGCGCCGACGCCGCCGCGGTGTCGGTCGACTCGCCGGAGCGCAATGCGGCGTTCGCGCTGCGCTGGCGCCTGCCGTTCCCGCTCCACAGCGATCCGGGCGGCGAGGCGATCCTGCGACCGCTGGACCTGTGGAACCCCGGCGAGCGGGGCGGCATCGGGTGGCCGGCGATCCTCGTGTACGACCCGGTCGGCCAGGCGACGTTCCGCTTCCGGTCGCGGGACTTCGCGGATCGCCCGCCAGATGACGAGGACCTCCTTGCCGCGTTGAGGGCCCTCGCGCTCCCACCGATCGCCTCGCCGCCACCGTGGCTGCCCGGCGTGGACCCGATCGAGGATGCCGCCGCGCTGCGGGTCGAAGCCTTTGGGCCGTTCTTCCGCGGGATCCGCTCGGGAGTGCGTGGCCTCGCCGGCCGGTTGAGCGACGACCGCGACCGGGCCGAAGCGGTCCGGATGAGCGAGATGGCTGACAGCTTCCTTCAGGCGTGGAACGAGCTGCGGCAGTCGCCATGAAAGGTCAGGTCTAACAAGTCGCGAGATCCCCAGCCGCGGAGCAACCGAGTCGCCGAGCGCGGCTTCGCTACCCCGGTTGCCGTCTGGAAGTGAACGATGACCACGCAGCCGGATAGCCCACCCGCGACCACGCCTAACCGACCTGACCGGGGTTGGGTCCGCGCCACCTGAGCTGGCTGATCGCTGGAGGACTCGTCGTCGCCGCTGGCCTCGCCTGGTTGGCCTGCGGCGACTTGCCGTCCAGACCCGGCCACGGAAACGTCGGGCGGAACGTCGGCGAAGGACGCCGCGGCGCCGGCTGCGACAGCCTCCTCCACCCCGCGAACGACAGCCCCACCAGCCACGACGGCACCTTCGCGAGCCGGCCAGGACATCACCTTGGCCGAGGGCGCGTTCGTCAGCCGTGACCACCCGACCTCGGGTCGGGCGCTGGTCCTCAACGACGGCAGCGCGCCAGGTTCCTACGCCTCGAAGGACTGCGAGACAGACAACGGGCCGGACCTGAACGTCTACGACACCGTGGTCATCTGGTGCGGTCGCTTCGCCGTGCCCTTCGGCCGCTGCCGACCTGACCACCCCAGCGCCCCCCACCGGCTGAAGACCGTCGTTGGCTGGCTCCCCCATGGCCGGTCGGCCGTTCGCCCGTCACGGCAGCAACTGCAGGAGTCGAGGGCGGTGGGACGCGAGCCTTACAGTCATCCTGCTTCGAGGATCGACTTCAGGCGGGTGAGGTCCTTGAGGTTGGCTCGACGCATGGCCGGTGCAATGAACGGAGCGGCGAGCCTGGAGAAACCGACCGGTTGACCGCGGTTGCGCATCGTCATGTGTGTGGAGCCGTCGGTCGCCGGTGCCCACGTGTAGGTGGTCTCCATTGGGAAGGGGCCTTGCTGGGTGCGCATGACGAGGCGTTCACCGGGTATTACCTCGACGAGCTCGTACGTGTACTCGAGCCGGCGGCCGAGAAAGCGAGCGACGAACGCGACCTGAGAGCCGGCCCGCACGAGCGGCGGGCTCTTCCATTCGACCGAGTCGATGTTGGCGTACCAGGCGGGTGCGTTGGTGGGGTCGGCGGAGTAGGCCGACACCTGATCGACGGAACGGTCGATGACGATTTCGGTGACCACGTCGACGTTCACGGGGACGCTCTCCTCTCGTTGCGCGCTTCGCCCTTGCTTGCTTGGGGGGCACTGCTGTCGCGAGGGCCAGTGCCTACTCGATCCACGGCTTCGCCTCACGAGCCGTCCACGTCGCCCACCGAGGCGACACCGGCGCCGAGGATGAGCAGACTGAGCGCGAGTGGGCCTATGCCGTCACCTACCAGAGCTCCCATCACTGCGCCACAGCACTTCCCCTGGCTCGAGTACTACAACTGTCGACGCCCACACAGCGCCCTCGGCCACAAGACTCCAACCGACCGCCTCCGGTCAACGTGACCAACGCCGCTGGGACCTACAGCTAGGCGCCCGGCGGCGGCGTGGCCGTCGTCGTGGTGCTGCGCGCGCTCGCGTCCCTGGCACGGTCGAACGCCTGGCGGCCCTCCTGTGTCTTCTGCGCGTAGGCGACCGGGTCGCCGTTGCGCAACGCGGCATCGGCTTCTGCGAAGGCCTCGGCTGCCTCGTCGAGCAGCCGACGCACCTCGTCTGGCACGACATCGCCCGTCCCCGGCGGGGCGGTGTCGGACACGTCCCCGCCGGGTCCTTCCTCGAGAGTCTCGGGGGCGTCGCCGAACACGGCGGTGAGGGCGGCCTGAAGTGTGTCCTGGATGGCGATGCGGTCCCCGAAGGCGACGATCACCTTCTTCAGCTCCGGAACGGCGTTGGCGCCGGTCGCCTGAACGTAGAGGGGACGGACGTAGATGAGCGACTGCTCGACGGGGATTATCAGCAGGTTGCCCATCTGGACCTCCGATCCGGCCCGGCTCAGAAGTGTGATCAGCTGGGAGATCTCCGGCTCCTGGTTGATGCGCGCGTTCACGATCGCCGGCCCGTCGACCTGCCTGTCCCGCGGCATCACGAAGACCTCGAGCTTGCCGTAGTCGTCGGGATCGGACTTGGCGATCATGAACGCTGAGAGCTCCCGTCGGGTGTCGTCCTCGGAGAATGGGACGAACGGCTGGAGGATCAGGAACTCTGTGAGCTGGGCGTCGGGCAGTCGCATGAGGAGGTAGTACGGGTCCATGCGACCCTCCCGGGGAGGCCTGGGCTCGCCGGTGTCCGGGTCGGTGGTCTGCGTCACCGCGGGCCCACCTGCCGATCCCGGGTCCTGGGCGATGTTCCACCGGTCGGACTGCGAGTAGAACTCGTTGGGGTCACCGATGTGGTAGCGGCCCCACATGTTGGTCTGCAGGCGGAACAGGTCCTCGGGGTAGCGGAGGTGCGCCCGCAGCTCGTCGGACATCTCGTCGCTCGCGGTGAAGAGCTTCGGGAACGCCTTGGCGTAGGCGGTGACGATCGGGTCGTCCGGGTCGACGATGTAGAAGGTCGCGTCGCCGTCGTAGGCGTCGACGGCCACCTTGACGGAGTTGCGGACGTAGTTGAACCCGTGGTCGAGGCCGCTGTCCGGATCGAGGCGGTCACGATCGACCTGCTGCGCGTAGGGGTAGTGATCGGTGGTGGTGTACGCGTCGAGGAGCCAGCTGATCCGGCCGTCCAGCACGACCGGATACGGGTCGTGGTCGTAGTGCAGGAAGGGGGCGATCGTGCGCGCCCGCTCCCGGACGTCGCGTACGTACAGGATCCGTGATTCCGAGGTCATGAATCCCGAGATCAGCGGATTGATGTCACCGAACCGCAGGGCGAACGCCAATCGCCGCGGGATCGAGCCGATCCCCACGCCGCCCGAGCCGTCGTACCGGTTGGTGATGGCCGTCCCGTCTTCGCGGAGGTAGTCGATCTCGTCGCGGCCGCCGTTGACGATTGCGTAGCCGCCGATGGCCTCGCCGTGGTACAGCCGTGGCTGCGTGATCGGCGGTTCGCCCCGGGGCGGGATGTCCTTCACCAGGAAGTCCGGCTGGCCATCGGCGGTCACGGCGTTGGCGGGCGACAGCACGGCACCGTACCCGTGGGTAAAGGCGAGGTGGCGGTTCTCCCATGTGTCCGAGGGAAGGCTGTCGGGGTTCACCTCACGGGCGGAGAGGACGATCTGGGTGCGCTCGTCCTCGACCCGGTAGCGGTCGACATCCACATCGGTGAATCGGTAGAAGGTGCGTACCTCCTGCAACCGCTGGTACGTCCGGCGCAGGACCGTCGGGTCCCAGAGGCGCACGTTCCTGATCGTCTCGGCATTGCTCACGAGCGCCTCGGCGCTGAGCTCCTCGTCGTAGGCGAACTGCCTCACCTCGACGTCGTCGAGTCCCATGGCGGCGCGGGTCGCGTCGATGTTCCGGCCGATGAAGCGTGACTCCCGCTCTGACTCGGCCGGCTCGACCCGGAAGCGCTGGATGGCGGCGGGGTAGATGCCGCCGGCGACGAGAGCCACCAACGCCCACAGCCCGACGGCGGTCACCGGCAGCACCCAGCCTCGCTGGCGGAGGTTGTACAGGAACAGCAGCGCCGCGAACACGGAGATGAAGATGAGCAGGTTGATCGCTGCGAGCTCGGCATTGATGTCGGTGTACGAGGCACCGTGGACGACGCCGCGTGTCGAGAAGTTCAGGTCGAAGCGGTCGAGGTAGTAGTTCCCGGCCTTGGCGAGGGCCAGAGCGGCGAAGAGCACGGACAGGTGCGCCTTGACGGCAGGCGTCACGCGCGGGCCTGCCGTCTGGAGCCGGATGCCCCCGTTCAGGTAGTGGGCGCCGGCAGTCAGGATCGCAACCATCATCAAGGCCAGGAAGAGCCAGTTGGCGAGGAACGAGATGAACGGGAGGCGGAAGACATAGAAACCGATGTCGCGGTGGAACTGCGGATCGCTAGTCCCGAACGCGACATGGTTTTGGAAGAGCACCCACTCGTTCCACTGGCCCACCGCACGGGTCCCGAAGATCACTCCGACCAGCAGCCCGACGGCGACGCGGACGGCTCCCGGCCGGCGGTCGAGCACCGCGTGCACGCGCTCCAGCGCCTCCTCCTCGGGGCCGCTCGGGCGGACGGTCGGGGACAGGCGGTCGGCGATGACGAGGTTGACCCACAGGAGCACGAAGAACGCGATCGTGAAGCCGAGGAACAGAACGACCCTGGCCCACAGCACGCCGGCCCACACGCTGGTGAAGCCGACCGAGTCGAACCACAAATAATCCGTGTAGACACCCGCGACACCTCGGAGCGACGCGAGCCCCAACACGACGACCACGACGCCGATGGCCAGGACCAGGCGGATCCGTGCCCTCCTGCGCGGCCGCCGGCTCCGCAGACCGGCGGGGAAGTCCATTGGAAGGACAGCCTATTTCGGACGCCCCGCGTGGTGGCCGCGGCTCGCCTGCCTGCCGCTCGATCCGGTAGGGCTCGCCACCATCGAAGTCATGACAACAATGCCCTCGAGAGGCGAGGTTCAGGCCAGGCCGTCGGCCCCCAATCCCCAGGACACAAGGAACCTGTCGGCGGCCATGAGATTCTGCCCTGTGGCGGCCACGAAGTTGCCCGCTGGTGGCCAAGGAACTGCCCAGTGGCGGCAAGGTGATCTGCCCGCGTTGATGTCCGCTGCTGTACGGGGTCCACCCGAATGGGTGCTCCTCCCGGCCGACCGCCGGTTGCCGTAGCGACCGCCGACCAGGAGGAGCGGGTGAAGTCTCGCGAGGAGATCATGGAGATTCTGGAAGCGTTCGACCTGACTGGGTCGTAAAGGGATGCTGGCGAGCTGGCCGGCTGTTCACATCACACCGTCGCCCGCTATGGGGCCACCGCAGGCGCCCGTTAGCACGGCCCAGCACTCGGCCGGAAAGCCTTCTCCGACAAGGGTTTCGGTCTTGGAGGCGGCGACCGGAATCGAACCGGTGTACGGGGCTTTGCAGGCCCCTGCCTAAACCACTCGGCCACGCCGCCCAGAGCCGTCAACCCTACCCTCAGCAGTCGCTGGCGCCGAGGCGTTGAGCACGGTGGCGAGGACCTGCCAGTCAGGTGCCTGGTTCTGTAGTCATGCGCTCGATGTCGTACAGGGGCTCGAGACCGGCCGCCCGAGCCAGGTCCCGGTACTCCGCCCACACGGCGGCTCCGTCGGCCCCGGAGGCGCCGTGCTCGCGCAGGTGCCGGTAGGCGTCGCGGACGGCGGTGTGGGCCAGCACCTGAGCGGTGATCGGATCGAGGATCAGCGACCAACCCAGCTCTGCCCATTCGTTGGGGCTCCGCTGGTCAAGCAGTGCGAACGTCACCAGCGGAGCATCGACGAGCTCAGGGAGGCGCTGCCATTCCTCGACGCTGGTGGGCAGGAGCAGGATCATGTCGGCGCCGGCATCGACGTAGCGGCTGGTCCGCCCCACAGCCGCCTCGATCGACTCGTTGCGTATCGCCCCGGTACGGGCGATGAGGACGAGGTCAGGGTCGGAGCGCGCCTGCGCGGCGATCTCGATCTTGGCCACCATCTCCTCTGCAGGCACCAGGTGCTCCACACCACGGTGGTGGCTGACCCGCTTCGGCGCGACCTGGTCCTCGATCTCGATGGCCGCTGCCCCGGCCGACTCCAGTTCGCGGATGGTGCGGCTCATGTGTACGGCGTCGCCGAAGCCGACCCCGGCGTCGACGATCACCGGGATCGAACAACGTTGCACGACACGTCGGGTCGTGTCAGCCACCTCTGTCAATGTCAGCAAGGCCTCGGACACGCCGTACTGGAAGCCGAGAGCTCCGCCGCTGACGTATACGGCCTCGAAGCCCAGCTCCTCGCAGGTGCGAGCGGCCAGGGCATCCAGAGCGAGCGGCGCCAGGATGCAGCGCCCACGCTGGGTCGCCTCCCGGAGCTGGCCCCTGTCGCTCATGGGGTCTCGACGGGGTGGTACATGCGGATGGGTCGCCGTTCGGTCATCACCGAGGGCTGCTTGCGCCAGGCCTTGCCCGAGAGCAGGCCCCCGTCCACGACCTGTGCCGTGCCCGTCACCCACTCCGACTCGTCGGAGGCAAGGAACAGCGCCATGGCTGCGATGTCCTCCGGCTCACCCATGCGTTGCAGGGGCTGGGCAGTTCGAGCGTTCTGGCGGGCCCGGTCACGGCGGGACTCGGCTTCGGCGGCGTCGACCTCGGACAAGGAGCGGCCCGCCGCCAGCTGGGTGGCGATGTATCCGGGACAGATGCAGTTGACCCGGATGCCGTGCTCGGCCAGTTCCAGAGCGGCGGTGCGGGTGAGCATGACGACGCCGGCCTTGGCGATGGTGTAGGCGTGGGCCCCGATGCCGGCCTCGAGCCCGCAGACCGAAGCGGTCGCGATCACCGAGCCCGACCCTTGCTCCTTCATGATGGGGGCGGCGTGCTTCACGCCGAAGAAGGCACTCCGCAGCAGGACGTTCATCGTCAGATCGAACTCGTCGGCCGTGGTCTCCTCGAGTGGGCCGGTGATGCCGATGAAGCCGGCGTTGTTGTAGAGCACGTCCAAGCGGCCCCATCGCTCGCCGGTATCGATGACTGCGGCCGCGACCTGGTCCTCGTGCAGGACGTTGCACCGCTGGTACTCCGCCGCCGGCCCTAGCTCCGCGGCCAGCGCGGCACCGACCTCGTCTTGGATGTCGGCGATGGTGACGCGGGCGCCCTCCGCCACGAAGAGCCTGGCCGTGGCGGCGCCGATCCCGCTCGCAGCACCGGTGATGACGGCGACCTTCCCGTCCAGCCGACCCATCGTGTCCCCTTCCTCCGACGACCCGGCGGACTGTACCGGCGGGCCTCCCTGGCGAGGAGGCCGGTGTGAGGCCTCGTGGTAGCGTCACCTGACTGGGACGGGCCGTTGGCGCAGTTCGGTTAGCGCGCTTGCATGACACGCAAGAGGTCACAGGTTCAAATCCTGTACGGCCCACACGGTGGCCCCGAACCAGGGCGTTGGGCTGATCGCGATGCAGACGGCTCACTGAGCGCGGATTCCCGAGAGGGCGTCGGTGGAAGGCTGGTGGGGTGCGGGTCGCTGTGTTCGACCGACCGGGGAGGCGCCGCTGGGTCGGTGTGGCGGTCGCCGCGTTGGTGTGCGTCGCGGCATGTGACGGATCCGGCGAGCCAGCCACCGAAGTTGCCGCTACCTCCCCTCCGATTTCTTCAAGCACCACTCAGGCTCGGGAGCCGGTCCCGTCGGCCGAGCGTCCTGCTACGACGGCCAACTCCGTTCCGGCAACGACCACTCCGGCCACCTCCGTGCCGGCGACGACCATTCCGGCCACGGGCCTTCCGACCGGTCCGCCCCGGGTGCTGCTTGTTGGGGACTCGACCCTCCTGGCTGTTCCGTCGTACGGGACCGAAGCCGCCCTGTCTGGGTTCGACGCCGTCGTTGAGGTGGCGTCGTGCCGCACGCTCGGCATCCCCTCATGTGGTGATGAGCCTGTGCCGCCGAACACGGTCGAGACGATCAACACCTCCTCGGGGACGTTCGACGGCGTGGTGATCATGGCGGGCTACGACGAGTGGTGGACCTCGTTCCCGACAAGCCTGGAAGCCGTCGCGAACGCGGCGAGGGAACGGGGAGCGAAGTGGATCCTGTGGCTCAACTATCCACAGGACGTCGACTACCGCCTCCCCGACGGCCGACCTGCGAACGAGTCGTTCACCAGGAACAACGTGACCTTGCAGGAGTACCGGAACCGGCCGGGGTTCGACGATCTCGTCGTCGCCGACTGGGACAGCTACAGCAGCCCCGCCGACACATGGTTTGCGTCGGACGGCATCCACCTGGAGCCCATCGGTGCATACGGCGTCGCCGACTACATCTCCCGGTGGGTCGCCCACCTCGTCGGCGCAGCCTGCCCGCAGCCCCTGACTGCAGGCGGCGAACTCACGAGTCCCTGCCCGAATCCCGACAGGCTCTCAACCACAGCAGACGTCGTGAGCCTCTACCTGGGCGACACTGGCTAGCGGGTATCGGCCCGGCGGGCGATGCGGCGGCTGAACTCAGCGAGGACCACGAGGAAGGCGCCGGCGGCAACCAGCGCCAGACCCCCGAAGAAGCCCGACTCGGTTGTGTCGGCTCCGGTGTTGGCGATGGTCGACTGCGCGACGACAGGCACGGTGGTCGTGGGTTGTGGTGGCGAGGTCGATGGCGTGGTTGTCGCGATCGTCGTCGGAGCGGTCGACGGCGGGACCGTCGCGGGGACCGTCGGGGGGACGGTCGTGGGGGGAACGGTCGTTGTGGTCGTCGGAACGGTCGTCGTGGTGGTAGTCGGTGGTTGCTGGCAGTCGACCGTGACGACGAGGCCTCCGCTGAACACCCCGTCGGGGCCCATGCGCAGACTCACCGTGAGGGTCTCGCCGAGCACGACCGGAGCGACTATCTCCGAGGTCCCGTCGGGCTGGGATTCGACGTCCGGTATCACCTCGGTGGAACCGCCGGTCTCGACGATGAGGTCGTTGTCGGGATGCACCGACTGCTGGTTGACGGCCACCGAGTCGGCGGTGCAGGTGAGGCTCTGCTGATCGGGAGGCACATCGAAGCTGGCGAGCAGCGTGACGGAGGCTGGAGGCTGGCGTACGACCGTGTCGATCGGGATCTCGAACACCCCCGGTTGTGCCGCAGCGGGCGCAGCGGCCAACAGCACGGTGATCGCAACTGCCGACAGCGATCCCGCCGTCCACCTCGTTGCCCGGGTCGAGTTCGTGATTCCCACCGTTCCGGTCCCCTTCGTCGCGGACCGCCAGCCTAGAGCCTTGCCACTCACAGCGGTCAAAAACGGTCGTCTTGTTCACTACACGTGGGCGTTTCATCTCTGATAGTGAGGTCACGGCTCACGTAACCCGTTCAGGTGGTCGGGGCTGGTAAGCCTCTTGCCCGACGTGCTGCCTGGGGGCGAACGACCCAGGGCCTGCCTGCAGCTTGCGCTCGCGACCAGCGGGCCCGATCGTCCGATCGCCGCGTCGGGGCCCACTGCGACCGAGGAAGTCCCAGGCCTCACCGGCGACCTAACCGGCCGTGTCCCGCGTGACCAGCCCGCGAACGCGGACCACGCCGCGCCGCTCGAACTGGGCCACTTGCTCCTCGGTGAGCACCGCCACAGATGAGCATCGTCGACGCCTGTCTCAGCACATTCGACGGGCACGCAGGTGTAGGACCGGGCGCCGACCGGCCTCCGTCACGGGCCATGTTCCTCCCGGACTAGGGTGCACGCCGTCTGGAGCCTCGGTGCGCGGTCGGGTGCATGACTCTGCCGGTGCGGTGTCCCGGACTCAGCCGCCACCGAGCAAGTCAACGACGAAGTGGGGACCAGGACATGCGCGCGATAGCTCGATTGATCGCGATAGCGGCGCTGATCGTGGCAGCGGCCGTGCTGACTGCGCTGCCTGCTTCGGCTCAGCCAGAGCTCATCACGGTTCCCATCGACACCATCGTGCGGGCTCCCGTGGGATCGATCACGGTGCTGGCCACGGCCGATGTGCCGCCCGACGTCCAAGGCCGGACG
>Ga0299914_10003395_pt1 | contig 11243 bp, 15 predicted proteins | sample RVTome_10_FD_201361 | JGI IMG/M metagenome (GOLD analysis project Ga0299914, IMG submission 201361) | Soil microbial communities from uranium-contaminated site in the Upper Colorado River Basin, Wyoming, United States - RVT153D57 (version 2) ... | reverse complement strand
ACTTTTTCGAGATTAGGACACCCCTGTGGGTGGCTAATCTCGAAAAGAATGAGGCAACGAACTCGGATCGAGAGGTTCGACTCACTTGGTTCACCCGGCTAACCTGCCCCCATGCTGTTGGGAAGCGAGGGCATGGTTGTATTTCTGGCACCCTTCGGCCTGTTCTTGGGCGTGATCATCCTGCTGGTTGCCGTCACTCTGATCGCCCTCGGTCTTCATTGGCGCAAGGAAAGCCGACGCTCCAGCGCGCATACCGGAGACATGAGGGACCAGGCCTGAGGCATGGGTAAACGCCGCAAGAAACTAGCCGCCGACATCGGCACTTTCATGAAGCAGTATGGGCGCAAGGCACGTCCGGGCCGCGGTGAACCCAATGACCGGAAATACAGTCGCTCGATCGAGCGCAAGCTGAAGCAGATGCCACCCGATGAGTTAGATCGCATCCTCCGCGGGGAGGACGAGGACGATACCTAGCCCTCAAAACAGGTGGGCCAGAATCGGCCAGTTATCCTCATAGACATGGGGGATCACCGAAGTAGATGAACGCGTTCCCGGCTTGGGCAAGCTTCGTACTCCTGTTCGGCATCATCTTCACCTCTGGTCTTGCGGCGCGTTGGCTACCCCTGACCGAGGGCTGGACGATCATCGTCGCGGGCGCGATAGCGGGAGCTTCGGGCTTCCTGGTCGACCGGTGGGGGAAGCGACGAGCCTCGCGCTCCTAGGCTGTGGTGAGTCAGGTATATCGACCCCTCAGAGGGGGCATAGGGCACAAATTCACGTGGGGGTTGCTGGGGCTGGGTGATAAGCCCTAAAAGTCCTGGTAGGGGCTGATGTTGGACTTTGTGAGCAGAGTCACAAGCTCCGGCTAGAATGACCTTGATGCGTAACCGACCTATCCCCGAAGCGACCGTCGCCCGGCTTCCGATCTACCTTCGCTCGTTGCTCGACCTTGCCGAAGGTCGCGGCGAGATGACGGTGTCGTCGGAGGACCTCGCCCAGATGGCGGGGGTCAATGCGGCGAAGGTTCGCAAGGATCTCTCGTACCTGGGCTCCTACGGAACGCGCGGGGTCGGCTACGACGTCGAGTACCTCCTCTACCAGATCAGCCGCGAGCTCGGCCTGACGCAGGACTGGCCTACCGCGATCATCGGGATCGGGAACCTCGGCCGCGCTCTCGCGTCCTACAAGGGCTTCTCCGAGCGTGGCTTCCGCATCAAGGCCCTGCTCGACGTGGACGAGGCGATCTGCGGGGAGCCGGTGGCGGGCATCGAGGTGCGGCACCTCGACGACCTCAAGGACGTCGTGACCTCCGAGGAGATATCGATCGGCATCATCGCTACGCCGCCCGGCGCGGCTCAGGATGTCGCCGACCATCTCGTCGACGCGGGGGTGAAGTCGATCCTCAACTTCGCTCCGGGCGTCGTGAACGTGCCGCCGGACGTCACCGTTCGCAAGGTCGACCTTTCGATCGAACTCCAGATCCTGTCCTTCTACCAGCAGCGGACCCACGCGATAGCGGCGGCTCGAGAAGCCAACCGCCGCCTGGGAACGACCCGCTAGCGGGAGGGATAGGTTTAGCCGATGCCCGTGGTCGTTCTAGGTCTCAATCACAAGACCGCTCCCATCTCCCTCCTGGAGCGTCTATCCATCGGCCAGGAGCAGCTTCCCAAGGCGCTCCACGAACTCGAGAACTCGGAGCACATCCTCGAGGCGGCGATCCTCTCGACCTGCAACCGGATCGAGGTCTACGCCGTCGTTTCCAAGTTCCATGCTGGCTCCCAGGACCTGCGCAACTTCCTCGCCGAGTTCTGTCACGTTGCACCCGAAGACTTCGCCGATCACCTGTACACGTACCACGACGATGCCGCGGTGCGACATCTGTTCCGCGTCGCGGCCGGCATCGACTCGATGGTCGTCGGTGAATCCGAGATCCTCGGACAGGTGCGGCGCGCCTACCAAGTGTCGGCGGATGAGGGCATGGTGCAGCGCATACTCGGCGGGGCCTTCCGGCAGGCTCTCCGCGTCGGGAAGCAGGCGCGCACGGACACGGGCATCGGGCGCAACCCCGTCTCGGTCTCGTCCGCGGCCGTCGACCTCGCACGCCGGGCGTTCCCTTCGGGGACCCTCGACGGGAAGAAGGTGGTCGTCGTCGGCGCCGGCAAGATGGGCCGGCTTGCCGCTCGCTCGCTCGCGTCCGCCGGTGCCAGCGATCTCACCGTAGTCAACCGGACCGACAGCAGGGGCGAGGACCTCGCCGCGCTGTTCGACGGAGAGGCTCGCTCCCTCGACGACATCGACGAGGCGATACGCGATGCGGACATCCTCATCTGCTCGACCACCGCACCCGAGGCAGTGCTTCACCACGATCAGGTCGCGAGCGCCATGGAGGGCCGCGCAGATCGTGCTCTTTTTATCGTCGACATCGCGGTCCCTCGCGATGTGGATCCTGCCTCGGCGGATGTCCCCGGCGTGGTGCTGCGGGATATCGACGATCTGAAGGGTGTTGTCGAGACCAACCTCGGCAGCCGCATGAGCGAGATATCCAAGATCGACGAGATCATCCGTGCGGCCGTGGACCGCTTCGTGGAGTGGGAGAGGTCCACCGAGTTCGCTCCCACTGCGGCGGCCCTCGTGGCGAAGGCCGACCTGATCCGACAGGTCGAGCTGGAGCGGATCGCAGGCGTGCTCGGCGAGCTGACTGAGGAGCAGCGCACTGCGATCGATCACCTCTCGCGCCGGATGGTTTCCAAGATCCTTCACACGCCCCTCGACCGCGTGAAGAAGATGTCCAGCTCCAAGCAGGGGTACGTCCATCTCGCTGCTCTGCGCGAGCTCTTCGAGCTGGACGACGATAGCCGGCCCGAGTAGCCGGGGAGCGCCCAGTGAGCTCCTCCCGGGTAGTCATCGCCAGTCGCGGGTCGCGCCTCGCGCTTACGCAGTCCGAGTCGGTGGCAGCGGCATTGAAGAGCGTGCATCCGGGTCTCGAAACGGAGATCGCGGTGGTGAAGACCACCGGCGACAAGGATCAGCGGCCGTTCAACGCCATCGGCGGCAAGGGTCTTTTCACGACCGAGGTGGAACGCGCGGTGGTAGATGGGCGTGCGGACATCGCCGTTCATTCCGCGAAGGATCTGACGGCCGAGCTCGCTCCGAACTGCGTGATCGCATGCGTCCCGCAGCGCGCCTCGACGGTCGATGTCGTGGTCGGCGGGAGCGGGGGCTCGGGGGAAGAACGATTGGGCACTCTGCCGGACGGCGCGCGCGTGGGCACGTCGAGCATGCGCCGGCGCGCGCTCTTGGCGGAGGCACGCCCGGACCTGGAGGCGGTCGAGCTCCGCGGGAACCTCGACACACGCCTCCGTAAGGTGGCCGACGGCGAGGTCGATGCCGCGATAGTGGCCGCGGCCGGTCTCGAGCGCCTCTTGGGCGAACCCGCAACAAGGGAGCTGGCCGCATCCCTCGGAGCCGACTGGTGGATCCCGCCGCCCGGACAGGGAGCGCTGGCGATCGAGGCACGCGAGGAGCGCGCCGACCTAGCGGAGCTCCTCGCTCCTCTCGAAGACGCGTCGGCGCGCGCCGAACTGACGGCAGAGCGCGCCTTCGGGGAACGCCTCGAAGGTGGCTGCTCCGTCCCCCTCGGATGCTCGGCGCGCCTCGAGCGGGGACAACTTGTGTTGATCGGCCTTCTCGCCCTTCCCGACGGTGGGCGCACGATCCGCGATCGCATATCGGGCCCGCCCGTCGACGCGGTCGCTCTCGGACGGGAGCTGGCGGACGCGGTGATCGCTGCCGGCGGCGACGAGATCCTGGAGGAGCTCCGGTCGGAGGAGTTCCCTGCTATAGAGGCTCCATGAGCGGAACACTCAAAGGGCGCACGATCGTGGTGACCCGAAGCCGGAAACAAGCCGAGACGTTCGCCCGGGCGTTGGAGAGGGCAGGCGCGCGCGTCGTCGCTCTCCCGACGATCGAGACCGTGGACCCGGAGTCGTGGGACGAGGTGGACGATTCCATCCGGCGGCTCGCGGAGGGCGCGTTCGATTGTGTTGCGTTCACCAGTGCCAACGGGGTCGAGGGGTTCTTCAAACGACTTAGGCGGCTCCCGTCGGAGGTATTCAGGGACGTCCGTGTGGCCGCCGTGGGAGTGGCGACCGCGAGAGCCGTGGAGGCCGCCGGCGTCACCGTCGACCTCGTTCCCGAGTCGTACACCGCCGGGGCCCTTGCCACCGCGCTGGGAGACGGCGGCGGCTCGATCCTCCTCCCGAGAGCAGCCGACGTGCCGCCCGAGTTGGTCGACATCCTCACCCGAGGGGGATGGGATGTGCACGAGGTCGCGGTCTATCGGACCATCCCAGCTTCAGACGAAGACCCCGCCGTGGAGACCGTTCGCGCCGGCAAGTACGACGCCGTGATGTTCACCAGCGCGTCGACGGTCAAGGGTTTCGTTGGGATGCTGGGCATCCCTGCGGAACTTCGAGCGTCGGCGACATCGCCGGAGCATCTGGTCGCCTGCATCGGACCCGTCACGGCGGAGGTTTGCTCGGACCTCGGCTTGCGGGTGGATGTGGTCGCCGATGAGCACACGAGCCCGGGTCTGATCGAGGCGCTGATCGCCCGGATAGGTGGCACGATAGAAGGATGACCTTCCCCGAGCGGCGCCTGCGGCGCCTACGCCGCACCCCCGGGCTGCGGCGGGCGTTCACGGAGACCAGGCTGTCTCCGTCCGACCTGATCGCCCCGTTGTTCCTCAAGGAGGGGATCTCAGATCCCGTGCCGATATCGTCGATGCCCGGCCAACAGCAGCACACGCTGGAGTCGTTGGTGAAGGACGCGCGGGAGGTCGCCGAGCGCGGCGTTGCCGGGGTCGTTCTCTTCGGCATCCCGGCGCACAAGGACGCTACGGGCAGTGAAGCATCTAGCGCGCAGGGGATCGTCCAGCGGGGGCTCGCAGCTCTGAAGGACGAGCTGGGCGACGGGTTCGTCGTGATAGCGGACCTGTGCCTGTGCGAATACACCGACCACGGACATTGCGGGATCATCGAGAACGGGGACGTTGCGAACGACCGGACGCTGGAGGCGTACCGGCGGATAGCCGTCTCTCAGGCGCGGGCGGGAGCCGACATCGTGGCCCCCTCCGGGATGATGGACGGGCAGGTAGTCGCGATCCGTCAGGCTCTCGACTCAGAGGGCTTGGGGGAGACTGCGATCCTTGCTTACGCGACCAAGTACGCATCGAGTTTCTACGGACCATTCCGGGAAGCAGCCGAAGGGGCACCGCAGTTCGGCGACCGCCGCTCGTACCAACAGGATCCTGCCAACGTCGAGGAGTCGCTCCGCGAGGTTGCCGAGGACATCGAGGAAGGCGCCGACGCGGTGATGGTTAAGCCTGCGATCGCCTACCTCGACGTAGTTCGAGCAGTGAAGGAGACCTTCGGTTATCCGACGGCCGCTTACAACGTCAGCGGCGAGTACTCGATGCTGATGGCCGCAGCCGAACGGGGTTGGCTGGACGAGCGTCAGGCGACGCTCGAGACGCTCACGTCGATCAGGCGCGCGGGTGCCGACCTCGTTATCAGCTACCACGCGAAGAAGGCGGCCGAGTGGCTGGCTTGAACCGAGAGGCCTCCGACAAGCTGTTCGAGGAGGCGAAGGGGTTGATGCCGGGCGGCGTTTCCTCTCCGGTTCGGGCGTTCGGGGCCGTAGGCGCCGACCCGTTCTTCGTGAAGAGCGCATCGGGCGCGACGATCACGGATGTTGACGGCAACAACCTCATCGATCTGGTGCAGAGCTGGGGGGCGTTGTTGTTCGGACATGCGCATCCGGCGGTGGCGGCCGCCGTGACCGAGGCTGCCGCGGATGGAACCTCGTTCGGAACGCCGAGCGAACTGGAGGTCGAACTCGCCCGCCTGGTTCTCGGACTCGTCCCGAACGTCGAGCGCATCCGCTTCGTGTCCTCCGGAACAGAAGCCGGGATGACGGCCGTCCGTCTGGCGCGCGGTGCGACGGGTCGCTCCAAGATCGTGAAGTTCGCGGGTTGCTATCACGGCCACGTCGACGCTCTGCTGGTCGACGCCGGTTCGGGCGTGGCCACTCTCGGCATCCCCGGCACCCCCGGAGTGACCGAGGGGGCCGTGGCCGACACCTTCGTGGCGCGCTACAACGACCTGGCTTCGGTGCGAGCCGCGATAGAGCCGAACCCAGAAGATGTAGCCGCCATCCTTGTCGAGCCGGTCGCGGCGAACATGGGACTCGTTCTCCCGGAGCATGGTTTCCTGCAGGGTCTGCGCGACCTCGCAGATGAGGTCGGCGCCCTCCTCATCTTCGATGAGGTGATCACAGGGTTCAGGTTGGGGCCCGGCGGAGCGCAGCAGCGTTTCGGCATCGCCGCGGACCTCGTCATGCTCGGGAAGATCCTCGGCGGAGGCCTGCCGGTTGGAGCCGTTGCGGGGTCCGAGGAGATCATGGACCAACTCGCCCCCGCGGGGTCCGTCTACCAGGCGGGGACACTGTCGGGGAACCCCCTTGCGATGGCCGCCGGGATCGCCACGATGTCTCTGATCACGAGCGAGGTCGATGTCTACGAGCGGGTGCAGGATACGGCTCGCTCTCTCGTGCGCGGGTTCGTCGATGCGGCCGAGTACGCCGAAGTTCCGATGGTCGCGTCGGCCATAGGCGGGCTGGCCGGCTTCTTCTTCGCCCAGGAGGATGTTCTGAACTACGACGATGCTAGGGCGACCGAGGCCGATCCCTATGCCCGCTTCTTCCGGGGGATGCTCCACCACGGCGTGTACCTTCCGCCGTCGCGGTTCGAGGCCCTGTTCGTGTCGACCGCGCATACCGAGGAGCACATCGATCGGATCGTTGATGCGGCGCGAACGGTGATGACGACACCTTGAGCCGGTACAACCCGCTGGACTTCGAACGCTGGCGGAAGCTGATGGTGGGTGGTGCGCTGATACTTCTCGTCACGACGATCCTCAGATCCTTCGGGGTTATCGGCAGCGGTGTCCTTTATGCCTTCGGCCTCGGCGGGGGCTACATCCTGCTGGTCTTCGGCTTCGGGGCGGCACTTCGCCAGAAGCGCGAGCAGCAGGAACCCGGGACGAAGGAACGGGAGAACGACCCACCCCCTAGCGGATCCTGATCTCGCCCCTCATGCCGTAGTCGTAATGCGAGGGCAGGTGACATCCATAGATCAGTTCTCCTTGCTCACCGAAGGTATAGCTGGTCTCACGCGTTGATCCGGCAGGGACCGATATCTCCCCGTCTCGAGCACCGTGATGACTCTCGGTTCCCTTCTCGTGGATCAACTGGATGTGCTCGTCGCCGATGATGAACTCGTGATCGATCGGGTCGTTGTTGATCAGGATGAAGTGGACCCTTTCTCCGGCGCCGACGTTCAGCTCCTGCGGGATGAACGCGGAGTGTTCGATCTCTACCGTGATCGTTCGAACCTCGGGCGACGCATCGGCCAGACCGTACGCTCCGAAGGCGAAGAGGATCGCGACGGAGAGTCCCACCCGTTTCATCAGATGCTGGCCCGAAGCTTCCGGCGGACGGCCAACGCCACGGCCGCAGCCGCGAGGACCACCAGCACCGTTCCGGCGATGCTCTCGTCCGACGACGGAGTTACCGGAGGGAGGACGAACCCGGCGTCTCGCCATTCCGGCTCGGCGCCGTCGACGCTGACCGCGAGGTCGTGCGCCAACTTCCCGGCGCGTTTATCGATCCGTAGGTACGTGAACCAGGCAGTGGCCGGCGGGATCCAGCCCATGCCCTTGTCCGAGCGAAGGTCGGTCAGGAGGTCCACCGAGGCCTCTTCGCTACGCTCGAGGACCATGCCGCGCGGTGTGCCGCCGGGCCTGGGGGCCGGCAGCAGTGTCGGCATCCGGTCTGTCAGGAGGAAGACGTCCGCCGAAACGGTCGCCTGTGGTTTGCGTCCGAGAGACAGGATGCGGAGGGGGACCCAGGGCCTGTCGGTCGGGATCGTGAGATGGATGGGCGTGCCGTCCCCGACGGACTGCTCGAGGTCTTCGGCGCGCCCGACATCGAAACTAGCCGCCATGAAGATCGGGCTGCGGCGCGCGTAGAAGTCGAGGACCTCCGGAGCGTCGGGGGTCAGGGCGAACCCCTCATCTTTGGCCCACCGTCCGACCTCGTCCCCACCGCCCTTCAGGATGGTGATGTCGAGCGCATCTATCTTCGTCTCGTAGAGAACCTCGGCCGGATCCAGGGACGCGAAGGCAGCCTCGTCGTCGCCGCTTGTCCTGGCGATGGGAGGCGTTATCTCTTCCTGGAGCCGTTGCAGTGTCCAGTCGCCGGCCCTTTTCACGTCGGTAGGGACACCCGGCAAGGGAACGATCGAACCGAACTTATCGCCGCCGCCCGCGAACTCGAAAGACGTCACGTAATGCTCGACCCCGTCGAAGTAGCCGACGAGCGTGGAGGTTCGCAGCAGGCTGACGGTCCCGTTTGGGTTGACGAGCCCCCCACATGCAAGCGCGGGTGCCGCGAGCCCCGTCACGATCAGAGCGCAGAGGCTCAAGCACAGCATCGTCCGTCGCATATGCGCGCACCTTCCTTCAGGGTTGCCCTTGTTGGTGGCTTACGTTCGCGTTTGACGGGCGCGCGTGCCGAGATTGTTCCCGACCCTTCGAGTTTCTTCCGCAGAACTGCTGCGCTATGTGCACATCTACTGCACCAGAAACCGCTAGGTGCCGACGTGGAGGGCGTGGCTCAGGTCGTCCCAGAGGTCCTCGACGTCTTCGCAGCCGACGCTCATGCGGATGAGGGAAGGTGGAGCGCTCCGCTCGCTCGGCCAGCGGGCGCGTCGTTCCATGGAGGATTCGACGCCGCCGAGGCTCGTGGCGTTGCGGATGATGGTGGTTGCCGCGCACACGTGATCCGCTGCGTCGGCGTCGTCGGCCACCTCGAAGGAGAGCATGGCTCCGAAGCCGCTCATCTGCTTGCGTGCGAGTTCGTGACCGGGATGGGATGGCAGCCCCGGGTAGTAAACCCGCCGTACGCCCGGATGCTCCTCCAATCGCAGGGCCAGCTCCAGCGAGCTCGCCTGTCCCTTCTCGACCCGCACGGGAAGCGTGCGGAGCCCTCTCAACGCAAGGAACGTCTCGAAGGGGCCGGGGATGGCTCCTGTCGTTGTTCTCTCGTGGAGGATCGCGGCGTGGTGTTTCTCGGCGCCGGTCACGACGGCGCCCAGGACGACGTCCGAGTGACCCGAGATGAACTTGGTGACGCTGTGCAGCACGATGTCGGCTCCGAGATCGAGCGGCTGCTGCAGGAGCGGGGTGGCGAACGTGTTGTCGACGACGACGATCGCCCCCGCCTCGTGAGCCACCGATGCCATCGCCGTGATGTCTACGATCGACAGAAGGGGGTTGGCCGGCGACTCGATCCACACAAGCGCAGCCCCTGCCGCGACCCGGGCCAGTCCCTCAGGGTCGGGGTCGATGGTCTCGATCGTGGCGCGGCCCCCGGTGCTCAGGGACTCGAACGACTCGCTGCTGCCGTAGTAGATGTCCTTCTGTACGACGAGCTTCGATCCCAGAGGACAGAGGGCGTTGACCACTGCCGAGACGGCGGCCATGCCCGACGAGAAAGCAAGGGTGTGGCCGCCCTCGATCGCCCCCAGGGTGTCCTCGAAGGCGGTCCAGGTCGGGTTCCCATTGCGGCCGTACAGATAGTCGCCGCCCTCGCGGTATACGGATGCGAGGACCGGGGGCTGCGTCATGGGCGCGCCGGGGTCGTGGGGGCCGTGGCCGGTGGTGATCGCGAGGGTGGAGCGCTCTTGTTTCTTCCTGGCCATTGTTTCAGGCTAATGGAAAGTCTGGTCCCTGGAAGGAGTGCGTGATGACCCGGTCGAGGCCCTCGTTGCTGATCGTCCTGTTATTGGCCCTGGTGGCGACGGCTCTGGCTCTGGGCACGGCCTCGGAGCGGTCGGGCGGTCGCAACCGTGACCTGTTCGATGTGAAGCGGTTGGGGGGGAGCGGCGGAGGGGTCCTCCAGATCGATGAGCTCGGCGTAAGTACATCGATCTCGTCTCACTCATTCGGCGTTACTAACAGCGGCACCATCGGGGGAGGCGGCGGGGGCGCCGCCGGCAAGGCGCAATTCAGTGCGCTCATGGTCCGGAAGGCCATCGACAACTCATCACCGGTCTTGATGAGTGCGGTCGCGACGGGTATCCATGCATCCGAGGCGGTCGTGACGGTGTTCAAGCCGGGCACCACCAGAGCTCTGGGCGTCTATGAACTGGACGACGTGATCGTTACCGCGGTGGAGCAGACAGGTGCCAAGAAGAACGCGGAGGCCGTGTCGCTGAACTTCGGCCGGGTTACATTCACTGCCGGTGGATCCAGCATGTGCTTCGACCTGGTTGGGAATATCTCTTGTTGAGCTGCTAGTCCTCGCGGCCCAGGATCAGCCATAGAACGAACAGCATCGCGAGCAGCATGATCGTGAGGCCGATGAACGCAACCCCGCCCTTCTTGCCCGCGTCGATGCCGTTGGTGCATGAGGACAGCGTGAGCAATAGACCTGCCGGGATGGCGACCCTCAGGGCCGGACGTGTCTTCATAGTGTCCTCCTAAGCATCCTCGGACGCCTCGCGCTCTCGCTTGGCGCGCTTCTCGGCTCGGCTCAGCCCGAACAGGTGGCCCACGAGCACGAGGAATGTGCCGGCGGTGATCATGCGAGCGGGTCGCGACGGGTTGCCGGCGTCGTATGACATGACGAGGACGATCGGCTCGCCGCTACCCTCGGGCGGGGTCGCGAGCTCGTCGTCCGGGTCGATCTCGATCTGCACGTACGTGATGGCTCCGTAGATGTCACCGTCGACGTCGATAAGACGAGTGCTTTCGTCTTCGACGATGGCTTCGTCGAGCGTGTCGAAAGACTCCTTAGCTGCTCCACCTTCGGTGATCTCCTCTTCTAGGTAATCCTGTGACGCCGACTCGAGCTCGGACTGCTGCGTCACCTCGGTCGCGTTCTCGGGATCGGCGGCGTGCCAACCCCCCTCGTCCGGGTAATCGGCGGCAGGACCGAAGTCGAGTTGTTCGATAGAGGTTCCGAGATCCACCGGGTTCCACTCGGGGAGCTGGCCAACGGGGCCGAGCGGGGTTCCGTACGACCACACCGCCCCCATGATGAAGACGAACGCCAGCGTCACCGACGCGGTGACCCAGTAGGCGAGCCGTGCACCCATCACGAACGCCATCAGCAGGAAGACG
>Ga0299914_10003393_pt1 | contig 11246 bp, 12 predicted proteins | sample RVTome_10_FD_201361 | JGI IMG/M metagenome (GOLD analysis project Ga0299914, IMG submission 201361) | Soil microbial communities from uranium-contaminated site in the Upper Colorado River Basin, Wyoming, United States - RVT153D57 (version 2) ... | reverse complement strand
CGACGCGCCACCCTCAGCCGCCTCCTGCATAGCATTCCCCGCCGGCCGCGCAGAGTTCCCGGCCCGCAAGGAGCCCCTCTTGTTGACGACGTCACCCCTCGCCCGCACCTTCACTCCCTTCGTTCCGCGCCCGTGGATCCGCCACCGGCCTGCGGCACGAATCTCGCACCCTGGACAACGTCCTCGTCATCGACCCTTTCGCGCGACCGTCCATGCCCGTCGAAGACGCACGACGCAGGATCCTCGTCGTCGACGACGAGCCGTACATCGGCCGCATCGTCCAGCTCAAGCTCGAGAGCGGGCCGTACGATGTCGACGTCGTCCACGACGGCCGCTCCGCGCTCGACCTGCTCCGCGCCGACAAACCGGTTGACCTCATCCTGCTGGACATTATGATGCCACACATGAGTGGCTTCGATGTCCTCGCCGAGCTGCGCCGGCTGCCGCACCGCGCCGATACGCCGGTGATGATGCTCACGGCCAAGGGCCAGGAGACCGACCGCGAGCGCGCCGCTGAGCTGGGCGCCTCGGACTTCCTCACCAAGCCGTTCAGCCCCAAAAAGCTGCTTGCCCGGATCGACGAGATCTTCGCGGCCTGAGCCTGTGCTCTGGGCGGTCGTTCTCGCGGGCGGCGTCGGCTCGCGGTTCTGGCCCGTTTCGACTCCATCCCGGCCGAAGCAGCTATTGCCTCTCGCCGGTGATCTGCCTCTCATCAGGCAGACCGTCGACCGCGTGCTTCCCATCGTCGACGCGCACCGGATCCGGATCCTGACCGGAGAACGCATTGCACGGCCCATTCTCGACGTCCTGCCGATGCTCGCGGCGGACCACCTCTTCGTCGAGCCACGAGCCCGCGGCACGGCGCCCGTGCTGGCGTGGGCGGCGCACGAGATCGCCCGCCGCGAGCCGGATGCGGTGATGGCATCCCTGCACGCGGACCACGTGATCGCGCCCGATGCGGCGTTCCGGGATCTGCTCGTGACGATGGCCGCAGCTTCGGTCCGGCACGAGCGACTCTTCACGATCGGCGCCGTGCCGACGCGTCCCGAGACCGGGTACGGCTACATCCGTCCCGGCGAGCCGCTGGACGGCGGCGAAGCCCGCGAGGTTGCGGCGTTCGTCGAGAAGCCGCCACCCGACGTCGCCGCGGCGTACGTGCGTGATGGGTACCTCTGGAACACGGGCATCTTCGTGTGGCCGGTTCGGCTCTTTCTGGAGGAGCTGAAGCGTCACACGCCCGAGATCGCCGAGCACCTGCCGCTGCTCGATCGGGGCGAGATCGCCGCGTACTTCGATGCCGTGCCGCCGCTTTCGGTCGACCAGGGGCTGCTCGAGCGGAGTCGGCGGGTCGCCGTCATGCCGTCGACGTTCCAATGGGACGATGTAGGCGCGTGGGACGCCATGGCACGAACGCGTCCCACGGACGAGCAAGGCAACGTGACGTTCGGCGCCGCGCACCTGGTCGATGCCGAGGGGTGCATCGTCTGGGCCGATGACGGCGCCATCGCCGTGTTCGGTGCGAAGGACCTGGTGGTCGTCCGGACGGCAGGTGTGACGTTCGTTGCACCGCGCGACCGGTCGGCGGACCTCAAGAAGCTGATCGAGAAGCTACCGCGATCACTCGTGAACCCGGAGGAAGGCTGACGTGGCGGGTGCGGAGCTGGTGCTGTACGAGGATGCGATCGCACGCGCCTGGCACCCGTTCACGACGACGCGGCCGGCCGGTGAGCTGCTCTACGGCGCGTTCACCATGCGAGCGCGGGCCGAGCGCATCTTCGGTCTGCCGTGCAGCGGTCACCTGACCGCACCGCAGCTCGTCGGTTTCGACGAGCCGGGCTCGGCGCCGGCGATCGCGCGTGATTCGATCGTCAATGATCGTGCACGACTGTACCTGAACTCGAGGGCCGTCCTCGACTGGGGTACATCCCTCGAACCTCCGCCCGGCCCGGCAGTGCTCCGCACGCAGGGCGAGGTCGTGGGCCATTGGGCACCGGCGGGAACACGCCCGCCGACCGTCGAAGCGCTGACCGGTGAGTCGCTGCCGGCCGACACCGGCACGATCGACGTTCGCGGCCACATCGTGTCTTCGCTCTGGCGGCTGGTGGGCGGCAACGCCGCCCAGATCGGGCACGACGTGGATGCAGCGGCGCCGCCGCCGCGTGCCTTGCCCGCCGGTCTATCCGTGATCGGCGACCCTGAACGCGTCCGGCTCGGCCACGACGTCTGGATCGAGCCGGGCGTCGTCTTCGATGTCACGGATGGCCCGATCTGGCTCGATGACCGTGTCCGCGTGCGCGCCTTCACGCGACTGGGTGGGCCGGCGTACATCGGCCGGGACTCGGTGCTGCTGGGCGGTCCGTTCACAGCGGTCTCGATCGGTCCCGTATGCAAGGTCCACGGCGAAGTGGAGGAGACCGTCGTTCTGGGCTACACGAACAAGGCGCACGACGGGTTCATCGGCCACGCATACCTGGGTCGATGGGTCAACCTGGGAGCGTTGACCACGAACAGCGACCTGAAGAACAATTACGGCACGATCCGACTCTGGACCCCGGCCGGCGATGTGGATACGGGCGAGATGAAGATCGGTTGCTTCCTCGGCGATCACGTCAAGACCGGAATCGGCGTCATGCTCAACACCGGCACGGTGATCGGTGCAGGCTCGAACGTCTTCGGCGCCGCACAACCGCCCAAGGCGGTTCCACCCTTCGCCTGGGGAGCCGGCGATGCGCTCGGCGTCCACGACTTCGAGCGATTCCTGGCGACGGCCGAGACGGCCATGGCGCGGCGCGAGGTCGAGCTCACGCCGGGTGTACGCGGTGTCCTGCATCGTGCGTGGCGTATGACGCACGGCGAGGTGCCTGCGTGAAGGTCAGCGTGCTGGGTAGCGGCAGCGAGGGGAATGCGACGCTCGTCGAAGCGGACGGCACCGCGCTGCTCGTCGATGCCGGATTCAGTGGACGCGACCTCGAGCAGCGACTGCTGGACGTCGGAGTCGGTACGGATGCGCTCGCCGCGATCCTGATCACTCACGACCACGGCGATCACACGCGCGGCATGGGTGTGATCGCCCGACGTTTCGGCGTGCCGATCTATCTGACCCGCCGCACGGCGGCCGCGTGCACGCGGCTGCTCGACGGCAGCGAGCAGATCCGCGAGTACGCGTCCTCGCGGCGATTCCGGATCGGGCCGTTCGAGGTAGAGCCGTTCCTGACCGTCCACGATGCCGTGGACCCGATCGCGGTCACGATCAAGCACGTGCCGTCCGGATCACGGATGGGCGTCGCTACCGACCTCGGCCGACCGACCGCGGCCGTCCGGGCCGCGCTCGCCGGCTGCAACCTGCTGGTGCTCGAGGCGAATCACGACGATGCGCTGCTCTGGAGCGGACCGTATCCCTGGTCCGTGAAACAGCGCATCGCCTCGAGCCACGGCCACCTTTCGAACCGCGCTGCAGCAGCGCTCGCCCGCGAGCTGATGCATCCCGGTCTCGTCGCCATCGTGCTGGCTCACCTCAGCCGGCACTGCAATGATGCCGGCCTCGCCCATGACGTCGTCGCACGGGCGCTCGATCGCGCCGGTTATCGAGGTCCCCTGGCCGTCGCGCCACAGGACCGGCCGCTCGAGCCGTACGACGTGCTCGCGCTCCGTCGCCGCTACGGCGATGCGGAGCAGCTCACGTTGTTCTGAGTCGTCACAGCCCGATCCACCGGAGGATGTCGTTTCCGATCGCGAACGCCATGATCGCGAGGATCAGGACGAAACCGATCTGACTGAGGCGGATTCGCTGCTGGATCGATAGACCGCGGCCGCGTACGGCCTCGACGCCGAGGAACACGAGCTGGCCACCGTCCAGCACCGGGATCGGGAGCAGGTTCAGGATCGCGAGATTCACGGAGAGCAGACCCATCCAGTTCAAAAAGCTCTCGAGCCCGGCGCGCGCGAGCTGGCCGCTGAGCTGGCCGATCAGGATCGGCCCGCCCACATTCCGCACCGAGTGGCGTCCCGAGAACATGCCGATCAGGAATTCGACGGTCAGCTCCACCCACTGCCAGGTTTCCTGAGCGCCATAGATGACGGCGCTGATGGGCCCGACCCGATCGCGTGGTACCGCGAGGCCACTCGCCACCGCGGCCCCGATCCGGCCGTACGCGTGGCCATCGGCCAGGGTGCGCGTTTCGGGCGTGACCGTCAGATCGACACGTTCGCCATCGCGCTCCACGACCAGGGGCACCGGAGTACCCGGCCTCGCTTCGACGATCGCAACGAACACCTGCCAGCTGGCTACCGTGTCACCGGCGGCCCGCAACACCCTGTCGCCGGTCTGCAGCCCTGCGGTCTCGGCCGGTGATCCCTCGAGGATCTGGTCCAGTACCGGATCGACTTCCGATACCGGCTCCAGCGATGCGACGAGGGAGGCGCGCGCAGAATCGTTGGACGGAACGTCGATCGCGATGGGCGGCGCGCCGGCGAAATGGATCGTTGCAGGACCTGCCCCCGACATCGTCAACGCCAGCCGGATGTCCTCGAAGTCGTCCACCGTTTCATCGTTCACGGCCGTGACGCGCGCGCCGCGCGGGACGCGGGCCAGCTCGGTGGCACCTTCCGGCAGGAGGTCCTCCGTTACGGCACCGATCACCGGTTCCCACGGCGTGGGCACGCCCCAGATCAGGCCGATCGCCGAAAAGACGACGAACGCGAATGCCAGGTTCATGAGCACGCCCGCCGAGATGACCAGAGTCCTCGCCGGCAGCGACTTCGACTCGAAGTCACGGGGTCCGGGTCCACGCGAGGGTTCGCCCGCCGGCTGCGCCGGTGCGCCCTCCGGCCCCTCGATCATCTCCATCTCTTCCATGCCGGCCATCTTCACGTAGCCGCCGAGCGGGAGCAGCGACAGAACGTATTCCGTCTCACCCCGGCGGAACCCGATGACGCGCGGGCCGAAACCGATCGAGAAGCGCGGAACTTCGATGTCGACCGCTTTCGCGGTGAGGAAATGGCCCAGCTCGTGTACGAAGATCAGCACGCCCAGCACGACGGCTGTGGCCAGGATCGTGATCAGCATCGGGACCTCGATATCTCGCTCGCGACCTGCCTTGCCCGGCGGTCGGCCTCGAGCACCGTTTCCAGGGTGTCGATCGGTACGGGGTCGTGGGCCTCGAGCGTGCGCTCGATCACGACGGCGATTTCGCCGAAATCGAGCTCGCCACCGAGGAACTGCGCGACAGCGACTTCGTTCGCGGCATTGTAAACCGCCGGAGCGGTGCCACCGGCGCGGCCGGCGTCCAGACCGAGTCGGAATGCAGGGAACCTGGCCCCATCGACCGGTTCGAACGTCAGTGGCCCGGCCGCAACGGGATCGAAACAACGCGTCCCGGTATCGACGATACGCCTCGGATGCGTCAGTGCGTACAGGATGGGTAGCTCCATGTTCGGAAAGCCGAGTTGCGCCAGCACTGATCCGTCGACGAACTCGACCATCGAGTGGATGATCGACTGCGGGTGTACCACGACGTCGATCGAGTCGTACGGAACGCCAAACAGGAAGTGTGCCTCGATCACTTCGAGCGCCTTGTTCGCGAGCGATGCCGAGTCCACGGTGATCTTCGCGCCCATCGACCACGTCGGGTGCCGCAGCGCTTGCTGAGGTGTCGCTCCAGCCAGTTGCTCGACGGGCCATTCGCGGAACGGCCCGCCCGACGCCGTCAGCACCAGCCGCCGCACGCTCCGGTCACTCGCTCCCGTCAGACATTGCAGGATTGCGCTGTGCTCGCTGTCGACGGGGATCAACTCACCGTTGCCCCGGCGCAGCGCGGCAAGGACGAGCGGCCCGGCAGAGACGAGCGACTCCTTGTTGGCGAGCGCGAGCCGCTTGCTCGCTTCGAGCGCCGCCAACGTCGCCTCGAGGCCCGCAGCGCCGACGACGGCATTGATCACGATGTCCGCGTCCGGATGCGTGGCTGCTTGCAGCACGGCTTCACGGCCGCTCAGGAACTCGTGCCCACCGTCCGGCGAAGTCCTATCGTCGGCGAGCACGGCCACGGCCGGCGAGTGCCGATCGGCCAGATCGGCCAGCTCCGCCGCATTCCGGTGCGCCACCAGTGCGACGACCCGGAACATGGACGGGTGCCGCTCGATGACGGCGAGCGCGCTGCGGCCGACCGAGCCGGTACAGCCGAGCACCGCGACACCTACCGCCATGGCAGCGCCTCGATCCAGACCGGCAGCAGCACGGCGAGGTACCAGTATGCGACCGGTACGGCGAACAGCAGAGAGTCGAAGCGGTCGAGGATCCCACCGTGACCGGGCAACAGACGCCCGGAATCTTTCACGCCTGCCTCCCGCTTCAGCAGCGACTCGACCAGGTCGCCGATCTGCGCTGCCGGCGATACGAGCAGGCCTCCCGCGGCGCCGGCCAGCGCACCGATCGGGAGGCCCAGCCACTCCTGGAACACGAGCCAACCGTACACCGCCCCGACAAGCACCGTTCCGACGACGTTGGCGACAGCACCTTCCACGGTCTTGCCCGGACTCACGGCCGGAATCAGCTTGCGCCGACCCCACGCCCGTCCTCCGAAATACGCGCATGAATCGCCGATCCATGCGAGCGTGATCGGGAATGCCACCAGCGCGGCGCCGTGCCATGCGGACGGCGATGGCTGGCCGGCCGCCGTGTCGAGGTGGCGGAGCAGCACCATGTACGAGAACGCGCCGCCGATGAAGACGGCACCGAAAACCGTTACGGCGACGGCGCGCAGCGGTCCACCGCCCACGCCCCGTGCCCAGATCGCCGCTGTCGTGAGTACCAGCGTCGCCGCGAACGCGACGAGCCAAAGCCAGCGGCCGGCCTCCGCTGCCACGGGACGGGCACTGACGACGAGGACGAGTGCAGCCGCGAGTCCGGCGCCGGTCGCCACGAAAGCGCGTGCATCGCGCTCGCCAGCCATTCGGTACAGCTCCGCGGCACCGCCTGCCGCGATCGCGCCCAGCACGGCCGCCATGACCCACCCGCCGAGATACAGCACGAGAATGGCCAGAGGAATGCCCAACGCGGCGACCGCCACGCGCTGCGCCAGCTCGCCTGCCGCCATGCGTCAACTCGCGGTCACGCGGCCGAAACGTCGTTCGCGCTTCTGATAGTCGTGGATAGCCGCGAACAGCTGCTCGCGATCGAAGTCAGGCCAGAGGATGGGGGTGATGTACAGCTCCGTATAGGCGAGCTGCCACAACAGGAAGTTGCTGATCCGTCGCTCACCCGACGTACGGATCAACAGATCGGGATCCGGCAGTGCCGCGGTGTACAGCTCGGAAGCGAACGTCTCTTCATCGATGTCCTCCGGCGTGAGACCACCCGCATCGACCCGCGCAGCGAGCCGTCGTGCAGCCCGCACGATCTCGGCGCGACTGCCGTAGCTGATCATCAGGTTCAACTTCAGCACGCGGCCCGCCTCCGTGACCCGCTCGATCTCTTCGATCGCACGCTTCGGCGATGCCGCGAGACGGTCCCGATCGCCGAAGATCTGGACCCGTACACCCTGCCGCTTCAGCTCGACCCGCTCCTTCACCACGTACCGTTGGAGCAGCCCCATCAGCGCCGCAACCTCGGCAGCCGGCCGATTCCAGTTCTCCTGCGAGAAAGCGTACAACGTCAGTACGCCGACGCCCGCCTCGATCGCGCCCTCGATCACCTCACGAACCGATTTCATTCCCGCCGCATGCCCGCGGATCCGCGCGAGCCCGCGCGATCGAGCCCACCGTCCGTTGCCGTCCATGATGATCGCGATGTGGACCGGGATGCGGCCATCCAGCTTGATCGCCTGGAGCAGCGCCGAGGGTGCGACGTCCGCTTCCAACCTCAGACCTCCATCACTTCCTCTTCCTTCGACTTCAGCATTTGGTCGAGGCGTCCGATGTATTCGTCCGTCAGCTTCTGGATCTCATCCATCTGGCGACGCGCATCGTCCTCGCCGATCTCGTGCGCCTGCTCTCTTGATTTGACCTCCTTGTTCGCCTCCTGCCGCGCATGACGGATCGCAACTCGACCCTCCTCCGCCAGCTTGTGCAGCAGCCGCACCATCTCGCGACGACGCTCCTCGTTCAGCGGCGGAATCGGGACCCGGATCACGTTCCCGTCGTTCGCTGGATTCAGCCCCAGCTCTCCTGCCCGGATCGCCTTCTCCACCGCTGGAAGCACCGTCTTGTCCCAGGGCTGGACGATGAGCATCCGCGGCTCCGGCACACTCACGGATGCCACCTGGTTCAATGGCATCTTCGAGCCATACGCCTCGACGCGGATCGTATCGAGCAACGCCGGCGACGCCTTTCCGGTCCGTACACCGGAGAACTCCCTGCGCAGCGCTTCCAGCGCCTTCTCCATCTGGTCCTGCGCCTGCTGCTGTGTGGGCATCTCCCCTCCGCCGTTCCGTTCAAAACGGGGTCCAAGATAAGCCGGTCCCCATCAGCTTACCAGCGTACCCATCTCCGCACCCCGCAAGGCGGCAGCCATGGCACCGGGGTTGTTGATGTTGAGCACGATGATCGGAAGTGCGTTGTCCTTGCACAGCGATACTGCGGCCGCGTCCATAACGCGCAGCTCTCGCGTCAGCACATCCTGGAAGGAGAGTCGCGGGATGAACTCGGCGTCCGGATCGGCGACCGGATCAGCCGTGTACACGCCCTTCACCTTCGTCGCCTTGATGAGCACATCGGCGTGGACCTCGATCGCGCGCAGCACGGCCGCCGTATCCGTCGAAAAGTACGGGTTGCCCGTCCCGCCCGCGAACAGCACGACCCGGCCCTTTTCCAGGTGCCGAAGCGCACGGCGCCGGATGTACGGCTCGGCCAGAGCCTCCATGCGGATCGCCGTCATCACCCGCGTATCCACGCCTTTTCGATCGAGTAGATCCTGCACGGCCAGCGCATTGATGACCGTCGCGAGCATGCCCATATAGTCCGCACTGACACGGTCCATGCCCTGCGCGCTCTGGAGCGCACCCCTCACGATGTTGCCTCCGCCGATCACCAACCCCAGCGAAACGCCCATCTCGTGGAGCGCTCGGATCTCGTCCGTCAGGCGGTCCACCACCGGCGGCGCGATTCCGAACTTCGCGTCGCCCGCCAGCGCTTCGCCGCTCAGCTTCAGCACGACCCGTCTGTACTTCAGGTCACCCGCACCGTCGTTCACAGCGTTCGACATCACTCGCCCAACGCGTAGCGGGTGAAGCGCCGGACCACGATGTTCTCGCCCGTCTTCGCTGCAGTTTCCTGGACGAGCTGACCGACAGACATGTCGGGGTCTCGCACGTACGGTTGCTCGAGGAGCGTGCTCTCCTGATAGAACTTCTTCAGCTTCCCCTCCACGATCCTGTCCCACAGGTTCTCGGGTTTGCCCTCGTTCTTCACCTGCTCGCGGAAAACGCTGCGCTCCCGCTCGACGATGTCGCGATCGAGCTCGTCTGAAGTCACCGCGAGCGGGCTCGAGGCCGCGATGTGCATCGCGAGATTGCGCACCAGCTCCTGGAAGGTCTCGTTCCTCGCCACGAAATCCGTCTCACAGCCGACCTCTACGAGCACGCCGATCTTGCCACCCATGTGGATGTAGCTGCCGACGGCACCCTCTCGTGTCTCGCGGCCCGCTCGCTTCGCCACCTTCGCGGCACCGCGCGAACGGAGCAGGTCGATCGCGGCCTCCATGTCGCCTTTCGCCTCCTCCAGCGCCCGCTTGCACTCCATCATTCCCGCGCCCGTTCGTTCGCGGAGCTCTTTCACCTGCTTCGGACTGATCTCCATGGATCTTTTCCCTCGATGTGCGTCTCACTGGGTGATCGTGAAAAAGCGCCGCAGTGCTGCGTGTGCTGCAGCGCTGCAGCGCTTCCGGGCGCTGAGCGAGCTTGGCCTCCGCCGGGGAAGTTACGCCTCTTCGCTCTCGACTTCGCCTTCGACTTCGCCCTCTTCCTCCGGCGTGGTCCGGATGTTCGCAATCACTTCCGGACGCGGCCGGCGCTTCCTGCGCGGACGGCGGCGCTTGCCGCGTTCCTCGCTCGGTGCTTCCTGCGCGAGCCCGCCTTCCGTCGAGTAGGTGACCGCCTCCGTCTCGTCCGCGCGACGCCGGGCATCCGCCGGCAGCTCCTTCCTGGCCTGCTCCACTGCATCCGCGATCGCGCCGCAGATCAGCTGGACCGAGCGGATCGCATCGTCGTTGCCCGGAATCGGGTAGTCGATCAGGTCGGGATCCGCGTTCGTGTCCGCGATCGCGATCACCGGAATCCCCAGCTTGTTCGCTTCCTTGACCGCGATCAACTCCTTCTTCGCATCCACCACGAACATCGCACCCGGCACGCGGCCCATGTCCTTCACCCCGCCCAGGTACTTCTCCAGCTTCTCCCGCTCGCGCGAGAGCATCAGCTGTTCCTTCTTCGTGTAGACATCGTACTGACCCTCATCGATGCCCCGCTCCAGCTCCTTCAGACGACGGATCTGCTTCCGGATCGTCGAGAAGTTCGTGAGCATGCCCCCCAGCCAGCGCTCCGTCACGTAGAACGCGCCACACCGCTGCGCCTCCTGCTCGATGATCGGGCGGAGCTGACGCTTGGTGCACACGAAGAGCACACGGTCGCCCTGCAACGTGACATCCCGCGTTGCCAGCTTCGCCGTTTCGAGCGCCTGGACCGTCTTGCGCAGGTCGATGATGTGGATGCCGTTGCGCGCCGCAAAGATGTACCGCTTCATCTTCGGGTTCCAACGGCTGCGCTGGTGCCCGAAGTGGACGCCGGCCTCGAGCAACTCCTTGAGCTGGGTTTCCACCATTCGCGATCGTGCCTCTCGGTTCGGGGTTGTGCGCCCACCGCGTTCAACCGCGCCGCAGCCCGTCAGGGACCCCCGCAGCGCGTCCGGCGATGTACGGATTACGGATTCACATCATTCGTGCCCGGCCCCTCGTCCCCGAAGCACATCCAGTCCGTCGAACGCCGGCACGGTCCTGGTCCGTGGAGCTGTGCTCCGTCCGCCGTGCGTCATGACCGGGTAGGGGTGCCGCCACCGGTCCGCCGGCATTCGCAACAGATCGCCCGTTCGTCCGCCGCAGACCATGCGCCAGGAGCGGTTGCGAGTGCCGCCGGTCCGCCGGCATTCGCAACAGTTCCGCCGTTCGTCCGCCGTAGAACCATGCGCCAGGAGCGGTTGCGAGTGCCGGCGTCAAGCCGGCAGTCGCAACACTCCAGGCGTTGACGCGACGCGTCAACGCTTGG
>Ga0299914_10003392_pt1 | contig 11246 bp, 9 predicted proteins | sample RVTome_10_FD_201361 | JGI IMG/M metagenome (GOLD analysis project Ga0299914, IMG submission 201361) | Soil microbial communities from uranium-contaminated site in the Upper Colorado River Basin, Wyoming, United States - RVT153D57 (version 2) ... | reverse complement strand
AAGGCAAGTCTGAAATTGAATCCTTTTTTAATATTGTTATGATGGCCAGTGATGGATTTCAATATCAAATTGAATTCATAGACGAGCCAATCGATATGGATTATAATAAACCAAGTGACATATTTGACTCTGCGCAGGGTAATATCTGCGGCTGTTTCAATATTTCTTCTAATTTCTGTTGTTTCTTCTTCGCCTATGTATCCAAAGACTGCCAATGCCGATGGCCTATTTCAAGAAGAGCTTTCAGCATCCTTTGGGGGAAGAACGGCAGATCTAATAATAAAGATGATGCCCCCAGTAGTTACAACCGAAACCTTACAAAACCAAAGTCAAAAACCAATCATCCAATTTAAGCTCTATGATCCTTCTACAAAAGAGGGATTTAAACACGTAACATATTATATAACGATTGAGAAAGATGGTAAAAAGCTGCTTTCTGATTGGTTTCATGATGACAAAGGAGATCTGAAAATAGAGATGAAACCAAGTAATACAAAAACAATAACAGTTTACGGAGAGCCAGATCCTATTTTACAGGCATTCACAGGAAGAGAAAACAGTCCTGTAGTTGCAACAGGTCCCATATTCTCAGAAGGTGGTTTATATCACTTTATCGTAAGAATAGCTACAATTGATTACGTTAGGTCGTTTCTTCCCGATGATCAGCAGCCAGAATATGAAGGCTGGTTAAGTGTTGGAGCCGTAGAGAACCAACAGGTATCAGCAAATAACAATACCAAGCCAATTCCAATTCAGATAATTTCTTATTACGATGAGCTAGAAGATTTCAGTTTTGATCCAAGTACAAGGGAGATGCGGTTTACTATGCCGTTTGATTGGAATATGACAAGATTGGAGGAGAATAAGGTGATGGTACATCAAGAAATCCTCCTTCCTAAACCATCTGAACTTGTAGCTAATTCATACATTGGAACTATAAATGGTGTTGATGTTACAAAAGACTTAATGATAGATCCCACCAATAGCACAAAGGATGTAGTTCACTTTATGATACCAAAGCCAGTAGTTATGCAGATAGCAGAACAAGTAAATAATAGTGGACAAGCAAAAGAAGAATTAATGAAATTTACGTTTAAGCCTACAGCATAGTAATAAGGCCGAGCTATAATCACGACAATCGCAGTAATGACAGCAATAATCCACACTAGTGTTCTGAGAACAATTTTTATTCAGATATGACCAACAAAAGTATTTGATTTGATAAGAGTGATATTCTATCCACACTGGCTTTCGTGAATCTATTATAGCCAAGTAGCCAATTGTGAAGCAGACAGACCTGCTTTATCCAGTAACTGCTTAAAACAGAAAATATTATTATATTCTCAACCTTTTCTAACATAGAACTTGAATATTGTGATAACGTAAACGTGATTATATATGTAGTTCAGTACAGGTAGTTATTGGTTCAATATTTCGTAACTACTCCCTGACGAGAGTGAAATAAGCAGAAATGTACGAGCTAACAACAGTATTTGCAATCTCATGAATCTTAAGCCCAATCGCTTTAACAACCCGAGCCGCATTGCGTGAAATCGATTCGAATTTCTATCACACTCTGTTTTATTAACTGGACCGCCTGCATCTTCAAAGACTATATTCATATTAGAGTTATTAGATCATTTTAAAGGTAAAGCATACTTTGTAGACGGAACAACTGCATCAGGTATGGGAATAATAGATTATCTCTTTGAACACACTGACCTGAAATTTCTCTTAATTGACGAGATCGACAAGCTCGGTAAGAAAGATCAAAAGGTTCTGCTTAATGTAATGGAGACAGGAATACTTAGTGATGTAAAGGCCAAAAGGGGTAAATCAGCACGACAGACGCATATGCATATGTCAATCTACGCTACCAGTAATGATATCTCAAATATACTTACTCCATTACTATCCAGATTTATCAAACTTAATCTCCCCGAATACAATCTAGAAACTTTCATAGAAATCTGTCAAAAAATATTATCTCGTAAGTATGATAAAGATCATGAAACAATACAGGCAATCGTCCGATATGTGTGGGGACATACCAAAGATGTTCGAGAAGCTGTAGCAATAGCAAAAATAGTAGATACATCAGATGAAGTAAACAGTATAGCTAGTACCTTAAGAAAGTATTCACATGAAATGAGGGCAAATAATAAGAGGTGACCATAATGAGTATGAAGATATTTACAGTTGGGCTGATAATAATATTTGCACTGGCCATGGCTAGCATGATATTAACTCCGCTAACAGCATTACAAGCAAGCGGTAAAGAACTAAAGCTCTATCTAACAATAGATACAAATCTAAATGATGACGTTAGAATAAGTACATATCAGTATGGAGATAGAGTCTTCACGCATAATGCTATTATTCATTCAGGCTCGAATGAAATTACATTACAATATCCAAATGGTCTTATTGATACCGGCGAATTTCGTATCTGTGTAAGATCAGATAATTATGATGAATCAGCATGTGCTACTGGAGATGCATATTGTACCAATAGATCGTAGAAATTAGGTTTAAATTCTACTAAAGCAGTTACCGGATTATTATAACTAGATCTGGATTATCACATTATCGTAGTCACAAGTTCAAGTTACAATTAATCAAGATTCATAATTAGTTAGGTTGTGACACTCCCAAAAAAACTCACTCGTTGAGAGCTTAACTACATCATTTTCTCCATGCCTAAAACAAGTCTCTAGTATCAAAAATTACTGTCCTGGATGACGGCTCAACTTGGTAAGGATAATGAGATGTTTCATTTTCATTTTCGTTCTGATTATAATTGGTTGATACATTTGGCTGCGGTATTAATACGTCATTAATTGAGATAACACCATCCTCTTGTTGAACTTCGAGGCTAACATCTTTGTTGCCATTATTTTCATGAAATCCTAGTAAAGGCTCATTGTTAGGCTTTTGCAATTCAGCCTTTTTGACCTCTAATTCATCGATGGTCTGCCGAAGCTCATTTTCTCTCTTTTTTAACGCAATGTTGCTATCGACGAATTGTTGATAGATTCGGACTACATTGTTTAATGCAGCTTTCAATGAATTTAGCTCTGCTTGCAGTGAATTCTTTTCCTCTTTTACTCTATCATACTCTAGCCTAACCCGGGGGAGATATCCATTTGCAATCCTAAGTAGCTCTATTATTTCGCCTTCATCCGTTCCTGAATTTTGATATAATTTGAAAAGATTAACAAACCTCATGGGATTGTCTTTAATCTGGAGGTAGACCCTCGTGAATTCAGTAATACCCAAAAGTTTGAAGTATTCGTGGTAATAGCGTATTGCTTTATCAGCTTCCAGGTTTAATGCAATAGCTACTTCTAAAGGGGTTTTTTGCTGGATATAAAGTTCGAATGCTCTAGACGATTCCGATGTAGTCTGGTCTAATCCGGCTTTATTCAGAACAGCCTTGATCGTATTTGGAGACACCCCAGCCTCTTTTGTAATCTCTCTGTATGTCTTTCCTTTTTCAGCTAATGCCAAGACAAGAGCTTCTTTTTGCTTTCTATCCATTGATACTATAGTATTTTACATTTTTCAAGCATTTAGCTTTTGCTACTGTGTGGTATCATTGATAATAACACGTTATTTGTTGTAATTTTCTGTATCAGTCTGGTATCGAAACGAGCACGATCTATACTTCAATTGAAGACAATAGTTTTGTTTATTCAAATCTGCGCACTACAACCAAAATTTGAGCATCGAGTGCTATTATTGCTCCAAATACTTGCGTGACCAGTGATGCGGGCGAAGATATCAATGAAAGACTTGATGTAAGAGGCTTGCTTGACTAGCTGGATAATAATAATTGCAATTTGCAACTATGAAACTTCTGATTCTCTTAGGTTTGATACCGTTCTTAGAGCTGACTACGGTTAAGGTGGTATATTTCCAGATCGTTGTGAAGGATGTCATACAGGAGATCATGTTGTAGACGATCTTGAAACTATCGATATTTTCTAATGAAGAAAAATTTCAGAATTTGCTTGCCTGTAATGAGGGAAGTGCTCAGCGCAATAATATGGCTCAAATCCACTGGTCTCACTCTTCATTTCCTATGTATCACCAGAACTAAAGGTAAAGATTATTGCAATACTCGTACTTGATAGGATAAATCGAAACTCCATAAAAAGGGCGTCTCAGTCTAGAAATTATAAACCTATGATGCGCTCCTAGTTGGAGCCCAGATTGTTGGGGGAGAAGCAGTTAAAGGTAGGATTGATCTGTTAGCCTTTGCGTTACTAGTAAGAGCTACCGTAGATAATTTGGCAAATTATGATGTTTGCTATGTTCCTCCGGTTTCACCTGTTTGGGAACCAATTAATATTGCTGCATCGCAGACGGCAAAGCTGTTCGCATGATATTTAGACAAGATGGAAACAATTCATTATTTCTGCCTCTTCCTTCATTTGTCTGGCGAACTAGATGCTGGGCAGCCAATATTGGAATAATTGAGAAGTAATAGAGGGAATTATTACTATTGTGCCATTTAGTAAATGTCAATAATGTTGGGTTCCTTGAAGGCTCCTGAATTGACGCACCGCATTATTTACTCTATTTGACGACACTGAATATGGTATATCTTGACTAACACGTACGTGGAGCTGGGGGTAGCTACTATATTGTGATAGAAGGAAGACTAAAACTGAATGTTGCACCTTTCCCTTTTAAGTTATTTTGAGCCCATATTTTGCCACCGTGGGCTTCAATAATGTTTTTAGAAATAAATAATCCCAATCCAGTGCCTATATGGGATGCAGTAACAAATTTCGTAAACAGTCTGGGGTATATTCGTGGGTCAATTCCTTCCCCAGTATCAGTGATGCTAACGACGGTGTTAGTAACCGCAGCTTCTCTTTCAGAGCTACCCTTTCTTCCCATTGTTATTTTTATCGTTATAGATCCTTCCTTTGTAAATTTGGTAGCATTGATCAATAAATTATCCAATACGCGAGCTATTCTTTCCTTGTCAGCATCTACGAGAATGTTATCATTATTACTATCCTCAATGTTAAATCTTACATTGTTATCCAGTAAAGCTCTATTTTTTCCTCCTGCGTACTCTGCGGTCATATGCTCTATCATATCCCTTAAGCTAAATCTCTCTTTATTCAATTGTAATGATCGATTTTCAATTCTGGATACATCTAGAATGTCTTCAGTTAATCTTTTTAACCTTTTTGCATTTCGTAAAATAACATCAATTAATCCCACATATTGCTGAATATCACCTTTCTTGTCACGAATAAAATCTGATAGTCCTATTATTGGTTGTATAGGAGTCCTTAGCTCGTGCGCTGCTATGTTTATAAATTCCTTTTGCATCATGTCATGAGATTTTAGCTGTTCATACATTTCAGCTTGTTTCCACAGGGTTTCAAATATTGAAACATAGGATAGTACGGTCGATTTGCTGTTCGAGTAAGATGACAGTCCTATTGCATGAAGAGAAGCATTTTTTGTATCATCTTTCAGCTCTGCCGTTAAACTGAACTGTCTGTCGACTATTAAAATCGAGATTCTTGTGTGCAACTGAGGTTCTAAAAATCTGACATTTATTCTATCTCTCATGCTATTAAGATTATTTGTATTGTTATTTTCTTCAGTCGATGAGTTAACTATTTCTTGAATTCTTTCATCATATGGTACCAGAATTTTAATCATGACGCCACGATTTGCTGCTTCACTTAACAAAGCAAGTGAGCCAGCACGTTCTTGTCTAAAAAAAGCATTAGAAGTTGAGAATATAATTAGTATCTCCTCCTTAGAAGAACCAACAAGATCAAATGCGATATTTTGCGCCTTGTAAGCTTCTCTTATAGTTTCGATGAAACCAGGTTTTATTCCTTCTTCTATTTCTCTAAATCTTTCCTCCACAGGAATGGCTTTATTCCAAAAAGTATCAAAAATATATTGTCCTTGTCGAACCACCTCTTTGGCATTACTATAGAAAACCTGTGTTAATAGCTGTTTTGCTTTTAGTGTGGTAGTTGACATGTATTCAGATTCACTTACTGCTATTCCACCTACTAGTCCTTCTAGATGTCGCATTTCAGTAACGATCTTTTTTAGCTCTTTACAATAATGCAAATTTTCCTTTGTTACTTCTGTAATAAAGCGTATTTTGCCTCCTCTCCTTATAACATCAATGTAGTTGTTTCTGTATACGTCAAACTCCATGATTATAGACGGTCCATTCTTTTCTCCAAAAAGATCCATTCCTACCTTCACATTCTTCATGAATTTATCCCCTCTCCCTACAGCGTTCTCTACTCCATATAGCAATTCTGTCTTTTCTTCTTCTTCATAACGACTGGGAGTAGCAGTCAAATTAGTATTTCATTAATAAGAATGATCAGCGAAATCATTCTTTTCAGGTGTATGATATTCGGATGTTAGAATCTTGTATGATTGTGAAGATGTCATTTTTGTTGTTGCATCCAAAGCGGCGCGGGCGTCATTATATCCTTTATTCTTTATTATATTCATTGTTTTTTTAGAGAAATCTGCAGCTTTACCGAAAATTATATCTTTATCATCTTTCCTATTAATGTACGTGACTCTTGTCACGTCAAACCTACCTTTTATTAGATCGGTGTATGTTCTGTCTCCCTTCGGACCCGTTGCGGTTGTGTCGTCGTCACTTGTTACAAGATCATATTCACTGCTTCTTTTATGACTATGGGTTAATCCACCTAGAAGACTTTGGTACTCATCTTCGAATTCACGAATCATGTTCTTGTCAAATATATCAATATGTTTCAAGGCAAGGTTTTTCATCTGACCATGCAATATTATATAGTCAGTAATCATTTCTGATACTTTTATATCGTATCTCGTCTTATCATGAAATCTTATATCAAGTTCTCTATCCTGTATAGTATCTGGATCTCTTGGGGGCTTTTCTTGTTCCTGTTCTACAATAGGATATAGGTTAACTATATAAACTTCCAAGTGTGGAACATGAAACTCCTTAATTTCATTATCAATGTTTGCGCTTCCATTAATTACATCATATTCACTTCTACTACTTTCTAATCTATCCTTCTGAACAGTATACCAATAAAATCTATGCAGATGTAATACCTCTCTCAGAGGAGTATTGCTAAGATAAGCACCATCCCAAAAATATCGTCTCTTACGATTACTACTACTTCCTACAACTTGCTCATCTTCCAACCAGGGATAATCTAGTATAGTGTGAGGAGACATACTTGCCTTGACATGCTTCATCGAAATTCCTTCAGGATATCGTATAATATGTTCGAGTTGAGGATGGCTACCATCTTTATATCTACTTTCACACAAATAGCTATCAAATGTCACAGTGGATGTAGCGTCTTGAATATCTATTGCTACAAGCAGTAATCTTGGCTCACCTTTCTGGAAATCTGTTTTTATTGGATCTTTTTCGTAATCCCAATATCCTTTATATTTCGTCATTCTAGCTAAAGGATTATTTTCAAATCTTGTTAGTCGTGGAACGCCTGTAAAGAACTTAGTATCCGGTTGAGGAAAATTTGGAGTGATCACTTTATTTGGGAAAAGATACGGAAATAATAACCATGAAAAGTATCGCCGAGCAGTTTCTGAATCAGCGGCCGGAGTAAACATATCTGGTCGCATGAATAGATAGAATGGATTGAAGGCATTGATTTCAGGATTTAGGAAAAGTGAATTAATGTGTCCAAACAAGTCTTGATATTTTTGTATCCGCTGAAAGATGTCATTAGTGGTATTATGTAGAAAATTCCACCAGATATCAAAAAGCTGGTTTTCAAAGTAGGGTATTTGATAAGTTATATCCTGCCAGAACTTCTCTAGACCAGTTACTGATTCTTCCCATATTTTACTATTTAATCTTTTAAAGCTGTTATCCTGCATACTCTTCTTTACCGAATTAACAATCAAGGCTGCATTAAGAGCTCCAATAGACGTTCCTGCAATAACATCAAATAGAGGTCTGTTATTTCTGATATTATTTTCCTCATCTCTTTTGGATAGTTGTTCGCATAATGCCTTGAACACACCAACTTCATAGGATCCTAGGGAGCCTCCACCTTGCAAAATTAATGCTCTCTGTACCATCTTAATTATGATTGTAACATGTGAAGGATCACTTTCTAATCCAGATCTCTTGTCTGTGACCACAAGTTTGAATAGTAGAGAAACATATGTCTTGTTATCTGATCTAGTTGGATCAAAGTGAATATAAGGACCTATGAAAGTGGCATTTCTATGATTTGCTTCTACCGGTTGGAGCTTGATTTGAAGATTATTGCTATCATCACTTCTATTTTGATCGAGAGTCCAGGAATACGAAATATTTTGATTGGTTATTTTTCCATGATCTAGATTGCAGCTGCCCTCCAGAAGAACCTCGGATCCTTCATATACAATCTGCGTAGGACCTGCATTTGCAATAGGTTTGTGAATGACATCTGAATCTGCAGATATCGAATTATAATCATTATTCCCTTTTCGTGGCACTTCATTCATCTAGCTTACTAGTATGGTTATTCTTGATAAATATACATTTCTTGACTTGTCATTTGATAGTTGTGTTAGAGCATTTATTCAACAAAGATTAACAACACGGGGCGCTTAGTGTTGATAAATTGTCCGTGTATTGTTTGAACTTTCGTATGCATCCGAGTATATAAGTTACCATTGACCAATATGATATTATGAAAAAGTTCGTTGATATTGTATTTCCAGATCTAGATGATAAAAAGGTTAGAATAGAATTAGATGATGCACTTTCCCTAAAAACTTTCAAAGCAATACTTGAGAATTTGCCAATTGAAATCGGCGTCAACAAGTGGGGAGAAGAGCTCTATACGGATCGGACTATGATAGCTGTCGAACAGGAGGACAATGCAAAGACAGAAGTTAATGAATTGGATGTTGCCTACTGGCCTGAAGGAAATGCAATGTGTTTATTTTATGGACCAACTCCCATTAGTAAGAACGGGAAGATACTGGCATACTCTCCAGTTAATATAATCGGTAAGATTGTAGATTCTTCTAATAAAGACGATATTTTGAACCAGATTAAGGAGCGAGCAAAAGTAATCATTAGAGAGTCTATCTAACTTGTGTAATATAGAATGAAAAGTAATCTTTAGTTGGACTGTAATTTACTAACGTCTTGCTAATCCCGTTCTTCGCTGTTATTTTGTCGGAACTAAATTAAAGGATGGCAATATAGCTAGAAAATTATAAACCTATGATGCGCTCCTGAGGAGCGCATCGCCATTTTAATTCATCAGTCAGGAACTTCTATATGGCACTATTCCGGATGCCAGTGAGGAATATCTCTAATTCCTCCTTCATAAATCTCGAAACGTGTACACTCTACAGGATAACAAGGACTGCCTTTTGTTTCTGCTATCCGATATGTGGGATTACCCTTGAGCCGAACCATGAATGTACTCGTATGTGTCATAACATTTCCACCCGCTGGCCTGTCTGAATCAGCCAAGCAATAACCATAGCCACTCACAGAAGTTTGAACCTGATTAGTTATAACAACAGCCAAGTCATGCACGCGTGCTATGTTTTGCAGAAGATGCATTACCTTGCTCAATCTGGATTGTCTCAGCGAAAGCATACCACGTCCAGAGTATTCTGCTCTATAGGGGTTTATGACAGAGTCGACTAACAGTAATTTGATGTCTCTATCTCGGGTAAGTTGTTGACAGAGATCATGCTGCAAAACGGATTCCAGTCTGGAGCTATTTAATGGTTGGATGCACCTTATATTTTGGAGAACTCTTGTCAGCTCCAAACCTTTTGCTTTTGCAATCTCCTTGCGCATCATTTCTTCAATTTGTTTATCCTTAACTTGTTTTTGTTCAATCATCTGGCTATACGCATCATATGTTAAAGCCATTCTGCATTTAACACAAAATTTCTGGTCGGGTCTATTGGGTTCGTTACAATTAGGACATTGCTTAGGTCTTAGCAGATCTGTTTCTTGAATATCTTTTGGCAATATACCGTACTCTTGAAGTATCGATTCTGATGATTCGTTGCCGAAATAATGCACATACTTTAGGTGCATTTGTGATCGTGGGGACCAACCTGCATGTTGCCTTAAAATGAGTTCCTTCAAGAACTTGCTTTTCTGCGTTAGACTACTATGCCTTCTTATGTAAAGGTTCCATGGTTTTGTTAACAAATCTTCAATCCTGCGTTTTTCTTCTTCGGATACTGTTAGGTTCTTTAGTAACATAGGAAAGTATTTTTCTTTATATTGTGAAGTGTAAATATGTAATAAGCCATCTCTTGTTAGTCGACCGCCAACGTTACTTCTGTTCATAGTACAAATAAGGTATGCATTTTTGTTGTTTCTCTGCGGGTGTTGGTCTAACCATTCCTTTACGTAGGGGAGAGAGTCAATTAATGGTAAATGCCGGCTGCCCGTCTTACCATTGACCAATACCTCTGCATATTGTTTATTGTTTTCAGCCTGTCTAAATATAACATCCTTAATTTTTAGATCTAGTATCTCTTGTGGTCTGGCGGATAAGTCTCTTGATATTGCATGATAACATCTGTCTCTCTTGTTAGGACACCATTTCAAAAATACTAGGTCATCTTCTAATGTCCAGAGATCTGTTGGCTTGTATATCGAAGTCTCCTTTCTCTTCAGTTTTTGGATGTTGTATAATAGTCTGGGTTTAGGTCTCTGTCCAGGTTCCAGTGTAGGATTATACAACCATTTGAAGAATCTAATAAGATTTCCAATATGCAAGTTATAAGTGCCGATCCACTTGTGTAGTGGATCTATATCATCTGACTTTCTAATGCTGCTTAAATATGTAAGGATATCTTCCCTTTTCATTTTTTTAAAAGATTTATTTTTATGGAATCGTGATAACTTATTTAACGTATTTCGGTTAATATCTAGGTAATTAATGCTTGGGTTTATCTCTGTCTGCATTACTTCAAAGTATTCGTTAATTTTCTCGTCATTGGTTTTTGCTTCAGCTTCTTTCGATGCTAGGGCTACCTTCTGCTTTTGCATTCATTGGTACAATAATTATAAACATGATATACTAATAAAGCGTCGCATCGCTCAGCATTATGTTTAGTAAATGCTATGCATATCACTGCTAGTGTTTTTATAAATGATAACGAAAGTGGATTGCATCAAGATTTTGATAAATGGTTAGAAAAATTGGCACCCCACGCTCCCACGGATCAGTATGAAC
>Ga0299914_10003391_pt1 | contig 11247 bp, 8 predicted proteins | sample RVTome_10_FD_201361 | JGI IMG/M metagenome (GOLD analysis project Ga0299914, IMG submission 201361) | Soil microbial communities from uranium-contaminated site in the Upper Colorado River Basin, Wyoming, United States - RVT153D57 (version 2) ... | reverse complement strand
CGGACCGCGCTGCTCGCGGTCGGGCTGGTCGTGTTGTCCGCCAGCCCGCTGCTCGCACAGGACGAAGGCATGAGTGCGGATGATCCCGGCGCATCTTCATCCGCGAACGCCCACATCGCCGCCATGCCCAGCCTCCGCGCCGTTCGCTTCGCGGGCAGCATCGCAGTCGATGGCCAGCTCGATGAAAGCGCCTGGCGCCTGGCCGTGCCGGCGACCGGCTTCATCCAGACGGAACCCTTCGAGGGTCGTCCCGCGACAGAGCGCACCGAGGTCTTCGTCGTCTACGATGACGACGCGCTCTACATCGGCGCACGGCTACACGACTCGACCGGCAACGTGAGGAGCCGGCTCGGCCGGCGAGACGCGTACCTGTCGGATTCCGACTGGTTCTACGTCATGTTCGACAGCTACCACGACCATCGCACCGCCTATGAGCTCGCCGTCAACCCGGCGGGGGTGAAGCGCGATGAGCTGAACGGCAGCAGCTCGTGGGATGCGGTGTGGAACGCGCGCACGGCCATCGATGGTGGCGGCTGGACCGCCGAGCTGCGCATCCCGTTCAGCCAGCTCCGCTTCAGTGCCGCCGAGCTTCAGACGTGGGGCATCCAGTTCTCGCGCCGAATCGTAGCGAAGGAAGAGGTGACCGTCTTCTCGTTTACACCCAGCAGCGAGCGAGGCGGCGTTCAGCGGTACGGACACCTGCTCGGACTGCGCGGGCTCGGTGAAGGCAGAAGACTCGAGCTGCTGCCCTATACCGTCTCCCGTGCCGAGTACCTGGATGTCGACCCGGACGACCCCTACCGCGACGGCGCCGACTACTTCTCCGGAACGGGGCTCGACCTCAAGTACAGGCTCAACTCGACGTTGACGTTGGATGCGACGGTCAACCCCGACTTCGGGCAGGTCGAGGTCGATCCGGCCGTCGTGAACCTGACCGCGTTCGAGACCTCCTTCGACGAGAAGCGGCCGTTCTTCCTCGAAGGCGCCGACATATTCCGATTCGATACCCGGCTGTTCTACTCGCGGCGGATCGGCAGGTCGCCGCAGGGTTCGATGCCCGACGACGTTGCGTTCGCCGATCGGCCGGACGCCAGCACGATCCTGGGCGCTGCGAAGCTGACCGGCCGTACGGCGAACGGCTGGAGCATCGGTCTGCTCGATGCCGTGACAGCCGAAGAACGAGCACCGTACCGTACGGTGTCGGGCATCGACGGCAACGCGATCATCGAACCGAGGACGAATCACATCGTCGCCCGCGCCGAGAAGTTCACCGTCGATGGCCGGACCACGGCGGGCGCGATCCTGACTGCCGTGCACCGCGACCTCGCCGATGATCCGCTCCGCCTGCGCCTGCGGTCGTCCGCGTACACCGGTGGCGTCGACTTCGCGCACGACTTCGCCGACCGCGCCTGGACCGTGAACGGGTTCCTCGCGTTCAGCCACATCGCCGGCTCGCCCGAAGCGCTCGTCCGCACACAGCGCTCGTCCGCACGCTACTACCAGCGGCCCGATGCCGGGTACCTTGCCGTCGATTCGTCGCTGACGAAGATGAGCGGCTACGCCGCCCGTCTGGAGGTCCGCAAGGTTGCGGGGCTGCACTGGCGAGGCGAGGCAAACGTATCGATGATGAGTCCGGGCTTCGAGATCAACGACATCGGGTTCCAGAGTTCCGTCGATCGCGTCGGGACCGACATCGAGGTCGCGTACGTCGAGAACCTGCCCGGCTCCGTCTTCCGCAGCTATCGTATCGAAGGCCGAGCCTCCCGCGACTGGAACTACGGCCGGGACACGCAGGGCGGCGGTGCGACGCTGAGCTTCGACGCACAGCTCCTCGGCTACTGGGCGGGCCATCTCGACCTGACGCGCTCGTTCCGATCGTACGACGACCGCCTGACCCGCGGCGGGCCGATGGCGATCGATCTGCCCGACAACCGCATCGACATGCAGATCCGGTCCGATGACCGGAAGCCGATCACGGGACGCATCAACGGGAGTGTCGGTTGGGGTGAATCAGGCGGCTGGCAGCGCAACGTTTCACTCGGTCTCGGCGTCCGGCCGGCCGGAAACTGGTCGATCGACGCAGGCCCGAGCCTGCGCCGGAACCGCGCGGCGGCACAGTACCTCGACCGGGTGGATGACGCCGGCACGTCGGCCACGTACGGCAACCGCTACGTTTTCGCACCGCTCGATCAGACAACGCTGTCCATGGAGACCCGGATCAACGTCAACTTCACGCCGGAGATCTCGCTCGACGTGTTCGCGCAGCCGTTCATCTCGACAGGCGACTTCGGAACGCCGGTTCAGCTGCGGGCAGCGCGCACGTTCGAGTTCGATCCGTTCGATGGCGAAGTCGAGAATGGCGACTTCACCACCCGCTCGCTGCGCGGCAACGCCGTGCTCCGCTGGGAATGGAAGGCGGGGTCCACGCTGTTCTTCGTGTGGCAGCAGCGCCGGTCGGGCTCGCTGGATTGCGACGATGCCGCACGGTGCGAGAGGGGCGAGCTCGACCTCGGCCGCGACGTGCGCGCACTCCTGGACACTGGCCCCGAAAACGTGTTCATGGTCAAGATGAACTACTGGCTGAACCTGTGACCTCGTGCCCGACCGCGAGCTGAGGTCGGCGCTCTCCGCTCTCGTTGGCCTTTCGGCCGCGCTCGCCGCGTGCGCGCCGGCCGCACCACCCGTCCTGCCCTCGCCACGGCCCGCCGCCGCGCTGCTCGTCGATTCGATCGTCGCTACACCACCGCTCGACCGGACGCACTGGGGCATCCTCGTGCACGATGCGGCGGCCGGCGAAAGGCTGCTCGAGCACAACGCCGAACATCACTTCATCCCCGCATCGAACACCAAGCTCGTGGTCGCTGCCGTAGCGCTCGGCGAGCTGGGTCCGGCGTACCGCTACGAGACGCGGCTGTGGGCATTGCCCGGGGAAGCGGATACGATCGCGGCATCGCTCGTGATCGTCGCGTCGGGCGACCCCACCTTCTCGGCGAGGTTCCTGCCCGACGACTTCGCCGCGCTCGATTCGCTGGCTGCAGCGGCGGCAACGGCCGGGATCCGCCGCGTCACCGGCGACCTCATCATCGATGCCAGTGCGTTCGACGACGTTGGCGTCCACTCCGCCTGGGAGGTGGGCGACCTGCCGTGGTCCTACGCGCCGCCCGTCGGTGCGTTCGCAATCGGAGAAGGCACGTTCCGCGTCGTGCGTGCGCCGGGCCACGCGGTCGGCGCCGCGGGCAGCGTGACGGTCATCGGCGGCGACCACCTGCAGCCCCTGTCCGCGAGCGTCGTGACCGACACCGCAGGTGCTCCGGTCCAGTGGCGGAGCCAGTATACGGCGCGCCGCGACACGGTCTTCATCGAGGGACGGCTGCCATTGGACGCGCCGCCGGATACCGTACGTCTGGCCGTGACGGACCCTGTCGGATACGCCGGCCGCGCGTTCGCAACGGCTCTCGCCAGACGCGGCATCGTCGTCGACGGCGGGATCAGCATCGTCCGCGACTCCGCGGAGGGCATCGGACTCCGGACCCGCGCGAGAGGCAGTGACCGGCTCCTCGCCGCGCGCGCCTCGCCGCCGCTGTCGGAGATCGTGGCGGCCATCCTCCAGCCCAGCCAGAACTGGATCGCCGAACAGCTGCTCAAGACGCTGGGCGCCGTACGCGCCGGACAAGGAAGCTGGCAGACCGGACTCGATGTCGAGCGGCGCTACCTGATCGACACGGTCGGAATCGACTCGCTCGCGTTCTCGCTTCGCGACGCATCCGGACTTTCGGCCCAGAACCTGCTTACGCCATCAGCCATCGTACGGCTCCTCGAGCACGCGCGCGCAGCGCCATGGGGTGGCGATTTCCGTCGCGCACTCGCTGCGCCCGGCCTCGACGGAAGTACGCTCGCATCGCGACTCGAGGGACTCGAGGGCCGTGTGCAGGCGAAGACCGGAACGATATCGAACGTGAACACGCTCAGCGGGTTCGTGACCACCGATGGCGGCCGTGAGCTGACCTTCAGCATCCTCACGAACGGTACGGGTCTGCCGGCATCGGCCATCCGTACCGCCGTCGATCGACTGGTCGAGGCACTCGCTCGCCACGGAGGTCCGCGATGACCGATGGACAGAAGAAGGCCCTGATCGCAGCCGGCGTCGCACTCGCCGCATTCCTCGTCGGGTTCGGGTGGCAGTTCATCCGCGCAGAGGGCCTCGCAGGGGAGCTGGAGGCGGCGGAGCGAGAGGCGACCTTCGGCACGCTCGAGGGCACGCTCGGTGCCGCAACCATCGAGGCACAGCGCGCCAGCTACGAGATCGCGCGTCAGCTGGCCAGCGAGTTCTTCGGCGGACTCCAGACCGGCATCGATCGCGCGACCGTCGAGACGAGGCCGGCACTCGACGAGATCCTCGCGCAGCGTGATGCCATGATCACCGCGCTGTCGCGTTCCGACCCGCAGTCGGGATCGCTGATGGCGCAGCTCTTCATGCGCTACCGCCTCGCGTTCGGGAAGCGGGTGGGCCCGTCCGGTACGGAGACCACCGTGCCGAGGCCCGATACGCCGACCTTGCCGCCGCCCGATACGCCGGCCGACACGCTGCCGACCGATACGCTGCCCACCGACACGCTCGGTGCAACGGCGAGCAGGTAGGCGTCGGACGATGAGCGCTGCGGACGTCTTCCGCCTGACCGGCGACCGGTTCCGGGAGGGCTGGCTGGCGATCGAACCGCGGGCGCGCCGTCGATGGTGCATCGCGATGGTGCTCGGCTTCGCCGGACTGGTCGCGCTCGTCCTCGTGCTCGTTGCCACCACGCGCCGGGTCGAAGCGGCAGGTGCGCTCGCATGGGAAACGCCGTTTCTCCTGAAACTGGCGAACGATTCGCCCTACCCCTTCAGCACCGCTGTCTGGCTCCAGACCTTCGGCACCGACATCACGCTCTGGTTCCTCGTCGCCGCCACCGCCGGCATCGCCATCTGGCTGCGTCGCCCCATCACCGGCGCAACCATCGTCATCGGATACATCTATCTCGACATCGTGGTGCGGATCGGCTGGTTGACGTGGGATCGCGCGCGGCCCGCTCTGCTGCTCGAGGGCTTTGCCGCACCCGGCTTCCACTCGTTCCCATCCGGCCACACCGGAAAGACATTCGTCGTCTATGGACTGCTCATCGCCCTGTGGATCCGCTCCACTCCCAGCCTGGTGGAACGCATAGTCGCCACCATATTCCTCTTCTTCGTCACCATCGTCGTGCCCTTCTCCCGATTGACCATGGGCGTTCACTGGCCCAGCGACCTCATCGGCGGATGGCTGCTCGGTGCGGCTCTGCTGGCATTCCTGCTGTTCGCGCTGCGATACGAGCGCCCGGCGCCGGCTTTCGCAGGCGAGGCTCCGCGCGACGAAGACACGGAGCTCGCCGGCTACCGCTGATTCAGCCGCCTCGAGCAACGCCAGCCGTTGGCGCCAGCCCGCTCGTTACCCGGCCTGCTCCATGCGCGGCTCGGTGATCCGTGGCACCAGCGCCGACGATGCAGCAATCGCATCGCGCGTCGCGCGGTAGCCCTCCTCCAGGAAGAACTCCGTCGCGGTGAAATCGAACGTCGAAAGGCCGTCCAGCGCAGGGCGAACGTGCAGCAGCTCCGGACCCTGCCACGCGTCGAGCACCGCACGCTTGCGCGCATACGACATGATGTCGTACACGCGGTGATGCACGGCGACCATGCCCTTCGACACCGTGTCCTGCGAGTCCTTCACCGGACCCGCGCCCACGTCGACCGCGATGATCAGGTCCGCTCCGCGTTCCGCCGCCCGCTCGACCGGTAGCGCATCGCCCACACCGCCATCCACGTACAGCTTCCCCGCCAGATCGGCCGGCGGATAGAACACCGGCAGTGCGCACGACGCGTACACTGCATCCGGCAGCGAAACGTCCGCGCGGCCGCCCGCGCCGAACCAGTCCATGCGCCCCGTCTCCAGATGCACGGCGTTCATCGCCAGCGGCAACGTCAGACCGTCCCAGTCCTTCACCGGCAGGATGAATCGGATGTACTCCTGGAAGGTATCGCCCCGGAACACGCTCGGCTGACGGATGCCGTTGAACAGGAGCGCCCAGCGGTTCAGCACCACGATGTCCGTCTTGGCCAGCGACAGCGCCCGCGCCGTCAGCGTCACCGACCCCTCGCCACCCGCGATGCACGCACCGACCAGCGCGCCGATGCTCGTCCCAACGACCTCCGCGGGTCGAATGCCCGCCTCCTCCAGCGCACGCCACACGCCCACGTGCGCCAGCCCCTTCACACCGCCGCCGCCGAGTACCAGAATCACACGCTTCATCGCGCCCTCCGGAAGCCGCCTCGTGACCCGCCGCCCGAGCGGCAGCGCCTAAGCCTGATCTTGTACGCAATCGACCGCCCAGGGGTCCGAGCGGCAACCGGGGCATGGGAGGCCCGCTGGGACGATCCCGCAGAGGCCGCAACCGCCGCCGCCCTGGTCCCGCAAACCGCTGCGCTCCAACCGCCTCGCCCGTCGAGAGCCGATGCGCCGAAGCACCGGTCCGCTTTGGAGCCGGTCACCATGCCGACACCGAAGCACCGGGTCGCATGGAGCCGGTCCCCCGCCGACACCGAAGCACCGGTCCGCATTGGAGCCGGTCACCGCGCCGACACCGAAGCACAGGTCCTCGTTGGAGCCGGTCAACCATGTCGACCTGCAGTGGCGCGCGTGCTCGCGCGCGTGCTTTATGGACCGCTTGACACTCCAGGGGGTAGCGGGTACGTTCGAATTGATATCCGGAATCATTCTTGAAAAGATGCCCGAACACGATGAGTGAACCGCTACTGAAGATCGTCGACCTGCATGCCGTCATCGCCGAGGACGGGACCGAGATCCTGCGCGGCGTCGATCTCGCCATGGAGTCGGGCGAGATCCATGCAATCATGGGCCCGAACGGCTCCGGCAAGAGCACGCTCGCCAAAGTCCTCAGCGGCCATCCCGGTTATGAGGTGACGCAGGGCGAGGTCTGGTACAGGGGTGAGAACCTGCTGGAGTTGGAGGTCGACGAGCGCGCCCGCGCGGGTGTCTTCCTGGCGTTTCAGTACCCCGTTGACATCCCGGGTGTCTCGATCGCGAACTTCCTGCGTGCCGCGGTCCAGGCGAAGAGCCCGGATGAGGAAGTCGACATCTTCGATTTCCAGGAGCAGCTGCTGGAACGCCTGGCGATGCTCGAGATGGACGCATCGTTCGCGTCGAGATCGGTGAACGACGGGTTCAGCGGCGGCGAGAAGAAGCGCAACGAGATTCTCCAGCTCGCGATGCTGGATCCGGTGCTGGCCGTCATGGACGAGACGGATTCCGGTCTGGACATCGACGCACTGAAGGTCGTCGCGCGGGGCATCAATACGCTGCACGCGGATCGCAAGGACATGGCGGTACTGCTGATCACGCACTACCAGCGCATGCTGAACTACATCCGGCCGGATCGGGTGCACGTGATGGTGCACGGCCGGATCGTGCGTTCGGGCGGTCCCGAGCTGGCCGAGGAGCTCGAGGCGACAGGCTACGAAGCCTGGCGGATCGAGTCGCCCGCCGCCGTTTGAAGTCCGAAGCTTGCGTGAAGGATCGGGAGCCGCGCGCCGCCCCCGCACCGCGACCCGGAGGTCACGAGTGAGCGGATCGGTCCGACAAGCGCAGCGCCACGCGCGAACCCGGAGGCGATTCCCCGACCGTGATCCACACCGGCACGGCAGCGCCACGCGCGAACCCGGAGGCGATCCCGTGACCGGGATCCACGCCGAGCAACCGCGGCCGCCGCGACCGCCTAGCCCTAGCCCGAGCCCTATGCCCTCTTACCTCCGTCAGGAGGCAGTCCGATGCCAGAGAACGAAACCGTAGCCCAGTTGGGCCTGGAAGAATACAAGTACGGCTTCATCACCGAAGAGAAGTCGTTTTTCAAGGCGAGGCCGGGTCTGGACGAGGACATCGTCCGGGAGATCTCGGCGCACAAGGAGGAGCCGGAGTGGATGCTCGAGTTCCGGCTCGAGGCGCTGAAGATCTACCAGTCGAAGCCGATGCCGACGTGGGGCGGCGACCTCTCGACGCTCGAAGCGACGCTGAACGAGATCTACTTCTATCTGAAGCCGCAGGAGCGGATGGAGCGCTCCTGGGATGACGTGCCGCAGGAGATCAAGGACACGTTCGAGAAGCTGGGCATCCCCGAAGCGGAGCGGAAGGTGCTCGCGGGCGTGGGCGCGCAGTACGAGTCCGAGATGGTGTACCACTCGCTGAAGAAGGAGTGGGAGGACAAGGGGATAATCTTCGAATCGATCGAGGATGGCCTCAAGAAGTACCCGGACCTCTTCCGCGAACATTTCTCGACGGTCATCCCGCCGAACGACAACAAGTTCGCGGCGCTGAACTCGGCGGTCTGGTCGGGCGGCTCGTTCGTGTACATTCCGAAGGGTGTGAAGGTCGACATTCCGCTGCAGGCGTATTTCCGCGTGAACGCCGAGCGGATGGGCCAGTTCGAGCGGACGCTGATCATCGTCGAGGAGGGCGCACAGGCGCAGTACATCGAGGGGTGCACGGCGCCGGTCTACTCGACGGAGTCGTTCCATTCCGGCGTCATCGAGATCATCGTGAAGCCGGGCGCGCGCTTCCGCTACGTCACGATCCAGAACTGGTCGAGCAACATGTACAACCTCGTGACGCAGCGCGCGCTGGTGCACGAGCACGCGACCATGGAGTGGCTGGACGGCAACCTCGGCTCGAAGCTGACGATGAAGTACCCGTCGTGCTACCTGGTGGGACCGGGCGCGCACGGCTCGATCCTGTCGATCGCGTACGCGGGCGACGGCCAGCACCAGGACACGGGCGGCAAGGTCATCCACGCGGCGCCGCACACGACGTCGCAGATCCTGTCGAAGTCGATCTCGAAGGGGACGGGCCGCGCGACCTACCGTGGCCTGGTCAAGGTCTACGAGGGCTCGGACAACGCGAAGTCGAACGTGGAATGTGATGCGCTGCTGCTGAACGAGACGGCGCGCACGGACACGTTCCCGTACATCGAGATCGAGGAGCAGAGCTCGAGCGTGGGTCACGAGGCGACCGTCTCGAAGATCGGCGCGGAGCAGCTGTTCTACCTCATGAGCCGCGGCCTCTCGGAGGAGGAAGCCTCGGCGATGATCGTTCGCGGCTTCATCGAGCCGATCGCGAAGCTGCTGCCGCTCGAGTACGCGGTCGAGCTGAACCGGCTCATCGAACTGGAGATGGAGGGATCCGTTGGGTAAGTCGGCGGTGCTCGACGTCGAGCGCTCCTACGGCTACGGCCGCGAGGACGTCGAGGCGAGGAGTCAGGAGGAGCCGGGCTGGTTGCGCGAGCGTCGGCTCGAGGCGTTCGAAGTGTGGGAGCGGACGCCGTTGCCCACCACCCGATCCGAGGAATGGCGGTACACGGATCCGAAGCTGCTGAAGTGGAACGCCGTGAAGCTTGCGGATGGCACCGACCCGGCGTCTTCTGCGGACGCGGCGGAAGCGCGGGTGGCGGGCAAGGACGCAGCGGGAACGGTCATCCAGATCGGCGCATCGGCGGCCGAGTTCCGGCTCGATCCCGAACTGGCGGCTCGGGGCGTGGTGTTGATGGATCTGTCGGCGGCTGCGCGCGAGCACGAGACGCTCATCCGCGAGCACCTCGGCACGCGTGCTGTCACGCCGGAGTCCGGCAAGTTCGCGGCGTTGAACGGAGCCTTGTGGTCGGGCGGTGTGTTCCTCCACGTGCCGCGCGGCGTGCAGATCGAGCACCCCATCCGCGTGGTCCGCTGGATCGACGAAGCGGGTCTCGCCTACCTGCCGCGGACGCTGGTCGTGGCAGAGGATGGCGCGCGCGTGGGGTTGATCGAGGAGTTCGCTTCGCCGGACCTCGAGGAGCCGGCCTTCTCGTGCGGCGCCGTCGAGATCGTTGCAGCGACTGCGGCGCAGGTCCATTACGTCGCGCTGCAGCGCTGGGGTCAGGGCGTGCGCCACATGTCGACGCAGCGGACGATCGCCGGTCGCGATGCGAAGCTCGATACGCTCATTGTGAACCTCGGCGGCTCCGTCGCGCGCGTCGACCTGATGGCGGCGCTCGAGGGCCCCGGCGCGCGCAGCGACATGCTCGGATTGTACTTCGGTCACGGCGACCAGCACTTCGACCACGAGACGCGGCAGGAGCACCGCGTACCGCACGCGTCCAGCGACCTCCTCTACAAGGGCGGGCTGGATGGCGAATCGCGTGCCGTGTTCCGCGGTCTGATCAAGGTCTTCCCGAAGGCGCAGCGCACGGACGCATACCAGACGAACCGCAACCTGATCCTGTCGCGGACAGCGCAGGCGACGTCGCTGCCCAACCTCGAGATCGAGGCGGATGACGTGCGCTGCTCGCACGCGGCAACGGTCGGGCAGCTCGATGAAGACGAGCTGTTCTACATCATGAGCCGCGGCATCCCGCGTCGCGAAGCCGAGCGGCTCGTCGTGTTCGGCTTCTTCGGTGATGTGCTCGATCGGCTCCCGCTGCCGGACGTCGTACGCGAGCTGCGCGCCGCGATCGAAGCGAAGATCGGCTGAGGTGTCGGGCTTCGTGCGTGCCGGGGCACTCGACGAGCTGCCACCCGGCAGCGTCCTCGCCGTCGAGGTCGAGGGCAACGAGATCTGCCTCGCGAACGCCGACGGCGAGATCTACGCAGTGAAGAACAACTGCACGCACCGCGACTTCCCGCTGTCCGACGGCACGATCCATGGCGGCGCCACGATCGAGTGCGCGTGGCACGGTGCGCGGTTCGACCTGAAAACGGGCCGCGCGATCCGTCTGCCTGCGATCAAGCCGGTGAAGACCTATGACGTGAAGGTCGAAAACGGCGAGATCTTCGTGAAGCTCTAGCGCTTCCATCGCGGCCGGTCGCAGCATCCGCCGCGTGACTCGATCGGATGAACCCATGGCTACCGACCTGCTCGACATCGCTACACTCAGGGACGAGTTCCCGTTGCTCGCGCAGGAGAGCGAGGGCAGGCGCCTCGCCTACCTCGACAGCGCAGCGACATCTCAGAAGCCGCAAGCCGTGCTCGACGCCGTCGACGCCTACTACCGCGAGGACAATGCGAACGTGCACCGGGGGCTTTACGACCTGGCACGCCGCGCGACGGAGCGGTACGAGAGCGCGCGTGCGCGCATCGCGCGCTTCGTCAACGCAGCCGACCCATCGGAGATCGTCTGGGTCCGCGGGACGACGGAG
>Ga0299914_10003389_pt1 | contig 11248 bp, 11 predicted proteins | sample RVTome_10_FD_201361 | JGI IMG/M metagenome (GOLD analysis project Ga0299914, IMG submission 201361) | Soil microbial communities from uranium-contaminated site in the Upper Colorado River Basin, Wyoming, United States - RVT153D57 (version 2) ... | reverse complement strand
ATCGATGTCGTCGCGGAGGCGGCAACCCCGATTCCGCTCGAGCAGGCCGAGGCTCGGGAGAAGATCTGGACGCCGGAGAAGGAGCGCGAGGAGGGCGAGAAATCCCTCTGGACGCCCGGCTCGGAGTGAGCATGGCCGCCGCCCGGAGACCGCGCAGCCCGGCGGACGCCTTCGATAGGGTCCCGAGCATGAGTCCCCTGGTGCCCATGGTGGTCGAGCAGACCTCGCGCGGCGAGCGCGCCTTCGACATCTACTCGCGGCTGCTCAGCGAGCGAATCATCTTCCTGGGCACGCCGGTGACCGAGGACATCGCAAACCTGCTGGTCGCCCAGCTGATCCACCTCGAGTCCGAGGACCCCGACAAGGACATCAGCCTCTACGTCAACTCGCCGGGTGGCTCCGTCTACGCGGGTCTGGCGATCTACGACACGATGCAGTTCATCAAGCCCGACGTGCAGACGATCTGCGTCGGGATCGCGATGAGCATGGGGGCGCTGCTCCTGGCAGGGGGCGCAGCGGGCAAGCGGATGTCGCTGCCCAACTCGAAGATCCTGATCCACCAGGTCTCATCCGGCTTCGAAGGCCAGGCGACAGACATCGAGATCCACGCGAAAGAGATCATCGACACCCGCCGCCGCCTCGACGAGATCCTCGCCAAACACACCGGCCAGCCCTTCGAGAAAATCACCAACGACACGGATCGCGACTACTTCATGAGCGCCGAGGAGGCGAAGGCATACAACCTCGTCGACCGCGTCATCGAACACCACTGAGGCTCCGCCTCGCTGCATTCGCCTCGCTGTTCGCTGCATCGGTCTCCACGTCCGCCATCGCTCAAAACGGCGGCACGACGTTCCAGCGTCATATCTTCCCGGTCTCCGGGCCTCATTGGGTCCGCGGCGCGATCGGTGAGTTCGGGGCGCCGCGTAGCGGCGGCCGGACGCATGAGGGCTTCGACATCGTGGCGCCGTGCGGTGCGAGGCTCCTGGCGGCGGCAAGCGGCCGTGTGGCCCGGGTTGGCCACGACCCATTGCTCTACGGCAACCACCTGCGCATTCGCGGTGCCGGCGAGCGCCGCAGTTACTTCTATTCGCACCTGATCCGACCACCTGCCGTGAGGCGCGGAGACCGCATCTGGGCAGGTCAGCCGGTCGGCGCCGTTGGGAAGACGGGCAATGCCCGCACGGTCGGCTGTCACCTCCACTTCGAGATCCACTCGCGCGGCCAGCCGATCGACCCGGCCCCAGCCCTGCGCCGCTGGGACCGTCGGGGCTGAGGGGCCGGCGCTCAACCGAGGTATGGGTCAGCCCAGCTCCTCGAGCCGGCGTTCGAACCAGAGGCTGGCCTTCGGGTTGCGGTTGTAGGCGGCGATCTCGCGGTAGCCGGCCGAGCGGTAGAGGGCGATCGCCCCGGTCAGGTAGTCGGATGTGTCGAGGCGGGTCGCACGGCAGCCTCGCTCGCGAGCGACCGAGTGAAGCTCGTCGAGGAGCCTGCCGGCAACCCCTGCGCCCCGGTGATCCGGCACGACATACATGTTCTTCACCTCGGCCACGTCCGTGTCGAGATCGCGGACGCCCCCGATCCCCGCCGGCTCGCCGTCGACGAGGACCAGGAGCATCTCTCCGTTTGGCGGCGCGAGGTCCGGCGGCGGCCCGGCCGCGATCTCCGCCTCCAGGTCGATGCCGAGGGGGCCGTCCGCCTCCCTGATGAAGGTGTCGTAGAGGGCCCGCACCCGCGGGTCGTCCCGGCTGACAGGCTGGAGCTCGACTCTCACCCGCGTTGGACGGGAAGCTCGTACTCGACCCAGATCGAGCGCTCGGCGCCGGTGGAGTCATAGAGCCGCTGGGCGCGCTCGTTGTCGGGTGCCGTCGACCACTCCAGATGGCGGGCACCGCGCTCGCGGGCGATCTCGGCGCTGGCCTCTATCAGCGCCCTGCCGACCCCCTGGCCACGGGCGCCCTCGGCGACATAGAGATCGTTCATCAGGACCGACTCCGCGGCGGCAATCGAGGTGAAGTGCCAATAGAGGCAGGCGTAGCCGGCCAGCTCCCCTCTGCGCCAGGCGCCGAGCAGCAGGCCGTCCTCGCTCGGCGCGATGAAGCGGGCGAAGAAGGAGCGGTTGCGCTCCTCGTCTATCTCCGGCGCCTCGTAGAAGCGCTGGTAGTCGGCGATCAGCGACAACAACCCCTCGAACTGGGCGTCGGTGATCGGCAATATGCGGAGCTGAGCGGCGATTCCCCGCAAGCTACCGGGCCGGTCGCCGGCCGCAAGGCGGCGCTCAGGGGGAGGGACGCCGGCCGCGGTGGAGTAAACGGGTGGAAATCGACAGCCCGGCGGATCGCTCCGACTAAGCTAGGGGCGCGATAGCCGGTAGGCAACCATCGCCCCGCAAGGAGGGGATCCCGCTGGCACGTCCCACAGATTCGAACGAGCAGCTTCTCTGCAGCTTTTGCGGCAAGTCGCAGCGCCAGGTAAAGAAGCTGATCGCAGGCCCGGGTGTCTACATCTGCGACGAGTGCATCGACCTCTGCAACGAGATCATCGACGAGGAGCTTGCCCCTCCCGTTGCGGTCGAGCTGGAGAACCTGCCCAAACCGCGCGAGATCCACGAGGTCCTGCAGGAGTATGTGGTCGGCCAGGAGGCGGCGAAGCGGGCGCTCTCCGTGGCGGTCTACAACCACTACAAGCGCGTGCAGATCGCCCAGGGCGAGGAGGAAGAGGTCGAGCTGCAGAAGTCCAACATCCTGCTGCTCGGCCCGACCGGCTGCGGCAAGACGCTGCTGGCGCAGACCCTGGCCCGGATCCTCAATGTCCCCTTCGCGATCGCCGACGCGACGGCGCTGACCGAGGCCGGATATGTCGGCGAGGACGTCGAGAACATCCTGCTGAAGCTGATCCAGGCCGCCGACTACGACGTCAAGAAGGCCGAAACGGGGATCATCTACATCGATGAGATCGACAAGATCGCGCGCAAAGCCGACAACCCGTCGATCACCCGTGACGTCTCCGGCGAAGGCGTACAGCAGGCGCTGCTGAAGATCCTCGAGGGCACCACCGCCTCCGTTCCGCCGCAGGGTGGCCGCAAGCACCCTCACCAGGAGTTCCTGACGATCGACACCACCAACATCCTCTTCGTCTGCGGGGGGTCCTTCGCCCAGCTCGACAAGGTGATCGAGCGGCGGGTCGGCGACAGCGGCATCGGCTTCGGCGCGGAAATCTCCTCGCGCGAGCACCGCGACACCGGTGAGTGGTTCGAGCGGGTGCTGCCGGAGGACCTGATCGAGTACGGCCTGATCCCCGAGTTCATCGGGCGTCTGCCGGTCGTCTCCGCGATCCACCAGCTCAGCCGCGACGACCTGATCACGATCCTCACCGAGCCCAAGCATGCGCTGACCCGACAGTTCCAGCGCTTCTTCGAGTTCGACGACATCGAGCTCGTCTTCGCCGAGGACAGTCTTGAGGCGATCGCCGACAAGGCGCTCGAGCGGGAGACCGGGGCGCGAGGGTTGCGCTCGATCCTCGAGGAGACGCTGCTCGACGTCCAGTTCGAGCTCCCCTCGCGTCGCGACGTCACCAAGTGCGTGGTAACCCGCGAGACGATCGCCCAGGGACGCCGGCCGACGCTCGTCACCGAGGCGGCGCACCAGGACATCGGCGGCTCCGAAGACGAGCTCAGCGAGGAAAGCGCCTAGAACTAAACTCGCGCTCCCATGAATGCGGAGCGGCGAGAGGAGCTGGAAGCCAAGACACGATACGAGCCGGCCGAGGTCGAGCGGCGGCTGTTCGCGGAGTGGCTTGAGCGCGGTTACTTCCACCCCGACGCGGAGCGGGCATCGGAGGAGAGCTTCTCGGTGGCGATCCCGCCCCCCAACGTGACCGGGGTCCTCCACATGGGCCATGCCCTGAACGGCTCGATGCAGGACGCGCTGGTTCGGATGAACCGGATGCGCGGGCGCGACACGCTCTGGATTCTCGGAACCGACCACGCGGGTATCGCGACGCAGGCGGTCGTCGAGAAGGCGCTCAGGGCCGAGGGCACCAGCCGCCAGGAGATCGGCCGCGAGGAGTTCGTGGAGCGGATCTGGGCCTGGAAAGAGGAGCACGGGTCCAAGATCGTCGAGCAGTACAAGCGGCTCGGCGCTTCCTGCGACTACGAGCGGGAGCGGTTCACGCTCGACTCCGATTACGTGCGGGCCGTGTACCGCGTCTTCAACCGGCTCTTCGAGAAGGGCTACATCTACCGCGACAACTACATGGTCAACTGGGATCCCGGCTCCCGGTCGGCGATCTCCGACCTCGAGGTCGAGAATCGCGAGGTCGAGGACACCCTGTACGCGATCGACTATCCGATCGAGGGCGACGAGGAGCGGGTGCTGACCGTGGTCACGGTGCGCCCGGAGACGATGCTCGCCGACACCGCGGTCGCGGTGAGCCCCGAGGACGAGCGCTACGCCGACCTGGTCGGCCGCCACTGCATCCTCCCCCTGGTCGGCCGTCGCCTGCCGATCATCGCCGACGAGCACGTCGACCCCGGGTTCGGAAGCGGCGCGCTCAAGGTCACGCCCGGCCACGACATGAACGACTTCGAGATCGGCCGCCGCAACGGCCTCGAGGAGATCGGCGTGATCGGCCCGGACGGCAGGATGAGCGAGGAGGCGGGAGAGCAGTTCGCCGGGCTCAGCGTCCCGGACGCGCAGGAGAAGGTCGTCGCGCAGCTCCGCGAGGAGGGCCGGATCAGCGGCGAGGAGCCCTACGTGCACACCGTGCCCTTCTCACACCGCTCCGGCGAGCGGATCGAGCCGCTGATATCCCTGCAGTGGTTCTGCCGCATGGACGAGCTCGCCGGGCCGGCGATCGAGGCGGTGGAGCGAGACGACGTCCGGATCGTCCCGGCCCAATGGAAGCGCGTCTACCTCGAATGGATGCGGGAGATCCGGCCCTGGTGCATCTCCCGGCAGCTCTGGTGGGGCCACCGGATCCCGGTCTGGTTCTGCGAGCGGTGCGAGGAGATGATCGTCGCCGAGTCCGAGCCGGAGTGCTGCGGCGCCTGCGACGGCCCCCTGCGTCAGGAGGAGGACGTCCTCGACACCTGGTTCAGCTCGGCGATCTGGCCCTTCGCGACGCTGGGCTGGCCCGACGACACCGCGGAGCTGCGCGCCTTCTACCCGACCAGTTTCCTCACCACGGCCCGGGAGATCCTCTTCCTCTGGGTGGCGCGGATGATCATGACCGGGATCGAGTTCGCCGGCGACGTGCCGTTCCGCGACGTCTACGTCCACTCGGTGATCCAGGCCCGCGACGGGCGGCGGATGTCGAAGAGCCTCGGCACCGGGATCGACCCCCTGGAGGAGATCGACCGCCACGGCGCCGACGCGCTTCGCTTCGGCTTGCTCGCGATGTCCTCGACTCAGGACGTGCGGTTCTCCGACGCCAAGGTGCAGCAGGGAGCCGACCTTGCCAACAAGCTCTGGAACGCCAGCCGCCTGATTTTGCTGAATGTCAATTCTGGGCAAAATCAGGCGGAAACAAATGCCCGGCAGGGCCAAGTCCCTGCCGGGGTTGGGCGAGGGACGCCGATGCCCACGACTCTCGAGGACCGCTGGATCCTCTCCAGGCTGGAGACGACGATCGCCTCGGTCACCGAGAAGCTCGAGGCCTACGACTTCGCTCACGCCGCCCAGGAGGCCTACGCGTTCTTCTGGTCGGAGCTCTGCGACTGGTACCTGGAGATCGTCAAGCCGCGCCTCTACGAGGGGGAGGAGGAGGTCTCCGCGACGCTGCTCCGGTCGCTCGAGCGGATCCTCGCCCTTCTGCATCCGATCATGCCCTTCGTCACCGAGGAGATCTGGTCGTTTCACCCCGCCCGGCAGGGCCACCTCGCGGTCCATGAGTTTCCCGCCTGCGACCGCTCACTGCTCGACGCCGACGCGGAGCAGGAGGTCCGTGCCGGCATCGAGCTGACCCGGCGGCTGCGCGCCTGGCGCGACCTGGTCGACGCCCCGGCCGCGACGGTCCTCACCGGACAGGTCGAGGGGAGCGAGCCGCCGGAGTTCGTCGCTCGCCTCTCCCGCTTCAGCTTCGAGAGCGACGGTGGTGACCCCGTGGCGGCGGTCGGACCCGTGAAGGTGCTCGCCTCCGAGGTGATCGACGCCGTCGCGGTGCGCGAGAGGCTCGAGTCACGACGTGAGGAGCTGCGCTCAGAGGTCGCGAGGGCGGAGGGCAAATTGGACAACCGGGGATTCGTCGAACGGGCCCCTCCGGAGGTCGTGGCCGGGGAGCGCGAGAAGCTGGCCGTGTACCGGGCCGAGCTGGAGGAGCTGTCCGAATAGACGCCGAGGCCTACCTCGACTCGCTCGAGGCGATCGGGTGGAGGCTCGGCCTGGAGCGGATGCAGAAGCTCTCGACCGCGCTGGGCCTGCCCCAGCATCGGTTCGCGTCGATCCATGTCGTCGGCACCAACGGCAAGTCCTCGGTGGCGCGGATGACCGCCGCTCTGCTGGAGGCGCACGGCGTGCCCGCAGGCGCGTCGATCTCCCCGCACCAGCGACATTGGTCAGAGCGGGTGCTGATCGGGGGCCGGGAGATCGACCCTGCCGCCTTCTCCGCCGCGGTCGCAAAGGCCGCGAGCGCCGCCGAGAACGTGAACCGGGGGCTTGTCGAGGGGGAGTCGGTCACCCAGTTCGAGCTGGCGACGGCCGCCGCCTTCGTGGCGCTCGCGGACGCCCGCGTCGCGGCGGCGGCGATCGAGGCCGGCCTTGGCGGCAGGCTCGATGCGACCAACACGATCCCCTCGCGGGTCACGGTGCTGACCTCGGTCGGCCTCGACCACACCGAGTGGCTGGGGGCGACGGAGGAGGAGATCGCCGCGGAGAAGCTCGCCGTGCTGCGAGATCAGACGACGCTCGTCCTCGGACGGGTCAGCTCGCGGGTGCGGGCCCTGGCGGAGCGGACGGCGGCAGATCGCGGCGCGGGCCTGGTGGTGGCGCCGGAGGACCCCGGCGCCGGCGTTCAGCTGCGCGCACCCGGGCCGTTCCAGCGGCGCAACTTCGCGCTCGCCGGCGCCGCCGTCGAGGCATTTCTGGGCGAGCTCGATTCGGAGGCCGTCGCCTCCGTCGCCGCCGAGATCGGGGTACCGGGCCGGCTCGAGCGGATTGCCGAGGACCCGCCGACGTACATCGACGCCGCCCACAACGCCGACGGGGCCGCGGCCCTGGCGGAGGCCCTGCCCGAGATCGCCGCGGGTCGCCCGGTCATCGCCTGCCTCGCCGTCCTGGGCGAAAAGGACGCGGCCGGCATGGCGCGGGCGCTGGCGCCGGTGCTCGAGCGGGCCGTCTGCACCGAGGTTCCGGGAGCCTCACCCGTCGACGGGCCGAAAACGGGAAATATGGGCCGGTTTTCGGCCTCTCGACGATCGATCGCGACTGAGGAGCTGGCGCGGGTGTGCCGCGACGCAGGAATTGCGGCGGAGGCGCAGCCGCGCCTCGCGGAGGCGGCCCCCCGGGCCCGTCGACTGGCCGAGGAGGCCGGAGGGGTCCTCGTCGTCACCGGATCGCACTACCTGCTGGCGGCCGCCCGTGAGGCGCTCGGAGCATGATGCATGTGCGACGATTGACACCATGAATCGCAGTGCCGGGAGCGAACTCGTCTCGATGATGGCCCTGGTGGCCGGTGTCGTCGCGGCGGTGATCCTGATCTTCTTCGGCCTCGGCTATCTATTCGGCCACCTCTTCCTCTGAAGCACGTCGAGGCCGCCTGCGAGGGTTAGCGATTCAGGCGGCGAAGTAGACTCCGCGCGCCCAGCAGGGGCGCCCCACCCATGACCACAGCGATATTCGGCATCGAGAACAGCGGCCTCAACCTGGTCGTCAACCTGCTCATCCTGATGCTGGTCGTCGTATGGCTTGCGCTGATCGTCTTCACCTACCTCGACGCCAAGCGCCGTGTCCGCGACCCGTTCCTGGTCGGCTGCGCGACCCTCGGAGCCTTCATCCCCTATCTCGGCACCGCGGTCTACGCGATCCTGCGCCCACCTGAGTTCCTCGAGGACGCGCATGAGCGCGAGCTCGAGATCAAGGCGGCGGAGCTTCGGGTTCGGCAGCTCACCGAGCTCTCATGCCCGAACTGCGAGCACCCGATCGAGAAGACCTACCTGCGCTGCCCGGAGTGCAGCAAACGGCTCAAGGACCCGTGCCCGAGCTGCGAGAAGCCGGTTGACCCGCGCTGGGCCCTCTGTCCCTACTGCGAGACGCGTCTGCCCGGCCGCGAAGCTGCTCGCGAGGGTGGGCGCAGGGCGGGTGCGAGGCGATCCCGCCCGCGTCAGGAGGAGGCCGACTCGCCGGGCCCACCCCCGGAGCGCAGGAAGAAATCGCAGTCCGCCTCCCGGAAAGAGCCGGACGCCGATGTCCCGCGAGAGGCCAGCAAACCTAAACGACCCCAAAGGAGCCCAGAACGTGAGCCGGACCCTGATCCTCGTCAAGCCTGATGCCTTCGAGCGCGCCCTCACCGGCGAGGTGATCGCCCGCTTCGAGCGCAAGGGGCTTCGCATCAGGGCGTTGAAGACGTTGCAGGCAGACGAGGAGATCGCGAACCGCCATTACGCCGAGCATTCCGAGAAGCCCTTCTTCGGCGAGCTCGTCTCCTTCATCACCGGCGGCCCCCTTGTCGCGATGGTCATGGAGGGCACCGAGGCGGTGGCGGCCGCCCGCCAGGTGATCGGCGCCACCAATCCCGTCGAGGCTGCGACGGGGTCGATTCGCGGCGATTTCGCCCTCGAGGTGACCTACAACATGGTCCACGGCTCGGATTCCGACGAGTCCGCCGACCGCGAGATCGGCATCTGGTTCCCAGAGTTGAGCTGAGCAAGGTGGGGGGCCGTCGTGCCTGACCTGTCGGGCTCGCGTCCGCGAGGAGTTCCCGCCAGGTCAGACACAACGTCCCATGTCATCCTCGCGTCCGGCTCACCTCAGAGAAGCGAGATCCTCACAAAGCTGGGTGTCAGCTTCGACGTCGTCGTCCCCGGCGTCGAGGAGCTCAGCGGGGGCGATCCGGAGACGGAGGTCGTCGAGAACGCCAGGCGGAAGGCCTATGCGGTAGCTCGCGCTGGACCCGCGCGCCAGAGCGCACTCGTCATCGCCTGCGACACCGACGTCGTGCTCGACGGCCAGGCGCTCGGCAAGCCGGCGGACGAGGCGGAGGCGCGGCGGTACCTGGAGCGGATGTCGGGACGCTCACACGAGGTGCTGAGCGGGCTCGTCGTGCTCGCCGACGGCGATGAGCGGAGCGGAATGGAGAGGACGACGGTCGTCTTCGATGACCTCGATGAGGCGACCAGGGACCGCTATGTCCGCTTCGGGGAGTGGCGCGGCAGGTCCGGTGGATATGCGATCCAGACCCTCGGCTCGACCCTGGTCGCGCGGATCGAGGGCAGCGTCTCCAATGTGGTCGGCCTGCCTGTCGGCCTGCTCTTCGAGCTCGCGCCCGAGTTGTTCGAATCACGCTGATTCCAGAGCAATCCCTCCGTGTCTGGGATGATTGCCGCCGTCTTCACTAACTCACACATGGGCGTTCTCAGCTATCTCACCGGATTGGGCGGTCGCGACATGGCCGTCGACCTCGGCACCGCGAACACACTGGTCTATGTCCGCGGGCGCGGCATCGTGCTCTCCGAGCCGTCGGTGGTGGCGATCGATTCGCGCAACGGGCAGGTTCAGGCGGTCGGCGGCGAAGCGAAGCGGATGCTCGGCCGGACGCCCGGCACGATCACCGCGATCCGACCGCTCAAGGACGGCGTGATTGCCGACTTCGACGTCACCGAGCAGATGCTCCGCCACTTCATCAAGCGGGTCCACTCCAACCGGTTCGCCCACCCACGCGTCGTCGTCTGCGTCCCATCCGGCGTGACCGGGGTGGAGAAGCGGGCGGTCGAGGAGGCCTGCCTCTCGGCCGGAGCCCGGAAGGCGTTTCTGATCGAGGAGCCGATGGCTGCGGCGATCGGTGCCGGCCTGCCGGTCGGGGAGCCGACCGGCTCGCTGATCGTCGACATCGGCGGCGGGACCAGCGAGGTGGCGGTGATCTCGCTCGGCGGCATCGTCGTCTCGGAGTCGATCCGCGTCGGCGGGGACGAGCTCGACGAGGCGATCGTCAACCACTGCAAACACGAGTACAAGCTGGCGATCGGGACCCAGACGGCGGAGGAGGTGAAGCTCGAGGCCGGCTCCGCCTCGCCGCTGCCCGAGGAGGTTGAGGTCGAGATTCGCGGCCGCGACCTGGTGTCGGGTCTGCCGAAAACGATCACCCTGGGCTCGGGTGAGGTTCGCGAGGCGCTTGATGAGCCGCTCAGCCACATCGTCGAGGCGGTCAAGAACACGCTCGATCGCACCCCCCCGGAGCTTGCCGGCGACATCATGGACCGCGGCATAACCCTGGCCGGGGGCGGTGCGCTCCTGCAAGGACTCGAACAGCGCCTGCGAGACGAGTGCCAGATGCCCTGCCAGCTGGCAGAGTCACCACTGACGTGCGTGGCGGTCGGCTCCGGGATCTCGCTGGAGGAGTTCGAGGCGATCCATCGCGCCAGCAAGATGAACTCCGGGACGGCCCACTATGGATAGACGTCGCCCAAAATCTCCGAACTTAGGTCTGATCTGTGTACCGCAAGCAAGTACGCCGCCGTAGAGCGGTTCTCGCTCTCCTGATCATCAGCTCCTTCCTGCTGCTGACGATCACCTTCGGGCGCAGCTCGGGCGGCCTCCAGGACGGGGTGAGCACGATCTTCAGCCCGCTTCAGGGCGTTGCCGACCGTGCCCTGAAGCCGGCCCGCGACATGGTCGACTGGTTCGACAAGACCTTCGAGGCTCGCGGCGAGAACGAGCGCCTCGAGGAGCAGCTCGCCAAGGCCCGGCGCGAGGCGGCGGCCGGCCAGGTCGCGCTGCAGGAGAACGCTCAGCTCCGCAAGCTCGTAGGCCTCGACCGCGATCCCGCGATCGCCGCTTCCGCCTACGAGCCGGTGACGGCGCGGGTGATCGCGAGATCACCGACCGTCTGGCACTCGACCGTGACGATCGACGCTGGAAGCGATGACGACGTCGCGGTCGACGACCCCGTGATCGCCGGAGAGGGCCTGGTCGGACGGGTCTCCTCGGTGCAGGGAGGCTCCGCGCAGGTGGCGCTGCTGAGCGACAACTCGAGTGCCGTCTCCGCCAAGGTCGTGCCCGGAGGGGTCCAGGGCTCGATCGAACCAGCGATCGGCAAC
>Ga0299914_10003388_pt1 | contig 11250 bp, 6 predicted proteins | sample RVTome_10_FD_201361 | JGI IMG/M metagenome (GOLD analysis project Ga0299914, IMG submission 201361) | Soil microbial communities from uranium-contaminated site in the Upper Colorado River Basin, Wyoming, United States - RVT153D57 (version 2) ... | reverse complement strand
ATAGACCGTCTCAGCGAGCCACCATCGATCTACCAGGCGCGCGGCACCACCGCCCATCTCGCCCTGCAACGTCTCTTCGACCATCCGTCGGCGCAACGATCACCGGGTTTGCTCTTCGACCTGTTCCGCCAGGCATGGACCGAGTTGCGAGGCAGCGAAGAGTTCGACAGCCTGTTCGGCGACGTCGAGCAGGAGCGGCAGTGGGGAGTGGAGTCACTCGAGTTGCTCGCCAACTACTTCGGCATCGAAGACCCCACGACGCTCGACCCGGTCGACCGGGAGCTCGACATGCTCGAGGACCTCGACGGGATCACCATCCGGGGGATCCTCGACCGCATCGACCGCGACGACGATGGCCGGCTGGTCATCACCGACTACAAGACCGGGAAGGCCCCGCCCGAGCGATTCGCCCTTCCTGCGTTCTTCGCACTGAAGATCTATGCCCTCCTCATCCGGCGCAACATGGGCGAGACGCCGAAGGAGCTCAGGCTCCTCTATCTGAGCGGGCCCACGATGTACCGGCTCGAGATCGACGATCGCCAACTCGACGCCATGGACTCACAGCTCCGCGCCCTTTGGAATGCCATCGACCGAGCCCTGGCCACTCGCACCTTCCCCACCAGACCGGGCACGCTGTGCAACTGGTGCTCCTTCCAGGAGATCTGCCCCGCCTTCGCCGAGGCTTCGGAGGTCGACTAGGGGAAGACCCCCCGGACCAGCTTGGCATCGGCGACCTTGCGGATCCCCTTGATCAACGCTGCTGTCCGCATGTCGACTTCCTCGTTGATGGCGATGTTGTGGACGTCGCTGAAGGCGCGGGTCATGATCTCCCGGAGCCTCGCCACCACCTCGTTCTCGGTCCAGAAGTACTTCTGGACGTCCTGCACCCATTCGAAGTAGGAGACGGTGACACCACCGGCGTTGGCCAGGATGTCGGGGATCACCAGGACTTCCTTCTCCCGCAGGATCTCGTCGGCCTCGATCGTGGTGGGCCCGTTTGCCCCTTCGATGATGATCTTGGCCTGGATGTCCGCCGCGTTGTCCCGATTGATCACGTTTTGGACCGCAGCCGGGACCAGGACGTCCACGGGTAGGCGGAAGATCTCGCTCCCGTCGATGAAATCGGCATCGGGATAGCCCTCGAGGAACCTGTTCTCGTCGACCCATTTGGCAACGGTGTCGACGTCGAGACCTTCCGCGTCGTAGAGGGCTCCCGAGATGTCGGACACGGCGACGACCTTCACCCCCATCTGGTGCCCGGCGATGGCGGCGTATCGACCTACGTTGCCAAAGCCGTGGATGGCGACGGTCAGGTCGTTGGGGTCGAGTTGGCGCACTCCGGCGGCCTGGGGGACGAGGAACATCAGGCCGCGGCCGGTTGCCTCCCTCCGGGCCACGCTACCGCCCAGGGCGGGAGGCTTGCCGGTCACCACCGCAGGAACCGAATGCCCCACATGCTGGGAGTAGGTGTCCATCAGCCACGCCATCACCTGCTCGTTGGTGCCGAGGTCGGGTGCCGGGATGTCCGTCTCCGGCCCGATCACGTTGATGATCTCCATCGTGAACCGGCGGGTGACCCGTTGCAGCTCGGCGCGGGAGAGACCCATCGGGTCCACCCGCACACCGCCCTTTGCCCCCCCGAATGGAACCCCCACGATCGAGCACTTCCATGTCATCAACATGGCCAAGGCGGCGACCTCGCCCAGGTCGACGTCGGGAGCGAAGCGAATCCCTCCCTTGGTCGGGCCCATCGTGGTCAGATGCTGGATCCGGTAACCGAAGAGGGTCTCCACCTCCGAATACGTGTCGCGGCGGAACGGGAAGCTCACCATCGTCGACTTCTGCGGGAATCGGAGCCGGTCGGCGATGTTGTCGTCGAGACCCATCAGCCGGGCCACACGGTCGAACTGGCCGGCGGCCTCCTTGTACATCGGCGAGTCGAATTCGTTGCCGACCAGCGCGGTCACCGAGGTCTCCGATCAACTAGACGCACCAAGTTCATCCTATGCCGCGCCCGCCGGGGAGATTTGTCACACACGGCCAATAGGTTGCCCCATATGAGCGATTCCAAACAGTTCAATCAGGAAACACAGCATGTCGTCGACCCGTTCTCCGACCCGGTGGGTTATCTGGCCGCGCTGGGCATAGAGGCCGAGTTGGTCGAGGTCGTCACCCATCTCCCCGAGGCGGCGTGAACCTACGATCATGAGGTGTCAGTGAACGAGATCCGGCTCGAGCCCGAAGATTGGGATCCGGTCCTCGCCGACACCGATGGGGCACAGATCGTCGTAGCCGGCCCCGGAACCGGGAAGACCGAGTTCCTGGTGCGTCGGGTGTGCACGCTCATCGATTCGGGCAAGGCGCGCAGAGACGAGATCGCAATCCTCACCTTCTCCCGTCGCGCCGCCGGTGACATCCGGCACCGGGTCGACGCGGCTCTGGGGAGGTCGGGCATGCCGGTGGGAGCCTCCACCTTTCACTCCCTCGCCCTGCGATTGCTCGAAGCCGCCACGCAGTCCGAGCGGCCGATACCGCTGACCACTCCGGAGCAGATCGGTCTGGTCGCCGATCTGCTCGCCGAGGAGGACCCCGGCGAGTGGCCGCTGATGTACCGGGGAATCCTGGCCACGCCGGCCTTCGCGGGAGAAGTTGCCGACTTCCTGATGAGGTGCTCCGAGCGCCTGCTCTCGCCGGACGACCTGGACCAACGTGCCGCCGCCCGCGCCGACTGGAGGGGGATCCCGGGACTGTTCCGGCGTTACCGAAGGAGACTCGAGGAGACGGGGCGGACCGACTACGCCACCTTGCTCGTCTCGGCGGTGTCCCTTCTCTCCGACCGGGATGGCCAGGAGCTAGCCGGGCAATACCGGTATGTCGTGGTCGACGAGTATCAGGACACCTCACCCGTACAGGCCGAGATCGGCAGGCTGCTTGCCCTCCCCCACGGCAATCTGACCGTGGCCGGGGACCCTTATCAGTCCATCTACTCCTTTCGCGGGGCCGAGCTGAGGAACATCTCCGTCTTCGGCGAACATCATCCCCAGGCGCGGAGAATCGTGCTGGGAAGGAGTCTGCGTGTGCCGGCCCCGATCCTGGACTCGGCTCTCCGCATCGTCTCCAGCGGAGAGCTTCCGGGATCGGCCGGCCCGGTGAGCCCGGCTCCGCATGCCGGGCGGGTCGAGACCTATGTCTTCGACCAGGAGACGGCCGAAGCGGAATGGATCGCCCGTGACATCGAGCACCAGATAAGGGTCGAGGGTCGCCGGCCCGCCTCGATCGCCGTTCTGGTCCGCTCGAAGCGGGAGATGCTGAACGAGCTGAGCAGGGCGTTGAGCCGGAAGGGCGTGCCCCACGACTCCCCTCACTCGCGGCTGGTCGAGCATCCGGCCGTGCGCGTGATCCAGGACCTGGTCATCGTGGCCAAGCTGGGGGGGCCCATCCCACTGCTCACCCCGGGGGAGACGGCCGAAGCCGACCGGGCGATGCGACGTCTTCTCCTCGGGCCGCTGCTCGCGATCGGGCTGGGAAGAGAGCGCGAGATCCTCCGATCCCGACGACGGACCTGGGACGCGTGGTCGGCCGTGCTGGGCCGTGAGCTTCCCGACCACCCCGGCCTGGCCGCCCTTCTCGACGAATCCGCCTGGTACTCGACACTGGCCGCGGTCGACGGGTTCTGGCATCTGTGGACCCGTCTCGACGAGTTGGAGAAGGTGGTGCTCGACCCGGATCGCCAGGATTGGCGGCTCGCCTTCACCTCTTTCTCCCAGGTGTTGGAGAGACAGTTCGAGCGCGACCCGGGGGTGGCCTTGGACACGGTCTTCGCCCTCTCCGACGAAGAGGGCATCGAATCGACACCGCTCCTCCCCTACCGACCCGTCCGGGAGCAGGTCACCCTGACCACTCTCCACCAGGCCAAAGGGCTCGAGTTCGACGTCGTCTACATCGCCAACGCGGTGGAGGGGGTGTTCCCCGACCTGCGAAGAGGGCGCAGGATGTTGCGACCCGAGTTGCTCTCCCCGGAGCGCACCACCGATCCGGAGGCGCAACATCTCTTCCAGGTCCAGGAAGAGATGCGCTTGGCCTACACCGCCATGACCAGAGCCAGGTCGAAGGTGGTGTGGTCGGCGACATCGGCCGGTGTCGACCAAGGCGAGCATCGCCCTTCCCGCTTCCTGATGGCCGCCGCAGACCCGGCCCTGGAGGGAAAGCTCGGCTCTCCCGAAGAGGTGCGCGGCCCGCCGGTGTCCCTCAGCGAGGCCGAGGCCGGTCTGAGGCGGACTCTCCTCGACGCTTCCGCCCCGGTCGTGGAGCGTCTCGTCGCCGCCAGGCTCCTCGCTCGCCCACCGGCCCCCTGGTGGGACCCGATGACCTTCCCGGGTGTGCCCGAGCCCGGCCCCGATCGGCCCATCCTCGGCGCCGGGCTTCGGCTCTCGCCCAGCCAGGCAGACTCCTATGTCACCTGTCCCCGCAGGTATGCACTGGAGCGCCGATTGCGCCTCGCCGACACCTTCTCCCCGTACGCAGCCTTGGGGACCCTTGTCCATGCCGCACTGGAGGCCGCGGAGAATGACAACCTCGGGTCGGGGCGACCCCATGCCGGCCTCGAGGACGCGCTCGCCCATCTGGAGAAGGTCTGGGCCCAGGCCGACTTCGGGACGCCACAGCTCAACGACGCCTGGCTGACCCAGGCCCGTCAGGCGCTGGTCAAGCTCTACGACTCATGGCCCAGCAACGGGGTGCCCGTGGAGCTCGAGAAAAAGGTCATGACCGAGGTCGGTGGAGTCGAGTGGGTCGGCTACATCGACCGCCTCGAGCGGAGTTCGGCCGGGCTCAGAGTTGTCGACTACAAGACGTCCAAGACGGCGACGAGTGTCGACGAGGCGAAGCGATCGGTGCAGCTGGGCTTCTATGCGGCGGCGGTCGAGGAAGAGTTCGGGGAACCGGTGGCGGCCGCCGAGATGTGGTTCCCTCGGACGAGCACCCGGGCGGTGACCGTCCGGTCTTTCGACATGGCCCTCCTCCCCGAGGTCCGCCAGTCCATGGAGGAAGTGGCCTCGGCCATCCTCGACGAGCGATGGGAGCCCCGGGTCAGCGATCGATGCAAGAGGTGCGAGTTCCGTCGCTCCTGCCCGGCCTGGGCCGAGGGAAAAGGGGCCTACCTGCCATGACAGCCATCACCCCCTCCGCCGAGCAGCAGGCGATACTCGACCTCGGGCTCGACAGCGTGCGGATCCGAGCCGGCGCGGGGACGGGGAAGACCACCACCGTCGCCCTGGTCATCGCCAACCTGGTCGAGGCACACGGCATCGACCCGGAGCGGATTCTCGGCATCACCTTCACCAACAAGGCAGCATCGGAGCTGGCCGACCGGGTCAAGTCCTTCCTCGGCCCGGCCGTGGACGAGGGACGACAGGCCGAGGTACACACCTACCACGGCTTCGCCGCCCAGATCCTGGCCGAGTTCGGCGCCCTGGTCGGGGTGGACAGCCGGGTCAGGGTGATCACACCCACCTTCTCGCGACAACTGCTGACCGAGACCTACCACCACACCTCCTACACCCACATCGACATCACCAACAGACGTGGCGTTGACCGGATTCGCACCCTGGGAGACCGGATGGGCGATCATCTGCTCGTCGCCGACGATCTCCTCTCCTCGGCCGACCCATCCGAGGAGGTGTGGGCGCAGCGCAGCGAGATGTTGGACACCCTCCGTCGCTACGAATCCGACAAGCGCCGGCTCGGGGTGGTCGACTACTCCGACCTGGTGACTCTGTCGACCACCCTCCTCACCAGCTACCCGGAGCTCGCCGGCGAGATCAGGAATCGGTACCGGACCGTGGTGTTGGACGAATACCAGGACACCAACCCGGCACAGAGGACAATGCTGACCACCATATTCGGGAACGGCTTCCCGGTGGTGGCGGTGGGAGACGAGGATCAGACGATCTACGAGTGGCGGGGTGCATCCGCCGAGAACTTCGAGCTCTTCTTCGCACATTTCCCCGCCCCCGGCGGGCGGCGCGCCCACGAGCGCGCCCTCACCCTCAACCGTAGGTCGGCACCGGTGATCCTCGACGTGGCCAACCAGGTGCGTCGCCGGGCCAATCCCGGGTCTGAGGACCTGGTCTCCTCCGACCCCGGGGCGCGGGGAAAGGTCATCACCCACTGGGCGACCGATGCCGTCGCCGAGGCCGACTGGATCGCCCGCCGCTTCGAGGCACTCCACGAAGAGGGGACGCCTTGGTCGGAGATGGCCGTGCTCTTCCGCAAGAACAGGGACTTCGCCGTAGTCGTCGACTCTATGGCCCGTCACGACATCCCGGTCGAAGTGGCCAACCTCGGTGGCCTGCTCTCGGTGCCCGAGGTGGCAGACCTCCGCGCCTGGCTGACGGTCATCGATCGGCCTGACCACTCTGCCGGGCTGGTCCAGATCCTCTTCGGCAGCCGTTACCGCCTCGGCTATGCCGACATCGCCCCACTCACTCGTTGGCTGGGCGCGGCCCCGATCGAGGACATCGACCGCGACGATGTCCCCGGGCTGAGCCTCCTCGAAGCGATCGAGCACCACGCCACGATCGAAGGGTTGCGTCCCGAGGCCAGAGCGGGGCTCGACCATTTCCTCGGCATCTACCGCGAGGTGCTCACCGAGAGCCAGGGAGCCAGCCTCGTCGAGGTGTGCCGGCTCATCCTGGACCGCACCCACGCCTGGCAGGATGTCGAGGCCCTTCCCACCAACCAACGGACCACGGCCCGGCTCAACCTCTACCGGCTGCTGGACCTGGCCGAGGAATGGAGCCCGCTGCGGGGACGACCCTCGCTGGCGGCTTTCCTCGACTATCTCGACGCAATGGAGGACGAGCCCGCTGAAGAGCTCGATTCGGCACATCTGTCCGGGGAGGAGGCGGTGACTCTCGTCACCGTCCACCGGGCCAAGGGATTGGAGTGGGACGTGGTGGCCGTGCCCGCCGCGACCGAAGGCGGCTTTCCCACCAAAGCACAACAGTTCCCGGATCCGGCCCGATTCGCCGAGTATCTGCCGCCGGAGCATCGCATCGACAGCGCTCTGGCCGACATGCCCTCTGACGAAGAGGAGCGGCGCGCCTACTTTCGGAGGCTGCATGCAATCCAGGAATGGAGGGTTGCCTACGTGGCTGCGACCCGGGCACGAACGACTCTGATCGTCACCGGCGCCTACTGGTATGGCCTGCCCGAGCCTTCGGTGAAACCGAGGAAGCCTTCCGAGCTCTTCGAGCTCGTCGAGCAGCATCCGATGACCCTCAACGAGGGTCATGCCGACGAGCCGCCGCGGCCGTCGTTGTTGCGGCCCCTTCCCTCGGGCGCCTCTCCCGATCCGCTCTTCGCGGACGGATGGGACGGCGCGTTGCGGGATGCGGTCGGCGACGACACGGTCGTTCACTCGATGGCCGAAGGTCTCGGTCTCGCCGTGGAGTACCGGCGACGGGTGGACGAGACGACCCATACCCTGTTCGAGCTCGACAGCGTCGGCAGCATCGTGGATGAGCCGGGCCGACAGCGTGTGGTCTCGGTGACCGGGCTGGTGAACTACGCCCAGTGCCCGAAGCGGTTCTACTGGTCAGATGTCGATCCGCTGCCCCGACGTCGCAGCAATGCCGCCATAGCCGGAACCGAGCTTCATCGTCGCATCGAGCTTCACCAGAAGGGACAGATCCCCTTCGAAGTCATGGAACCGGCCCTCTACGACGTGGTCGACGACGGCGAGCCGGTCGGAGGCGGCGGGTTCAAGGCGTTCCTCGAATCCAGCTACGGAACCGAGCAGGCGCCCCTGGTCGAGGTCCCGTTCATCCTCGAGATGGCGAACGGCTACCAGGTCCGAGGGCGGATCGACGCCGTCTACGCCAGAGATCGGGCTTGGGAGATCGTCGACTTCAAGAGTGGGAGGCGAAGGGACGATCCCGCCCGGATGGTGCAGCTCCAGGCATACGCGCTTGCGGCGACCACGGTCGACTTCGGGATCGAGCAGCCCGAGCAGATCGACGTGTCCTTCGCCTATTTGGGCGGTGGCCTCGACGTACATACCGAGCGGGCGGATGAGCAGTGGCGGGAACGGGCTTGGGCCCACCTCGAGACCCTGACCGACGCCATCGATGCCGAGAGGTTCGATCCCGCTCCTGGAGACTGGTGTCATGGTTGTGATTTCCTCCGCTTCTGTGAGGAGGGAAAGCAGGAGGTGAGCGAGTGGTGATCGGCCTGGGCGCCCTCGCCGGGTACATGATCGGCTCCGTGCCCACTGCCCAATGGCTGGGCAGGTTGTGGGGGGTCGACCTGAGAAAGGGCGGGACCGGCAATCCCGGCGCCAACAATGCGCGGCGTCTGGGCGGCCTCCCGCTCGCCCTCCTCGTCCTGATCATCGAGATGAGCAAGGGTCTGGGCGCGGTCGTGGCCGGCTTCGCCATCGCAGACGAAGCCGGGGGCGTGGTCGCCGGTCTGGGGGCCGTGATCGGAAACATCTACAACTTGTGGTACCGGTTCCAGGGAGGAAAGGGCCTGGGGATCACCGGTGGGGTCCTCATCGGGCTGTGGCCGGCCGCTTTCCCCATAGTCGTAGTCGTCATCGTCCTGGCCACCTCCCTGTCCAGGTCGACCGGTATCGGGAGCCTGGTCACGTTGGGCTTTCTGCTCATCGCCGCCGTTGCCTGGGAGGTCACCGGTCTGGAGAATCCGTGGGGGGTAGGCGATTACGGCCTGCTCCCACCCCTGGCCCTGGGATTGTCCCCCATCATCGCCCCCAGACACTGGCGCGACGCCAGGGCACGTCTCAGGAGCTGATTCTCCCGTCCCTGACCTCCATCAGCAGGGTCACCGGGCCCTCGTTGACCAGTTCCACCTCCATCCGGGCCCCGAACACTCCGGTCTCGGTGTGTATCCCGGTCCGGCGCAGCGCCTCGGCGAAGTCGGCCATCATCGGAGCCGCCGTCTCCGGTAACGCCGCCCCGGTGAACGAAGGCCTTCGCCCCTTGCGAATGTCACCGAGGAGGGTGAACTGGCTCACAACCAGGACCGACCCGCCGACATCGAGGAGGGAACGGTTCATCTGACCCTCGGAGTCTGCGAATACCCGGAGGTTGACCACCTTGTCTGTGGCAGCCTCGATGTCTTCTCTGGTGTCCGACGGCTCGATGCCGACCAAGAGGAGCAGGCCGGCGTCGATCGACCCGACGACCGCACCATCGACCCTGACCGCAGATCTGGCCACGCGTTGGATAACGATGCGCACGAAGGGCGATTGTGGCAGCCCAATAGAGTGGCGACGTGGCGAGGCGACTGTCCGATGCGCGAGATCTTCTTCGTGGCCCGGACGGGACGCGCCCCGTTTACCTGCTCGACGCGGCGTCCAATTACGAGGCCTCCATGTTGGAGCGATGGGTCGCAGCCGGGATCGCCGGCGAGGTGGACACGGTGCGGATCACCGCATCACGTCGAGGGAAAGGGGGCGACCAGGTGAGTCTCGCCGCCGCCCTCTCCGCACCCGACGACCCGTTCCTGATCCCGCTGCGCGTGATATGGCTGGCGCCTATCAAGGGGGCGCGTCGGTCGGCGAGTTGGTGGGACGTGCTCCGACCTGGCGACGCACGCGATCCGCGCGGATTGCGGGCCCGCTGGATCCGGACGGCGAGACCCGGCCGGGTCCGGCTGATTGCGGCCGCGGGTGAGCATGCGTCCGCCCTGGCGAAGGACTACCGGCTGTCGGGGCAGGTGGATCCGCTCACCAGCTACGTGACCCGTCGTGCCTGGCTGGTGCTGGACCGGGCGGAGCGGAAATTGGTGGGGAACCGGTACAAGGTGCCCCGATTCGTGCACGAGGCGATCCTCTCCCGGCGCGAGTTCCTCGAGTCGGTTGACGCGGCGGCGGCTGAGACCGCGACTCCCCCGGCGGTGGCCCGGGAGAAGGCCGAGCAGTATCTGCACGAGATCGCGGCCACCCACTCGCCCTACGTCATCGATCTGATCGCCAATGCGATCCACAAGCTCTACAGCCAGGGTTACGGGGCCATCAAGTACTCCGACGACGACACCAGAAGACTCGCCGCATTGGGCAACGGCGACCCCCTGGTCTTCCTCCCCTCGCACCGGTCCAATCTCGATCGTCTCAGTCTGCAGTACATGCTCTGGGAGAACGACTTCCCCCCCAATCACACCGCCGGGGGGATCAATCTCAACTTCTTCCCGGTCGGCCCGCTGGTCCGTCGCACCGGCGTGTTCTTCATCCGACGCTCGTTCAAGGACAACCCGTTGTACAAGATCGTGCTCCGCTCCTACCTCGATTACCTGGTCGAGAAGCGGTTCCCCCTCGAGTGGTACATGGAGGGAGGCAGGTCGAGGTCGGGGAAGTTGCTGCCACCGCGTCTCGGTCTGCTCAGTTACGTGGTCGACTCGATGCGACGAGGCAAGGCCGAAGATCTGCAACTGATCCCGGTCTCGATCGCCTACGACCAGATCCACGACGTGCCCGACTATGCCCGCGAGGCACAGGGAAGGGACAAAGAGCGCGAGTCATTGGGCTGGCTGCTCCGAGCGGTCCGCTCATTGCGAAGACGTTACGGGGACATCCACATCAGATTCGGCGAGCCGGTTTCCGCCAGGGCCATGTTGGGCACGGCAGAAGTGACCGACGAGGGCTCGCTCGACCTGCAGAAGCTTGCTTTCGAGGTCATGTACCGGATCGGCCAGGTCACTCCGATCACACCGATCGCCCTGGTCAGCCTGGCCCTGCTCGCCTTGCACGGTACCGCCGCCTCGGCGCAGCGTCTCGCCGAGGAGACGTCGCGGATGGTGGAGTTCGCCCGCGCCAGACATCTGCCGTTGACCGAGGACTCGGATCTGGGCGACCCGGCCCGGGTGGGGATGATCCTCGACTGGTTGGCCGAGCATGACAACGTGAGCAGCCACGAGGCCCTGGGCAGACGCGTGTTCTGGCTCGACGACGACCAGATGATCCGCATCTCCTACTACCGGAACATGGTGGTCCATTTCTTCGTCGACCGGGCCATGGCCGAGATGGCACTGCGGTCGGCTGCCAAGGCGGGAGAGGACCGGCCCGAGCCGGTCCGGGATACGCTTCTGGCCTACCGTGACCTGCTCAAATTCGAATTCTTCTTCCCCGAGAAGGACGAGTTCCTGGCCAGGTTGGAAGCCGACATCGCAATCGACGTCCCGGGATGGGAACAGGTGCTCGCCGGCTCCGGTGCGGGAGAGGTCCAGGCCAGG
>Ga0299914_10003387_pt1 | contig 11254 bp, 5 predicted proteins | sample RVTome_10_FD_201361 | JGI IMG/M metagenome (GOLD analysis project Ga0299914, IMG submission 201361) | Soil microbial communities from uranium-contaminated site in the Upper Colorado River Basin, Wyoming, United States - RVT153D57 (version 2) ... | reverse complement strand
TGGCCGTCAGCCGGTTTCGGTAGCAACTGAAGTGATTCCCGGTCTCGACCCGGGGGCTTCGCCCCGCCGCATTCAGGTCAGGCGACGTGTTCCCGCGCCCTGGCCATCCCGTGCGCCCCCTGCAGCGCATCTTCCAAGTCGTGCGCAACCGCCGACCAGTCGTAGCGGTCCACCACGAGCCGGCGCGCGGCGGCCTCCATGCTGCGCCGCGCCGGGCCGTCCTCGATCAGGCGGGTCACTTCCGCCGCGAACGCGTCGGCCGTGTCGGCGATGCCGATGTCGCGCCCGGGCGTCACCGGCAGCCCCTCGGCGCCGATCGTCGTGGACACGACCGCCTTGCCCATGGCCATCGCCTCGAAAATCTTCAGCCGCGTGCCGCCGCCCACGCGCAGCGGTACGACGTACACCGTCGCCGCCGCCACGTGCGGCCGCACGTCGTCCACGCGTCCCGTGACCTCGATGCCGGGCCCCTCGGCGAGGCGGCGCACCGGCGGCGTCGGCGCGCGGCCGACGATGCGGAGCGTCGCCTCCGGGTGCGCCCGCCGGATGCGCGGCAGGATGTCGCGGACGAAGTGCACCATGCCGTCCTCGTTCGGCAGCCAGTCCATCGAGCCCGTGAAGACGAGGTGCGCGGGACGCCGCACCGCCGGTTGCGGCGCGAAGTAGTCCGTGTCGACGCCGGTCCGGACGACGTGGACCGGCTGACGCAGCGCATCGGGATACAGCCGGGCGAGCGTGCCGCGGTCCGCCCCGGAGACGGCGAGCACCAGGTCGAAGCGGGCGAGCGCCGCGCGCTCGAAACGGAGCATGCGCCGCCACTGTGCACGGAGCAGCGCACGCGAAAGAGGATTGCCGGCCGTCTCCGCGTGTCGGCGCCAGATCTCGGCTTCGACGTTGTGCGTGAAGAGCACCGCGGGGCAGGGCAGCCGGTCCGGCAGGTTCGCGACCGGCGGCAGGAAGTCCGACACGACGACGTCGAAGCGCTCCTCGGCGAGCAGACCGCGCAGGCGCCGCCGGTATTCGACCGACTCGTACTTGGCGACCGCGTACGGGCGCGGGCTGGCCAGGAACCGCGCCGCGTCGAGGTAGAAGCGGGGCGTGCCCTTCTCCGGATCCCGGCGCGGGATGGTCTCGAGCCTGGCGCACACCGCCTCCATGCCGCGCGTGTCCTCGACCGAGGCTGTGGGCTCGACGAACGAGAGGTAGGTGACCTCGTGCCGGGCGGCGAGGTGCCGGAGGAGGTGCCAGGTCCGCAGGCGGCCACCCTTGTCGAGCGGCAGCAGCAGTCCCGCACCCAGCCAGAGGACCTTCATGCCGGGGCCTTCATGCCGTGGCGCGCAGCGCGGCGGGGCCGTCGCCGGGCCGGCGCGCCGAGAGGGTCTGCACGCCGCCGCCGTCGATGAACGTGCGGTACCACAGCTCGAGATTGAGCAGCGCCCAGATCGCGTCGCTCCCCTCGGCGCGGCCGGCCGCGTGCGACGCCAGCAGCCGTTCGACCGACGCCGCGTGCGTCACGCCCCGCTGACGGGTGCGGCTGTCGAGCAGGACGTCGCGCGCGGTGTCGTACCAGGCGCTTCGCATCCACGCGCCGAAGGGAACAGGGAAGCCCATCTTCGGACGGTTGAGAATCGTGGGCGGGAGCAGATCCCGGACGGCCGCGCGGAGGATCCACTTCGTGCTGAAGCCCCGCAGCTTCAGACGCGGCGGCAGGGCCGCGGCGAATTCGACGAGGTGGTGGTCGAGGAACGGCACGCGGCTCTCGATGGACGCCGCCATGCTCATCTGGTCCTGCTTCATCAGCAGTTCCACGAGATACGTCTTCACGTCGGCGTACAGCACGCGATTGAGCAGCGGCGTGCCGGTCCCCGGACGGTCCAGCCACACGCGCGACGCGGCGTACGGAGCGCGGGCCCGCGCGAGCACGCCGGGGTCGATGAGCGCGCGCAGGCCCTCGGCCCGGATGCCCGCGAAGTTGTCGAAGAACACCGCCTCGGGCCCGTGCGGGACGGCGAGGAACGAGCGCCGCGCGTACCGGGCGGCGCGGCCGGGCAGGCGGGGCACGACCCGCTTGCGCACCCACGTTCGGACCGCGTCGGGCGCCAGCGCGGTGTAGATCCGGCCCGCGTGCCAGTTGCCCAGCGAGCGCGGGTACTTGCCGTACCCGGCCAGCAGCTCGTCGGAGCCTTCGCCGGTGAGCACGACCTTGACGCGCGCGCGCGCCAGCTTCGAGACGAAGTAGAGCGGCACGCTGGACGGATGCGCGAGCGGCTCGTCCTCGTGCCAGATGAGCGAGGGCAGCGCCGAAAAGAAGTCGTGGTCGTCGATCACGACCTCGTGCGGGTCCGCGCCAATTGCCGACGCCACCGCGCGTGCGTGCTCGAGCTCGTTGAACGCGCGGTCGCTGAAGGCCACCGAGAAGGTCTGGAGCGGCCGGTCCATCATGCCGGCCATCAGCGCGGCAATGGCACTGCTGTCCACGCCGCCGGACAGGAACATGCCGAGCGGCACGTCCGACATGAGGCGCAGGCGAACCGACTCTTCCAGCAGCGCGCGGAATCTCGCCACCTGCGCCGCCGCCGGCTCGCGCGACGGCTCGCCGACCGGCACGTCCCAGTACTGCCGGATCGCGACTCCGCCCTCTTCGAACACGAGCACGTGGCCGGGGAGCAGCCGGTGAATGCCCTTGAAGAGCGTCTGGTCGTCCGAGGTGTACCGGGTGGCGAGCAGCTCCGGCAGCACCGCCTCGTTCGGCTCGGCCCGCACGAGTCCGCTCTCGAGGATCGCTTTGATCTCGGAGGCGAAGATCAGGCGGCCGCCAGCCCGGGTCCAGTACAGCGGCTTGATGCCGAGCCGATCGCGCGCGAGGAGCAGGCGCCGTCGCGGGGCGTCCCAGATGGCGAACGCGAACATGCCCCGGAGGCGCTGCACGCACTCGTCGCCCCACTGCTCGTAGGCGTGCACGATGGTCTCGGTATCGCTGCGGGTCCGGTACCGATGGCCGTGGCTCTCCAGTTCACCGCGCAGATCGGCGTGGTTGTAGATCTCCCCGTTGTAGGCGATCCAGATCGTGCCGTCTTCGTTGGCGAGCGGCTGCCGGCCCGTGGCGAGATCGACGATGCTGAGGCGCCGGTGCGCGAGGGCGGCGTGACCGTCGACATGCGTGCCCGCGTCGTCCGGGCCGCGGTGCGCCAGCACGTCGCGCATGCAGACGACCCGCGCGCGCTCGTCGGCGTGCAATCCATCCTCGGTTACGATTCCCGCGATTCCGCACATGGGGTGGGCGTGTTCCTCCGTACCGCTCCACGGATCCGTCGCACCGCTGGCGAGGGACAGCCGGGCTGGCGCGTAATACTCAGCAAGGCACATACCAGTGGACAGCCCCGGCGCGCCGGACCGGGGCGTGCTCCCGCGGTTCAGCGTGACCGCGCGCCCGGTGCCACACCTGGGAACGGCCGCACCGCCGGTCGGCGAGAGAGGCGCCGCGACGGGCGAGCTGGAAGGACGCGGCTCGGCAGCCGGATGCCGAGTGTGGGTAAACGGATGCTCAGGAGGGGACTGGTGCGCCGGCCGGCTCGGCCTCCCGGTACGGGTTGTCGAGCCGGAGCATGGGCCAGCCCTCGAGCAGCGCCTGGAAGGCCAGGAAGGTCACGCCGGTCGATACGACGATCCGGCGGACGAGCCCGGGATCGACAGGAGCGGTGTTGTGCCCGCCGGACGCGGCACAGCAGATCGCGTACTCGCGCTGCGCGGCCGCGATCGTGTCGCGCCGCATGTTGCGGGGGTGCCCGTACGGGAAGGCGAACATGCGGATCGGCATGTTCAGCTCGCCCTCGATCCGCAGGCGCGACGCGCGCAGCTCCTGCTCCGCCTCGGCCAGCGGCACCACACCCAGATCGGCGTGGTTCAGCGTATGGGAGCCGACGTCGAAGCCCTGGGCCGCGAGCTCGCGCAGGTCGTCCCAGGTCATGTGCTCCTGTGGCGGACGCCGCTGCTCGACGTCGTGCGGGAACGGCAGGGTGGTGTCGATCATGTTGGTCGAGACGAAGAAGGTCGCCGGCAGCGAGAGCGACCGCAGGATCGGCGCCGCGATCGTCGCGTTGTCCTTGTAGCCGTCGTCGAACGTGATCGCGACGACGTGGCCGCCGTCCCCGGCCTCGTCCACCGCCTCGCGCAGCGGGAGCACACGGTAGCGGCGGGCGAGGAACGCCATCTGCTCGCGGAAGGCCGCCGTGCCGACCGTGGAGCAGTCGTTCGCCGGATCCTTGACCTGGTGGTAGACGAGCACCGTCAGGCGGCCGCGCCCGAGCCGGGCGTTGACGGCGTTCCGCGCCGCGGGGAAGCCCGACCCGAGATAGGTGCGCATCATCGCGTGCTTCACGCGCTGCCGGACGCCGCGCGGGCGCGGCGGTGCCAGTCGTGCGTCGAGCTCCTCCATGTACAGCCTCTCGAAGCGGTCGACCATCCGGTCCATCGAAAAGGTGGTGTCGACGCGCCGGCGTCCGGCGCGGCCCAGCTCCGCGGCGCGGGCCGGATCGTCCATCAGGCCGAGCACCGCTTCGGCGAGCGTCTCCGGCTCTCCGGGCGGCACCAGCCGGCCCGTGCGACCGTCGTCGACCAGCTCGGGAATGCCGCCGACGTCACTGGCGACGACCGGCAGGCCGGACGCCATGGCCTCCATGACGGCGTTGGGAAACGCCTCCGCGCGCGAGGGCAGCACGAATATGTCCGACGCGGTGAGCAGGTCCGCCACGTCATCGCGGTGTCCGAGGAATGTCACGCGGCCGGAGACGCCCAGCGTGCGCGCCTGCGCCTCCAGCGCGCCGCGGCACTCGCCGTCGCCGGCGATCCGGATCTCCGCGTCGGGGTAGCGGGCGAGAATGCGCGGCGCGGCCGCGAGCAGCACGTCGAGGCGCTTTTCTTCCCGAAGGCAGGCGACCGCGGCAAGGCGGCGCGGCCGGGCCGGGTACTCGCGCGCCGGGAAGGCCGTCGCGTCAATCCCGTTCGGGATCACCAGGATCCTCTCCGCCGGCACGCCCTCCGCGCGCAACCGATCGGCGGCCGACGTGGAGTTGGCGGCGATGCGATGGGCCGCGGTGTAGGCGGCGCGCTGCAGGCGCCGGAGGCCGGGCGGCTCGATGTAGCCGCGGCGGCTGCCGATCCGCACCGGGACCGGCGCGAGCGCCGCGGCCGGCAGGCCGAAGATGTTCGAGTAGACGTCGAAGGTGTGCAGCACCTCGATCCGCTTCTCGCGGCACCAGCGGGCGAACGCCAGGAGCTGCCGGCCGGTGTGGGGCCGGCGGAAGCCCCATATCGGAAACAGCGCGGGCGGCTCGTCCAGGTTCGCGAGGCGACCGAACCAGTCGCCGTCGGCGTGGAAGCAGACCGGATGCACGCGGAAACGGCGGCGATCGAGGCGCGCCAGCAGCTCGAGGATCTGGCGCTGGGTGCCTCCCGGGATGTAGCGATCGACGAAGAGCGCGACAGGAACTGGTATGGGCATGACGTCCCGGATCACGAGGCGGCTGACGCCGCGACGGGTGCGGAGGCGGCGGGCTCGCGCGAGTCGAGGTACTGGCGGTGCCAGAGCTCGAAGATCAGCAGCGACCAGAGGCGCAGCGTGTGGTCGCGGCGGCCGGCGACGTGCTCGTCGACCAGCCGCCGGATGAATCGCGGTTCGAAGTAGCCGCGCTCCCGCGCGCGCGCCGACAGCAGCACGTCGGCGAACAGCTCGCGCAGGCCGCCGCGGAACCAGACGCCCACCGGCACCTCGAAGCCGCGTTTCCGGCGCGCGAGGATGGAGGCGGGGACGAGCGGCGCGGCGGCCTCTTTCAGGATGTGCTTCCGGCGGCCGCCGCGAATCTTCAGCGAGGCCGGCAGCCGGGCGGCGAACTCCACGACGTGGTTGTCGAGCAGGGGCACGCGCGACTCGATCGAGTGCGCCATGCTCATGCGATCGATCTTCGTCAGGATGTCCTCGGGCAGATAGGTCTCGAAATCGAAGTGCATCATCTGCCCGTGCCAGGGCAGCGCCGCGAACCGGGCGAAGTGGCGGCCGAGCGCCGCCTCGGCGTCCGCGCCCGCCAGCCGGCGCCGCATGTCGCCGGTGAGCAGGGCCGACTTCTCGTCGCGCTGGAAGTAGCCGATCTGATCGAGGTAGCGCCCCTGCGCGTCCTTCGCGACGGTGCGCAGGAAGTTCTTGCCCTTCATGCCGTGCGGGAGCAGGGGCCACGCCAGGCCCGCGAGCCGGCGCGCGCCCGGAATCCCGAGCCTGTCGAACGCCGCGATCCGCGGGTGCGGGAAGTAGCGGTCGTAGCCGCCGAACAGCTCATCGCCGCCGTCGCCCGACAGCACGACCGTGACATGCCGCCGCGCCAGCTCCGACACGTACCACGTCGGGATGGCGGATGAATCGCCGAACGGTTCGTCGAAGTGCGCGACGAGGCGGTCGAGAATCCCGAGCGCGTCCGGCCGCACGACGAACTCGTGATGATCCGTGGCGAAGTGGCGGGCCACCACCCGTGCGTGCTCGAGCTCGTCGTACCGCGGGTCGTCGAAGCCGATGGAGAAGGTGCGCACCGGCGCCGCCGAGGCGCGGGCCATGAGCCCCACGACCAGACTCGAGTCCACGCCGCCCGAGAGGAACGCGCCGAGCGGCACGTCGCTCATCAGATGCGACCGGACCGCGTCCTGCAGGATCGCGCGGAGAATTTCGACCGCTTCCGCCTCGGAGGCCGGCGCCGCTTCCGCCGCCGGAATCTCCCAGTAGCGCCGCACCGCCGCACGGCCGTGCTGCCAGCGCAGGAGGTGGCCCGGCGGGAGCTTGCGCACGCCCTCGAGGATCGAGCCGTCCCGCGGCGTATAGAGAAAGGAGAGATAGTGATCGAGCGCGGCGGGATCGAGGGCCGGCGAGATGCCGCCCGCGGCGAGAATCGACTTGATCTCGGATCCGAAGAACAGGCGGTCGCCGGCCACCGCGTAATACAGCGGCTTGATGCCGACGCGATCCCGGGCGAGGATCAGCGCTCCCGCGCGCCGATCCCAGAGCGCGACGGCGAACATGCCGCGCAGGCGGCCGAACGCCTCCTCGCCCCACTCGTCGTAGGCATGGACGATCGTCTCCGTATCGCTCGCGGTGCGGAACCGGTGGCCCCGGGCCTCGAGCTCGCGCCGCAGCTCGACGAAGTTGTAGATCTCGCCGTTGAAAACGACCCAGACCGTCGCGTCCTCGTTGTGAATGGGCTGGCGGCCGGTCGCGAGATCGATGATCGCGAGCCGGCGCATCCCGATCGCCACGCCGGGCTCGACGTGCATGCCCTCGTCATCGGGGCCGCGATGGCGGATGGCGGCGCACATGCCGCGCAGCTGCGCGCGCGCGTGGTCCGCCGCGTCGGAGCCGCGCGCCCAGCCGCGCGCGGGAGTCGAATCTGCCAGGCCTGCAATGCCGCACATAGAATCGCTATCCAACCGGTCGAGGCGCCGCCGCACGGCTGAGTTCTCCGAGGGCGCGCCGATCACGATGCAAGTCCCGCTCCCCCGGAGACGGCGAGACGTGGAACGCGCCCCGCCCGGTCCACTGGACGAGCGAACAGTCGAGCGCCACCAGGCACGCGGGGTCGCCGTTCCCGGAGAACTGGAGGAACGCCGCGCGGGCGTCCGTCATGAACTCGCCGTCCGGTGCGGCGATTCGCTGGATGCGCCGAGGCGGCGCCGATGGCGCCGTCCCCGTGAGCGGCGTGGCGAAGAGCGCCAGCGCCGTCCCGCCGTTCCACGCGAGGCGCGCCGCCGCGCGGTGCCAGTCGTCGTCGGGCGCGCCGGCGGCCAGGTCCACCGGATGGCTCTCGAGGCCCTCGGCGGCCGCCCCCGCGGCAATCGCCGTCACCCAGGAGAACGGGGCGTCGGCAATGCCGGAGCACCGGATCGTCAGCGCCGGTTCGAGCCGTCCGTACACCGGCGCCCACCAGCCGATGCCTGCCGCGTCGCCGTGGAACGCCGCGCGGCAGGCGGCGGTGGAGGCGAGCGCCGCCCGCGCGCCGTCGCGGTGCGTGACGCCGGTCTCCGACGCGGCGGGGCCGTCGGGCAGCCACTCCGGGCCAAGGTGCCAGTGGACGCCGGCCTCGTGCCGCCCCGCGCCGAGCACGTGATCGGCAATCAGCCAGAGCCGCTCCCCCACACGCAGGACGCTCCGCCGGTGGACCAGCGGCAGGTAGCCATCGTGCGACGCCTCGACATGGTCGAACGCCGAGCCCGGGCGCCAGAGATCGACGCGCGCGCGGGCCCGCGACGCCCAGTGGAACGCGCCGTCCGGAACGGACTGGCTGCGCTCGTCGAGCGTCAGGGTGTTGTGCATCGCCGTCGAGCGGAACCGGTCCCGCCGCGCGCGATCCATCGTGTACGTGCCGGTGCCGGGGTCGATGAGGAGGCGCCGGCCATCGATCGAGAGCACCAGCGACAGCGCGTCGGCGTGCGCGTGCCCACCGTTCAGGAAGCCGTGCGGGCCCGCGTCGAGGATCGCGTGCGCGGCGCGCGTTCGCAGCACGGCATATCCCGTATCGGGAAAGAGCCGCGCGCCGGGCGCGGGCCGCCGCGCGGCCGCCGCGTCCCCACCGGGAGGCGGCAGCTCGCCGGCCAGCATCCAGATCGCCTCCTCGGGAAGCTCGCCCTCCGGCGGCCCGGCGCGATCGAGCAGCGCCGCCGCCAGTGCCAGCGAATCGCCCACATCGTCCGCCGCGCGCCCGCACATGGGAAACAGCATCCCCCCGTCGTCATCGCCGATGAGTGGGAGGCGCTGGTCGTCGCCCGCCATCGCGCGGCAGAACGCGGCGAGCCGCGAGACCGTCTCCGCGAAGCGGCCGGCCGCCGGATCGTCCGTCCGCCGCGCCACGACGAGCGCCAGCAGATAGAAGTCGAGCGCGTAGCGGTGATAGTGCGTGGACAGTTCCGCGTGGCCGCCATCGGGAAGGATCTGCGCGGTCGATTCGTGGATCAGGATCCGGCGGCCCGTGCGCGCCCAGCGTCCGGACGATGTCAGCTCGGGAAGGGCGCGGCCGGCGACGTACAGCGCGAGGCCTTCACCCAGCAGGTGCGTGTTCGGGCTGAAGTACGTCGAGAGATGCCCGGCGACGTGATCGAGCTGCCGGGCGAGGCCCATCAACAGATCGACGGCCCAGGGCCCTTCCGGCTCCCGCCTGCTGTCGGCGAAGAGGTGAAGCGCCCAGACCCAGGAGATCGAGCGGAAGGCGAGCTCGAGCATGCTCGACCAGTTGATGCCGACGAGCGGGGGGTTGGCGCGCAGCCAGCTGTCCAGCTCCCGTTCGAACCCGGCGGCGCAGCCCTCGTCGCCCGTGAGCCATGCCGCACGGCCGAGCGCGAGCCAGTGCTGGTGCCGGTTCAGTTCCCAGATGATCTTGTGATCGCCGAGCGCTGGATCGAGATAGGGCACGCGGCTCCAGAACGTCGCCGGCGCCCGGCGCGCGTGGACGGGATCGGCGTGCCAGTCGATCGCCGCATCCGCGGTTCCGAAGTGGAGATCCCGGTAGCCGAGCAGATCGTAGCGGTGCTGGAGGAGCCTGCAGGCGCGCCGGCCCGCCTCGAGCGGTGCGGACGGGTGGCGCGCGGTCACGGCGGCGGCCACGCGCCCGCGATCGGCCGGGTTGACAACGAACTGCCGCGGGCGTTGCGTGAGGTGCGCGCGGAGCAGGCTGTCGGCCGCGCGCCAGTCGCGCGCGTCGAGCGCGCGCCGGGCCGCACGCGTGGCCGGAAGGTCCGGCGAGAGCAGCGGGGCGAGCCGGGCGCGATCCCAGCGGTCGCGGCCGGCCATCACCCTGAGCGCGTCGCGCGAGGCGCGGAGGCGTCCGATGGACCGATGCCACAGCTCCTGGGGGCTGGTTCGCGCCGCCCGGCGAATCAGCCGTGTCATTCGTGTGCCCGTGGAGTGGTCGGAGAGTCCATCGCGACGGGCGGCTGAGATGCAAGCCGAATACCGCGCAATCGGGGCGGCGCCTCCGGTTGCTCGTTTGGAATCAGTACAAATCAGGCGTGATTCCGGTCGTCCTGGGCGGATTGCCACGGTCAATGCGGGGAACACAACTCAGCATTTCCTTCGTCCATCAAATCGGATCGCGAGAGAAACCCCTGTAAACACGATGTGCATTGCTGATGAGCTGTCGAGAGGGCATGTAAGAAGTTCCGCTGCGCACGTCACGGATGAGGCAGGTTCGGGGTCTGCGACCGGCTTCGCCGCATATCCCATGCCTTATCAATGGTTTAAGTCGTGGCAAGCCCCTTGCCCAATGGCCCTTCGCGAGTGACACGGCGCCTGGGCTTCACGCTCATCCTGTAGCCGACAGCAACGCAGCCAACCTCCACCGCCTCGACGGGCCGACCCGTGTCCGCGCGTGTGCGCGGACTGCGCCGGGGGAACTGCGTGTCCGCGCGCCCGTTCGATCTCGCACATCCCAGCAATTCGAAGACCGACGTGGGAGGTCAGATGAAAGTACGTGTGTGCCGGTACGCGGCGTCCCTGTCATGGAGGCGGCAGCCGAACGCCGCGTCGTTGTCCACCCGGGCGCTGGCCGCGCTCGCCGTGCTGGTGCTGACGTCGTCAGGGGCGGCGGCGCAGACGCCCTATCGCGGCAGTGCCGCCGCGATCCCGGGCGGCATCCAGGCGGAGGATTTCGACAACGGCGGCCAGGGCGTCGGGTACTACGACGATTCGCCGGGCAACAGTGGCGGAAGCTATCGCTGGACCGACGTGGACGTCGAACCGACGAATGTCGGCGGGCACGCGGTGGGCTGGATCCGTGCCGGCGAGTGGCTGCGGTTCACGGTGAACGTATCCCAGGCGGGGACCTACTACGTCAACACGCGGGTCGCGTCGGTCGGCAGCGGCGGCACCTTCCACATCGAATTCAAGGGCAGCGATCGCACGGGCGCGATGCGCGTGCCGAACACCGGCGGCTGGCGATCCTATCAGGACCTGGGCGCGACCGTCTCGCTCGAAGCGGGCGTCCAGGAGATGCGGATCGTCTTCGACTCGAACGGGTCGTCGGGATTCGTCGGCAACCTTTCCTACCTGGAGTTCTCGTACCAGGGCGGGGCCACCGCGCCGGCGCCGGGGCCGACGTCCGGCTCGGGCAGCCCCTCGGCGTTCGGCGGCACGGCGCGGTCGCTGCCCGGCGGCGTGCAGGCCGAGGACTTCGATACCGGCGGCAACGGCGTCGGCTACTACGATCACACGCCAGGCACTCAGGGCGGC
>Ga0299914_10003386_pt1 | contig 11256 bp, 8 predicted proteins | sample RVTome_10_FD_201361 | JGI IMG/M metagenome (GOLD analysis project Ga0299914, IMG submission 201361) | Soil microbial communities from uranium-contaminated site in the Upper Colorado River Basin, Wyoming, United States - RVT153D57 (version 2) ... | reverse complement strand
AGATCGAGCATGTAATGATAATGCTCAAAGCACGAATTGCCATTCAAAACTTCAGGGGCAGCTCTTAATGAAATTAAGGCTTATCTAAACGTAAAGGGTAAGCGAATGACAACATTCACAAGGTTTTTTCCAAGCGTACTACTAATCGTTGAATTTTTACTGATAATAGGGTGTACTGTTCCGACTGAACAGGACAGACTAAGTGGAACGGCTATATCTGAAACTACCGAATCTGCCGGTATCACACCAACTTTTTCACCGATATCATCAACTGTTATTGTTACTCCTACCAGGACGTTAAATGGAACGGATGAGGATAGTTTGATTGTGTTTGCTGCACTGAATCCTGGTGCAGAAAATATTTGGGAAGGAACCACTTTGTTTACTATTACCTCAAACGGTGAGACCCAACAGCAGTTGACCTTTACCAATGGTTTCAGAAGTGATGTGGCATTGTCGCCAGATGGTAACCAAATAGCTTACAGTGAAGATGATGCCAATAACGACGCAATCAGCCAAATATTTATCATGAATATAGATGGTACAAATGTGACTCAGCTCACATTTCATGATTCCAGAAATATTTCACCATCATGGTCGCCAGATGGCAGGAAGTTAGCATATCAATCAAATCGGACTGGGGATTGGCAAATCTACTTATTGGATCTTGAGACGATGGAAAGCATACAATTAACTTCGGAAGGAGTTAACGCAAGCCCTGGTTGGTCTCCAGACGGTACACAAATCGTTTTTGAAGGTGTACGGGAACTTAGCGGAGACCCTTCTTTTAGCGAAGCCATATATATAATGGATGAAGATGGAAGCAATCAAACTCCGCTGGTAAATGAATGTGAGGGGCAGGTCTTCGATCCAGTCTGGAATCCTGATGGGCGGCAAATAGCTTTTACGTGTGAAGTTCCTAATCCAATTACCGATCAATTCGTTGGCAAAATTCACATTATGGAGAGTGACGGTTCTGACGTCAGACAACTAACAAGTAACGACCCTTCGATCTTTGAGTTTCGTCCCAAATGGTCACCGGATGGCATGAGTTTAATGTACATACAGTCTGACGATGATGTAAATGTCCTTTATATCTTTGATTTAGTTACTGGAGAAACAGTACGTCTTGCTAATACTGAAAATGTTTGGGCAGCAGATTGGTAAAGGGGGTTAACTCGAACGGATGGGAGCAGGTTGGCGGGGGAGATAGAAAGCAAAGGTACTCCCCTGCCCCTCCTCGCTTTCAACCCAAATCCGGCCGTCATGCGCTTCAATAATACTCTTGGCAATTGCCAATCCCAGGCCGGTTCCTCTAATATCCCTTGTTTCCTTGTTCTGAACCCGGAAAAAGCGGTCAAAGACATGGGGCAGATCGGCCGCCGGAATGCCGAGGCCGGTATCCTGAACCCGGACAACGATGAGCGATTCCCGGTTGGGGATGGCCGGCAGTTCGCCGGTTGATGGTTTAACTTGAGGGAAGGCGTCGGGTTCGGCCGTTGTCACCGAAACTGTAATCGTTCCCCCATTGGGCGTGTATTTGACAGCATTGCTGACAAGATTTAGGAGGACTTGTTTGAGACGGCCGAAATTGCCGTTGGCATGAGCCGCCTCAGGCAGCCGAAGGATGATACCATGCCCTTTCTCTTCTATCTGAGCCGTTAAACTGTCTACAACCTCTTCCACGAGATAAACGATATTGACCGGCTCCGTCTCCATATCCAGGCCGGTTGTGATGCGGCCGAGATCAAGCAGGTCACTGACCAATTCGTCCATATAGTTGGCCGTCTCGACAATCCGCTTGTGCATATTCTCCTGTTCCGCACCCAACGGGCCGAGCCGCTTTAGAAGACCAGCCGCCAGGAGGATGGAGCTTATAGGATTTTTGAGATCGTGGGAGACGGTGCTGACAAACTCATTCTTCATCTGCTCCAACTGCTTGAGAACGGAAATATCGCGGAAAACGGCCGCCCAACCGATCTGCTCCCCATAAGAAGTGCCGACCCGCACCAGGCTGGCCTGAGTGGTGCGGCCGTCGGCCAGCGGCACTTCCACAATACCCGGTTCACCCCCGGCAAAGAGGCGAATCAGTTCTCGGTTGTCTACCGTGTTTTGCAAGGTACGGCCGACAATCTCTCGCTCGTTCAGCCCGAACATATCTCGAACGGCCGGGTTAGACATCAGCACCCGTCCCTGAACATTGACCAACATCACCGCATCCTGAGTGCTGCGAAGGACGGCTTCCAACGTGCTGCGATCATCGGCCAGCATCTGGTATATGCGCGAATTTTCCAGCGCACCCGATAGGCCGTTGGCTAATTTGCAGGCAATTTCTACGTCAACCTGTTCATAGACCGTTTCCGGCCCGGCGGCAAAGTATAAGGCTCCCAACGGCCGTTCATCCTGGTGGAGCGGTACAACCAGTCCCGTATTGATACCTAATTTTCCAAGAATGCCCTCCAGATCAGAGCAGTTGTAGGGATCGGCCGTTAAATCCGGGGAACGGTACGGCTCCATTGAGCCAATGACCTGGGCCACAAGCCCCTCATTGGTATGAAAACGGCGCTGGGGAATGGCTCCGGCCGCAGAACCGAGCAGCGAATGAACCCGGTAGGCCGGTTCCCCATCACCGCTATCAGGGTCTAACAGACAAATGGCGAGGTAATCGCAGGCAACGACATTTTGGGCATTATCGGCCAGATATTGAAACTGGTCGCTGGGAACAGGCGAACTGAGCAAGGCAACCAACAAGTCGCCCAGATGAAGCAGTCTTTGTTCAAGTGTTGAAGGAGTCATGTAGGGCAAAGGGCATTTACCAGGGACATTAATTCCGGGGCAGTGGGGATCGTCTCGACCGGGCTAACGACCAGACGATAACGAATAATAGACGCTTTGTCAATGATGAAAAGACCCTGGGCAACGGCCGTTAAGGCGTGGTGGTGCAGGCGGCGAATGAAGTTGCGATTCATCACGTCAATCCAGGAGGCGCGAACGGTTTCAACCCCCACCCCGGTCATAAAGGCGGTTGAGAAGCTGACGACCGTATTGCGGGTGGCCTCCAAAGAGCCATTATCTCCTAAATCGTAGACCCCGAACAGCCGTTTATCGGGATCGCAAATAAAAGGGTGGCGGGGCATATTTGGCTCAAAATACCGTTGAGCCGTCTCCAACAGATTGGGGGCAATTTGAATAATCTCCACCCCATTTTCCAATAACATATCGTACCCGGCGGCGATATTTTCCATGTGGCCCCGGCAGAAATTGCAGGTAAAACCCCTGGAAAACCACAGTAATAGATTGCGTTTCTCTTTGTAATCATCCAGAGAGATCGTTTCTCCCTGGATAGATGGTAAGGAAAAGCCGGGGGCTTCCTGCCCGACATCTACTGTGGTTTCTGTTTCCGCCATAGGGTTGATTTTAACTGACAAGTACCGATTAGTACACTATAATTCTGTGATATGAATACATTAAATCCAAATATTCCCAATGCGGAGCTGGCGCGGTTGATGACAACGGCCGCCGGCAAGATGGGCCAATTCAAAGTAAAGCTGCTGACGCCCCAATTATTGCTCTATACATTTTTGGAAGAACACGAGTCGGCCGCTTATCAGATTTTGCAGCAGTTGAGACAGCAGCGCGGCTTCGATTGGGACGACTTCAGCCGCCGGACGGAGATGATGGCCCGCCATACGGCCGGACACGACGCCCAGTTTAACTTCACCGATGACTTTGGGAAAGATATTCCTTTGGCCGATGAGATGCTGGTGGTACTGGATGAAGGGCTGACCATCGCCCAGGCACGGGAGGGGTTGAAGGTCGGCAGCGGTCATGCTCTGGCGGCCATGGCCCAGCATAATGTCACCACTTACGCCGTCTTGAACCGCATTGGGGTGACGCCGGCGGCCGTTACCGCTTTGTTGGAAGACGTAGCCCAAAATGGCACACCCATTCTTCATGATTTCATTCAGGAAGCCCAGGAAGGCAAAGCCTTGCCCGTTTACCAGCGGACGAAACTGCTCCAGGAAATGTTGAATTTGCTGGCCCTGACCCAGAGGCGGCACATGATCCTGGTCGGGCCGGAGGGGGCGGGCAAAAGGACGTTGGGCTACAGCCTGGCCCAACTGCTGGCCGAAAAGAAGGGGTCGGAAAATTTGCGCTCCTTTGTTCAGATCAACGAGACGGCGCTGCTGGAAAATCCGCTGGCAGCAATGCGGGCCGGGCTGCGGCGGGCCAGCGGCGGCATTTTGTTCGTGCCGGGCATTGACCGCTTCTTCGGAGACCGGCTGCGGGCCAAATTCCCGGAGCAGGTCAACCGGGAGCTGCACAAAGCACTGGTGGGAAATGAACAGGTAATTATCGGCACCGCCGCCCCCACTGCTTACGAGTTATTGAGCCGGGAACGGCTGATCCGGGAAAGGACACACCGGCTGGACGTTCCGGCAGCAACACGGGAAGAGGCCATCGCACTGTCGGGCTTCCACAAGCAGCGGTTGGAGCAGGAATACGAGATTGAGGTGCTGCCGGAGGCGTTGGAAACGGCCGTCAATCTGGCCGGTCAGTATATTAAGAGTACCGTTCTCCCTGCCTCGGCCGTCCAACTGGCAGACCGGGCCAGCGCATTGGTCAGCATGGTCAGCAAAGGACATCCTATCCCGCTGGAAAGCGTGCAGGACGACGGCCGTCTGGACAGTGAAGATGTCATGATTGCCGCCAGCCAGATAACGAAGATTCCCATTACCAAATTGAGCCAGGACGAACAGGGTCGCTATGCGAATATGGTCGAGCATATACACGAGCGGATAATCGGCCAGGAAGAGGCCATTATGGCCGTCAGTCGCGCAGTAAAGACGGCCAGGGTGGGACTGCGGGATCCGAAACGGCCGATTGGCTCCTTTCTCTTTCTAGGGCCAAGCGGCGTGGGCAAGTCGGAATTGGCAAAAACGCTGGCCGAGTTTATGTTTGGCTCCGAGGAAGCGATGCTGACCCTGGATATGAGCGAGTACCAGGAGGAGGCCAGCGTCAACCGTCTTATCGGTGCGCCGCCGGGCTATGTCGGCTGTGAGGGCGGCGGGCAGTTGACCGATTTTGTGCGCCAGAAACCTTATACCGTTGTCCTGTTGGACGAGGTGGAGAAAGCTCACCCCCGCGTGCTGGATGTCCTACTGCAAGTGATGGATGAAGGGCGGCTGACCGACGGGCAGGGGCGGCTGGCAACCTTCAGCGAAACGGTCATTATTATGACCAGCAACCTGGGCGCGTACCATATGCTGACCCCGGTGATTGGCGAACGGGAGCGGGAACTGGTGCTGGCCGAGGTGCGCCGCTTTTTCCGGCCTGAATTTTTGAACCGGTTGGATGATGTTATTTTGTTCCACCAGTTACGGCCGGATCAACTGTCCCGTATTCTGGACTTAATGCTCAAGAAAGAGTTCAAGCAGGCCGGGCAGCAGGGTATTTTGTTGACTGTGGATGAGGAAGCCCGCGAATGGCTATTGGCCCAAAATGATCAGCCGGAGTTTGGGGCGCGGCCGCTGCGCCGCATCATCGCCCGCCATCTGCGCGAACCCCTGGCCGATTTCCTGCTCGAACAAACAAGCCGGGACACCGCAATGACGGTAAACGTCGGCGTCCAGGACAACAGCCTGCACTTCAAACGGCATTAGTAGGGGCTATCCCGTTTGGTCGCCAGGCGAACCAACATGGTCGCCCTGAATTGGATGAAAATCCACAGATTTCGCAGATTACACCGATTTTTTTCTTTAATCTGCGAAATCGGTGAAATCTGTGGATTATTTTCGTAGGAGGTTTGAGGATATGACAGATCGAAAGGAAGCCATTGTGAAGAAGTTAGAAGGGGTGCGGGCCTCCCTGCTGGATATGGCCGCAACCATACCAGACGACCAATGGGAGCGGCGGGTCTTCTCCGAGTCGGAGGAGTGGCAGGTGTCGGACTTGTTCCGGCACGTTGTCAGCGCCGAACACAGCATGACCCGCCTGATTGAGAACATCCGGGACGGGGGCGAAGGAGCCTCGCCGGAATTTGATTTGACCCGTTGGAATGACAGCCGGGTGAAGAAAGCCCGGCACAAAACCATCGCGGATTTAACGGCCGACCTGACCCAAAATCGCACCCACCTCCTGGGCGTCATTGAGAGCCTGGGCGAAGACGACTGGGACAAGAGAGGCCGGCATGGCAGCCTGCGAATCATGTCCATCGAAGAAATTTTGCACCTCATTGCCGACCATGAAGAACGCCACATGGGGGATATTCGGCAGGCGGTCGCCTAAAAAGTCAGGCTTTTTGTCTCAGCCATCGGTTTCAACCGGTGGTAAAGATCGGAAAACAATTTCAAATTGAGAATTGCCGGTTTTTTTGCCAATACGGGCCAACTATGTTACCTTATGGAGGGGCGGGAGCAGAGAGGAAGGTGGGGAAAATCAAATAGTGGTCAATTATGGTTATTCAATAGTTTTGTATGGCAATTGAATGTTGTTTTCAGTTGTAAAGAAAGTTCAAATTTCCAAACTATATTGCAATAGTGATGACCCTAAGGAGGAATCATGAACAAGTCCAGGTTTTTGTGGTTATTTTGTAGTCTGTTCGTAATCGCCCTTGCTGTTTTCGTTGTCAGTGTTGGGGGGACGGCCGTCGCCTCAAACCAGAGCGCCCAATCAGCCAGTTCGCCCCGTTTTTTGACCGGCCCCAATGAGGGAACCCCTCTCGAAATTGCCCTGGCATACATCAACCGGAATCGTGAAAGTTTGGGCCTGACCCAGGCTGATGTTTCCGACTTCATTGTGACTGACCAGTACACCAGCCAGCATAACGGCACAACCCATATCTATCTGCGGCAGGTTTATAGAGACATTGAACTCTTTGGGGCCAACATCAACATTAATATTGCCCAGAATGGCGCGGTCATCAATATAGGCAATCAATTTGTCGCCAATTTGGCGAGCGGCATTAACACGGCCGAACCGGGATTAACGGCCGTTGAAGCCGTCCAGGCCGCCGCCCAATCATTAAACCTGGTCGTTACCGAAGCCATTGTCGAGCAGGAGAAATTTGACGACGCGGCCCGGACAACCATCTTCAGCGACGGCGGCATCTCCTTAAACGCCATTCCCGCCAGACTGGTGTACCAGCCGGTTGAGGGAAATGGCGTCCGGCTGGCCTGGGAGGTGGAAATTTATGAACTCGACGCCCAGAACTGGTGGAATATTCGTATAGACGCCCTGACCGGGGCGGAACTAGGCCGTTTCAATTACGTCGTCCACGAAAACTTCGGCGCGCCGGACGGGGTTGCCCATTCGGCCATAGCCGGAGCAGCTTCTTCGCTCTCGGCCCCGGCTCAAAACAACCTGCTGCCGGACCAATACCGGGTTTATGCTCCGCCGCTGGAAAGTCCCAACCACGGCGGCCGTACCCTGGAAGCCGATCCGGCCGACACCACGGCCTCGCCCTTTGGCTGGCATGACACCAACGGTTCCCCCGGAGCCGAATCAACCTTCACTGTCGGCAACAATGTGGACGCCTATGAAGACACGAACAACAGCAACAGCCCTACCGGCGGCAACGCCGCCAGGGCCGATGGCGGCGCTTTGCTGAACTTCGATTTTCCCATAAATTTAGGCCAGCAGCCAAGCTCGTACCAGGACGCGGCCATCACCAACCTGTTCTACTGGAACAACTTCATCCATGATGTTTTCTACCATTATGGCTTTAATGAAGCCAGCGGCAACTTCCAGGAGAATAACTATGGCAACGGCGGCGCGGGCAGCGATTCGGTCAACGCCGAAGCCCAGGACGGCGGCGGCATCAACAACGCCAATTTCGCCACCCCCTCCGACGGCGGCAACCCCCGGATGCAAATGTATCTCTGGAACCTGACCAGCCCCATGCGTGACGGCGACCTGGACAACGGCGTCATCGTTCACGAGTATGGACACGGCATCTCCAACCGGCTGACCGGCGGGCCGAACAACGTCTTTTGCCTGGGCAACGCCGAACAGGCCGGCGAAGGCTGGAGCGACTGGTTCGCGCTCATGCTGACCATCGAGGCCGGCGACGCAGGAACGGATAGACGCGGCATCGGCACCTATGTCCTGGGCCAGCCGACGACTGGCACCGGCATCCGTGCCTTTCCCTACAGCACAGATATGACCATTGACCCGCGTACCTACGATACGATTAAAACGGCCGCTATTCCGCACGGCGTCGGCTCCGTCTGGGCGGCGATAACCTGGGAAGTGACCTGGGCCTTGATAGATACCTACGGCTTTGACCCCAATATCTACAATGGCACAGGCGGCAACAATATGGCCTTGCAGCTTATTGTGGACGGCTTGAAACTCCAGCCGTGCAGCCCCGGCTTTGTAGACGCCCGCAACGCCATTCTGCTGGCCGACCAGAATAACAACGGCGGCGCGAACCAGTGTTTGCTCTGGGAAGCCTTTGCCAAGCGTGGTCTGGGATTCAGCGCCAACCAGGGCAGCAGCAGCAGCCGCACCGACGGCACCCAAGCCTTCGACCTGCCGCCGGAATGCCAGGGAACACCGCCAACTCCCACCAATACCCCTGTGCCGCCAACGCCCACTAATACCCCTGTGCCGCCGACGGCCACTCCGACGCCCGGGCCGTCTGGCTCAATGCATGTAGCCGACCTGGATGGGTCGAGCGCCAATAACGGCAATACCTGGACGGCCGTTGTCACCATTCTGGTCGTTGATAACAACGGCGTACCTGTTCAGAATGCGACGGTCAACGGCAATTGGAGTAATGGGGCTTCGGGTTCGGCCGTTTGCGTCACCAACAGCAGCGGTGCCTGCGATGTGGCTGTGAGCGGCATCCCCAAGCGAACAAAAGATGTCACCTTCTCTGTTTCCAACATCACCCACGCCACCCTGAGCTATAATCCGGCGGCCAACACCGACCCCGACGGCGATAGCAACGGCACAACTATCGTCGTTTCCAGAAACTAAGTAGTTTCCGGACCTCCCGGAGGTTGCGAACCTCCGGGAGGTTCAGCACTATAAAAAATGGGGGCGCGGATAACGCAGATTAAGCAGACTTACGTGGATTAAAACCAGATTTACGAAAAAAAGTGAGGTGCCCCTTAACCGGGCGGTTAAGGGAACACCTCTGGGGGGGAGCCACTGATAGTTTATCATAAAGCCCCGAATATATGCAAGTATTTTGGATAGGATCAATTAGTACTTTAGTACAGGTTTTTCAAACAGTTGGCGATTATGTCAGACGACAGGCGTAAATCGGAGCAAAAACGGCCGCAACAAAAAAATCGCGGCCCCCAACAGTTCGTCCCCCTCTATCAACCGGAAGACGACACCTACTGCTGGCTGTGTAACGGCCCGGTGGACAAGCGCCACTGCAAGATCATCTGCCGCGTCTGCGGCTTCATGCGCGATTGCAGCGACCCCTGACAGTGAACAGTAGGCAGTAAACAGTGAACAGTGGGCAGCAGACTGTTTACTGTTCACTGTCCACTACTTACTGGTCAGGCCAGGACGGACTCCGTCTGGGTGAAGAGGAAGTGGTCGTGGTAGTAGTGAATCCAGAGGAAGGACAGGACGCCGATATAGTAGGACGTTTCCAGGGCAAAGCTGGCCTCGGCCCATTTTCCCCCGACAACAAAGTGCAAAATTGAAAAGACGATGGCAATGATAATACCGGCCCCGAACGTTAAGGCCAGATTAAAGCCATAGTAAACGCGGGCGTTGCCATCTTCGGACATGCGCTTGAGGAGCGGTTTTTCGGATAAATCGCCTCGGTCGGAGCGTAGGCGGTTGATATACCAGGTCAGGGCCAGGTATTGGAAAGAGTGCCAGACGTTCATACCCTGAAAAGCAGTGTCCAGGTTGCCCAGGGCCGGGACGATGAAGGAGGCAGCGGCGGTCAGCGAAATAAAGATTATCTTAGGGACATGGGCCGTGCCGTTCCGCCATTCGATGACGCTTTTGATGATGAAGGCGATGACGGCCGTAATAAAAGCCCCAAAAGCCGCATAGACAATCCAGGGCTGTTCAAAAAAGGCCGGAATAGTGTCGTTGAGATGGGTGGGGCCGATGGAGAAATCTTGCGAGATGGCAATGCGGTAAGCCGCCAGAGGGTAGAGGCTGGTCAGGACAACGGCATAATCTATGACGCGGGACAGCGGGGACAGGGTTTCCTGGAGGTCATTTCGGCCGGCTCTCTGGTTATAGGAAGCGACCACGAAAATAATTTGGTGCAGGACATGAATAGAAGCCCAGAAAAAGAAGAGCGTCAGCAGCAGGGTCAGGTTGGTCAGGGCCAGGGTAACGACGATAAGGGGGATCATAATGGAAGAGCGGATGAAGCCCCGGTAATTTTTGCGGAAGTCCTGATCCAGGGCGGTACGGGTGAAGGTGGCGTACATATGGGGGCCGCCAATGAGAACGGCGATTAAGAGGTTGACTGCCTGTCGGCCGAAATCCGATTCAACCCGCAGAACATCGCTCATCAATATCCAGATGAGATAGGGAATGGGAACCAGAATGACGCTGAAACTGATAAAGGCCAGATCCCATTGACGGTTGTAGATCCATTTCCCTTCGCTCATCTGGCGGGCTTGCGTCGGAACAGATAAAACAGTTGCAGTCACATCTCCCTCCTTGTTAGAGATATTCTTTAGCCGCTATGTTTCAAAGGTTATTGGTTAGTGGTGATTAGTGATTGGTGATTGAAGCAGCCAATAACCAATTACCAATCACCAAGTAATTACAAGTAACCATGACTATTGTACCAATCATAAGTCCGTTGTACAGTGATTTTGAAAGGTGTTTGGGGTAAGTCAAGGTCTTTTTCAGCTTTACGTCCGTCGGCGAAGATAGTTGCGCCGGACATCCGAACCTGGTTGGCATCCATTGGTATGCGATTGCCGAGGAAGAAACGGCCGACCCCAACCCCAACAGCCGCCGCCGGCAAAATCCAGCGGGGAATGCGGAGCTTTGGGGGCGGCTGCCCGGCCACCGCGCACACAGTCTTCACCACTTCCTCATGGGCTAGATTGGCCCCGCCCAGAATATACCGCTCTCCGGGCTGCCCCTGCCGGGCGGCCGCAATATGACCGGCGGCGACATCGGCCACATCCACAAAATTTGTCCCGCCGGGCGGAAAGAAGCGCAAAAGCCCGCGAGCCGCTTCCAGAACAATGGAGCCGGAGATTTGGTTGAGGTCACGCGGGCCGAGGACGACGGTGGGATTGACGATAACGGCCG
>Ga0299914_10003385_pt1 | contig 11256 bp, 12 predicted proteins | sample RVTome_10_FD_201361 | JGI IMG/M metagenome (GOLD analysis project Ga0299914, IMG submission 201361) | Soil microbial communities from uranium-contaminated site in the Upper Colorado River Basin, Wyoming, United States - RVT153D57 (version 2) ... | reverse complement strand
CGTATCCTCATACCCGCGCCAGAATTCAGCCCGCACCTGCTCAGCAAAACGAGGCCGGCCCAGCAGCATCTCATAGCCAGACTCTAAAAATGTCCACACATCCTCGGCGGCATCTCCTAAACCGGGGCACTGCCAATCAATCAGACGGATCTCACGGCCGTTTTGAATAAAGTTGCCCACCCAGGCATCAGTATGGACGAGGGCGAGGCGGGATGGCGGCGGGCATGGTCGGGGCGTAGGCCGGGCAGCCTGTAGCTGCTGGGCGAGAGCATCAGGTTCGGCTTGAGCCAGAATTTGATCGCCTTGTTGCAGAATGTCGGCCGGTGTCAGGGGCAGTTGGCGAAAACCACTACCGACCTTTACCGGCACATCATGCAAACAGCGCAGTAAACGGCCGACACCGACCACATCTTCCCGCCACACATCCCCGGCAAAAAATTCGTACACCAGCAAGGGCACATCCGGCAAAAAGGCAATTGGTTCTGGCGCAATGTCCAGGCCACTGAGTGTTTGTAAAGCCAAAGCCTCGGCCTGGGGCAGAATAGGGTAGAGGCCATCAGGGTTGGCAGCGTCATGCCTGGCGGCGCGAAAATGTTTGATGACCCAATCACGGCCGTAGCCCCGCAGCCGGTAGACATCATTCCAAAAGCCGCCCGTAAGGGGTGTTAGCTCGAACTCAGCAGCGGCAGGCAGCAGCCTGTTTTCCTCCAAGTACGCCAGAATATTCATCCCAAATAGCAGGCCTCTATCGCTTTAAGGCGGTGGTTTTGTATATCGCTAATCGTGTTGACATTTTGACGCTATTGAGATGAGCCTTTGCCCTCTTCACCTTTCGGCCGTTGGGCCAGATGGTTCCGAATATCCTGGAGGGTTCTAATGCCGAGAAAACCCAGGCCTAGATAGATGAGTGTGGCTACAAAGCCTATAACGGCGGCAATAACAGCAAACGTTTGCATATCCATCGTTTCCTGTCCTGAAAATAAGAAATGCGTGTGGTATGTGCAGGAGACAAACACCACCAAACGACCCCGTAGGTCATGATACACATTCCTCATTTGTTGCTTGAAAATTCTCAGGCAGCCACAGGTGTCAATTCAACGGCAAACCCCAGTGCCGTCAGTGTCTTGATAGCCCGTCGCTGCTGGTCTCCTTTGTTGCGTTTGATAAAGTAATCACCACCTAATTCATTGAAGGTGGCGTTGGGGTCTTTGATAAGATGATAGACAATGGTTAGGATAGAATGGGCCACAGCGATGGCGGCTCGCTTGGCACCACGGCGGACCCGCAAGCGATGAAACTGAGCGCCCAGATAGGTGTCTTTGGTGCGGGAGGCAGCCCAAGCGGCTTCGGTGAGAGCGGTGCGTAACCATTTCTGCCCCTTACGAGTCTTGCCACTACGGCGCTTGTTGGCACTGATGTTGTTCCCTGGACACAGACAAGCCCAAGAAGCCAGATGCTTTTCTGAAGGAAATTGTTCAACGGTGTGACCGATTTCGGCCAGCAGTATCTCGGCCGTGTGCTTGCCCACGCCTGGAATGGCATCCAGTCGCTCGATCAACTCGGCTTGGGGTGCTGTCTGTTGCCCAATGCGCTCATTCAATTGAGCCAGGCGTTGGTTGAGTCCATCCAGATGTTCCAATAGTTCGGCCAGCAGGAAACGGTGGTGGCCTCGAACCTGGCCGGTCAAAGCTTCGACTAATTCTGGTATCTTGCTTCGTAGTCGCCCTTTGGCCAACTCGGCCATGGCTTCACTCTCCTCTTGGCCGCCAATCAGCGCTTCTAGCATCCGGCGGGCCGATACCCCTTGGATGTCGCTCACCACTGAGGCCAACTTGATATTGCCATCTTCCAGCACTTTCTGTACCCGATTGACACTGGCGCTGCGCTCATTGGTCAACTGCGTTCGGTAGCGGGTCAGGTCACGTAAATCCCGTTGGCTCTCCTCAGGAATGAAACTGTTGTTGAGCAGTCCCAAGCGCATCAAGGTGGCTATCCATTCGGCATCCTTCACATCCGTCTTACGTCCCGGTACTTGCTTGATATGTTGGGCATTGACCACCCATGCTTCCAGCTCATCGCTCAAGATGTTGTAGACCGGTTTCCAGTACACGCCCGTGCTTTCCATCGCCACGTGGGTCACCCCCAAGCTCAGTAACCAGGCCCTCATCTCCAGCAACGCTTTCGTCGTGGTGCCGAAGCTCCTGACAATCCGGCGTACTCTCCCCTTTTTACCTGGTATCAGCACGCACACCGTCACACTCTTCTTATGCACATCCACTCCCGCACAATGGCTAAACATCACTTCCAACATCGTCTTTCTCCTACCACCGCTTAGGCGTACCGACCGGGGGACACAATCTGTCCTGCGTGTTTGACCTTAAGCCTCCACAAACCGTGGCTCGTCTCGGTACGCGAATCCAACTCTCTTGCGAGTTCTTAACACCACGGACTTTCAACGATTTCTCTTATTGGCGGTGGTAGCTGTAGTATATCACCCTATTTTCATCCGCCGTGGCGCGGCTTCGCCGCATGTTTAACTCCCTTGAAAATGGTTCGTAGTAGGCACTTTAGTGCCGTGAGACGGCGATAAATCGCCTACTACGAACCTTTTCCTATGTCAATGAGTCACGAATAAATCCAATTCTTTCATAAACTATCACGGACCTCTTTTAGCAACTTGATACCAGCAATGCCCAGAAACAGGTGCAGCATCATGGCTATCAGGCTAATGACAGGTATTACCAGGGCGAGGAAGGGCATCAGGGCCTGCAAGGAACGAGCGTTGACGACAGGGATTGGCGTACTCTCTGCCACAGCAAAAATTAGCCCCAAGGCTATTAAAACGACGCCTATCGTGATAATAAGCGCGTTGGGCCACAGCCATCTCCTCATTTGCCACTGTTGATAGTGGGCATCACCTGCACCCAAAACCACATCTAGAATAACTATGAATGAAGCATCATATTCTTCCAGCAGCCGGCTAAATTCCTCTTCATATTGGCGACGCCAGGCCCGTGGATACAAGCGTACCAGCCATTTCATACAGCACCTTCTAAGGGTTCCCTCAAAAATAACTTTTGAGTTTTGATACATAAGAACCCTTAAAGCTCATCCGTCAATTCCATATTTATAAACGGATGAGCCCTAAGCGGGCCAGACCGGCCAGGGCAAAGTTTTGCATGTTGGTGAGCTGTTTTTCCAGTAACGTGCGCCCTAGTTCCGTCAAACGATACGGCCGTCGCCTCTCCTCAAAGGGCAAGGGAGCAATATATCCATCCTGCTCTAGACGTGCTAAGGCCCCATACAGCGTACCTGGCCCTAATTTTGTGCCTGAGAGCTGCTCAATATCTTTGATCATGGCATAACCATGCTTAGACCCACTGGCCAGACTCGTGAGAATCAGGAGTGCCGGTTCAGCAAAACGCCCCATCTCATCTAAGTTGTCCGCCATGAATAACCTCACTATTACGTTTGACGATATATCAGCAAACATAATAACTGATTTTCATATTTTGTCAAATAGCACTTGGCGCATTGGCGCATATGGTGATGCTCGCCCATGGATTCCTCAGGCTTGTGAATATGTCACATATGACATGCAATATACTTATGGCGGACATAAAGGATAAGCCGTTGGTCTGGCTGCATGGAGAGGTGAGGACACCGCCTTTTTCGCAAAACGCTCGATTAAAGGCAGGTTTTCTATTGAGAAATTACAACAGGGTGAATTGCTTTCTCTACCTCATTCAAGGCCCATGCCTTCGATTGGCCAACGTCGCCTGAAGCAGTATGATGAAGATTAGTGGAGATTATATATGGATAAGAAAAAGCGTAAAATATTAGAAGAGAAAGGATGGCAGGTTGGTACTGTGGCTGATTTCCTTGGACTCACGCCAGAAGAGAGTGCTTATGTTGAACTCAAACTGACCTTAAGTGCTAACTTACGGAAATGGCGAGAAGCAAAAAAGTTAACACAGGCTGAACTGGCAGATCGTATTCAATCCAGCCAATCTCGTGTTGCCAAGATGGAGCTGGAGATCCTTCGGTTTCTCTAGATTTACTGGTACGAACGCTTTTTGCCCTGGGCGTCACGCGAGACTCTCTGGCACAAATGATTATCACTTCGGCTGTGCCGGTGAACTAATCACAATTTAGTCTCACCCGCTCCTTCACCAACATCTACTCAATCAACCTGCTCCGCCCAACCCAATTCCGTGAGTTCTTGGAGGAGTTGTTCGGCCGTTTCCCAAAAATCCAGAGCCTTCCCTCTTGTTTTGGCGGCCGTCACAGCATCCGCTGGCAAATCAGCTTCAACCGCTTCTACATCTTTCCCGGCAATATCATAGAAGAATTGGCAGTTGGCGATAAAGGGGTGGTTGTGTGCCAGAGCATAAATCTCGATAGCCCTGATCTTGTGACGAGCATCTTCTTCGCCAGCCAGGAGGACAGGTATAATGGGTAATACATGCAGCAGGGTGATAAAGGCCCGGATATTGACGGCAACGGCCAACGCTTCCCACAGATGTTGGCGGGCTGTGGCTCGCTGCCCTAACCTCCACTCCGCCCGACTCAGCGTTGCCTGATGGATGGCCGTCCATTCTTGAGCCTCGCTGGTATTAAATTGGCGATTATGTTCAACATATTTTCGCAGATTTTCTCTGGCGATTGCCAGGTCTTGTTGCACCAATGCCAGCCAGCCTGATGGCCCATACGGCGTCACATCCCAATGCTCTGTAGGTTCATCCATTCCATCAAAGACAGAAAAAAATCTATTAATCGTAATTTGGGCTCCTTCATATTTGCCCGTCCAAATGTTAATTCTTGACTGCATCACCAATACAAATGGTAAGATGCCGGGAATCGCTTCAGTAACAGCCAGACTTTCTTCAATACATTCTCTTGCCTCAGGCAGGCGACCCAAAAATGTATGGACAGTTGCCAACATTGCCATATTTTGAGCGATGTGAAAAACGTCGTTATTTTTCTGGTGCAACCCAATGGCTTGTTGCAGATAGTCTGCACTACTCTCGAATTCACCTAAAAACAATTTGAGAAAGCCTAAACGCTGAAGAGCATAGGGAATCCCCAAGCGCTCACTTTGCGATCGGGCCAGAGTCAAACTTTCTGTAAAGAGAGCCTCACTATGCCGGTAATCCATGACATCCCGTGCCAAAAGACCCAGTTCTAGTAGCCAAAAAATTAAAGAGAAGTGATCATTTAAGGAGTGCAACAATATCAGGGCTTCATTGTAACTTTTCTGAGCCATCTCGTAATTCGACTGCTCCCTAAATATATTCCCCAATATTCCGAGGGCTTGAGCCGCTCGCCATTGGTCATCGTTGGCACTGGCTAGCAACAAGCTTTTCTGGGCAAAGCCCAAGGCAACTTCGTGGTTAGAGACAACACGTGCTTTTATGCACAACAATAGGGCTTCGTCGCGTCGCGTATCTTCCTGAGCTAAAGCCTGACTATATAGTTTGGCTCTGTTGTAACAGAAGTTCAGCGTGCTGCAACTGGTTTAGATACAGGTAAGCATCGGCCATACAGATAAGCGCTCTTGCCAAAATCCAGGCACTATCCTTATCCTGCACTTCAGTTATGTTTTCAGGTGCAAGTTGATTCACTGTCCACTGGCACACGGCAAGGCTATCTTGATAACGAAAGCTTGCTACGTAAAATCGAAAGAAGGCACGACAGGCCTGGCGTAGATTAGACCACAATCGTTGTCGTGCAGCCCATCGCCAGGCAGCTTCTATGTTGCCTAGATTCGCTTCAATTTCGACCAATACTATGCGCCGTCGCGGACCCTTGAGCTCTTGTTCTTTTCCACCTAGCATCTGACAGTAGTAGCTGCTATGTCTGTCGTGCGCGGCCGTTTCCGCCTCCCCATCCTCCGCCAACTTTTCCGCCCCAAACTGCCGCATCAACTCATGAATCAGGTAGCGGTCACGCACCGGGTCATATTGCAGGAAAGATTTATTGACCAGATTGGCGAGCGGGCGCGGCGTGGCTCCTGTCACTGCCTGGGCCGCCTCCCAGGTAAAGCCGCCGCGAAAGATGGAGAGTTGAGCAAAGACATCCCGCTCCATTTCGCTCAATCTCTGCCAGGAGACAGTTATCGTGGCCCGGATACTGCGATGTCGTTGTGGCATATCGCGCCTGTCTGATTCCAGGAAATCCAACCCCGCCTGAATTTCAGCCGCGATTACCGCCAGGGGCAACGTGTCTACCCAAGCAGCCAGCCAGTTCAATGGCTAAGGGCATCCCAGCTACCAGACGGCAGATATGGGCCAGATGGGGGAGACTGTCGCTCGTTTGCAGGGCAAAGTCAGGTTGGTTGCGGCGGGCCGACTGGAGGAAGAGTTGGACGGCCGTATATTCCGTTGCCTCTTCACCCTCACCATCAGGTGAGCCCTCACCGTTAGGTGAGGTTGTCTCCCCATCGGGAAATTCCAGGCCTTGAATCGGGCAAACTTGCTCACTGTGTAGATGCAGTCGTTCGCGTGAAGTCACCAAAATTTGTACATCTGGCGCGACACGTAGAATTTCGGCCACCAACGCTTCCCCCCCTCCTATCCCCCCCATCGGAGGGGAGGCAGGAAGAACGTCGCTCTCATTGGGGGGGGCGAGAGGAGGGGACAGTAAATGCTCAAAGTTGTCTAGAAGTAGTAACAACCGCTTTGTTCGCAAGTAATCAAGGAGTTGTTGTTGTGGAGAACGGCCGTCTTGGCCACTTTGCAGTTGAAAATCAAGTACGCTGGCTAATGTAGGAATCAATTGGTTAGCCTCGGTCAAGGGGGCCAGATTGACGAAGAAGATGCCGTTGGGGAAGCGGTACCGGCCGTTAGCTGCTGTTCACCACAAGCCAGGGCTAATCGTGTCTTGCCGATACCACCCGGTCCCACGATGGTAATCAACCGAGTATTTGGATCGGCCAGCAGAGCATTGAGTGCTGCCAGTTCAGTTGAACGACCGATAAAAGGCGTCAACTGGACCGGTAAATTATGCTTAATCACACCGCCATGAGAGGCCGAAGCTGTTTCCAGCCAAATAATGGCTGGCAGAGGCAGCGGAGGTGGATGAAGCAGGTCTTCTCCCAGCGCGGTCAGGGCTTTATCCATATCGGCCGTGTAAACTTCCGCCCGAGCAAAAGCAACAAAAGCTGACAGTTGCTGTGGTGGAATTTCCAGATGAGTGGCTATTAAGCGGGCCAGTTGCACAGACGGCCGTCGGGCATTGCTCTCGAGCTTACGAATCGTTCCTTCAGAGCAGCTCACCCGTCGTGCCAGCTCTTTTTGCGTCAGCGCCAACTGCTGGCGGCGATGTTTTAACCACTCACCAAACGTCATTTCAACACTCATCACTTACCCCGTTTTCGCGAATACCAAAGTCCTTATCAGGGAACGAATGCCCAGTTGTCCACACTGTACCCCTTTTGTCCCGCTTTTGGGGCGCAAAGCGACCTTATCTCTGACTCCATATCGTGTTTGAATCAAAGCAGGATTCAAGTTGTGACACACAATTTACCTCAAGGCAATGACATTGCGACGGCATTGGAAGCCGTTTAGGCAGCATGTTGCTATAGATGAAAAAGACTTGCGGTGATGAAGTCACCTGACACCTGGATGGTCAGGTCACACGGCTATCTACTCTTTGCATTATACCACTATTCCTGCCAAAAGAAGGTAGGGACTGACGAGTGGATTTGTTCAGGTGTAGCAATTTATTGGGACAATTCAATTGTATGAAGGTTCATGATGAAAACGAAACAGATCATTTCAGTAGCAATGATATCGATCGCTTTATGGGGCGTGCTAGTTCTGTGGATAACAGACGCAAAGGCGCAAAGGACGTTGCCTGAAAGCTGCCTTGCCCGGCTGGATTTCTACTATGCGTGCAAGAACAGCGACTGGCGACCAGATGACAGTTTAGACAAAGGTGCAGTGGCCACAGAAACGGCCGTGACCCTGGCGGAATTCATCGCCCTTTATTCTGGCCCTCTGGGTAGTTGGACACCGGATATCACAGACATCTGCACCTCACGGATGGACTATTTCTATGCCTGCCACAATGGTTGGCAGGCAGGAAGGTGAGTTAGTGGGTAGCAAGCGGCCGTTCCTTACGAGAACGGCCGTTTGCTCTACCCACTAGGCAGGCAAAAGGCACTGCTCCGACTACGTTCAATTTTAGGAGGTATGCTGCTATGAATGAAAAAGGCATACGCTGGTTAATCACTGTGCTGTTGTTACTGGTTGTCGTCACTGTGGGCGGTGGCAGCCTTTTTATCTACCAACAATTTCCACGTCTGGATAACTATAACGATACTCGCCTGGTGAGCCAGACTCTACAAACCGATTATGCCCTGTCTCTCTGTCTGGCGACAATCATTCATAGACAGACATTATAGACCAATCAATCAGACGGCGTTATTTGGCAGCGAGTTTCTGAGCAGTGGCAAGCTGGTGAAAGCAGGATTTTGGGCAATGGCGGTGAAGCACAATACGAACGAGACATCATACCCTCCGTCACTATTCGCTCAAGGTTATTCTTCCACTCCGCTCGCCCGCATAACACCATTTTCGTCAACAATCAGCTAACTGTCCAATTGCCTGGATGGTTATGCCACCCAGCAGCACATTCCTGGCATGATACCCCCGTCAGACGCGCTCCTTTTTCCTGATTGACGCTTTGGCGCTGTCGTGATGCTTGCCTATCGCATGTTCGTTTGCGCCGAAGCCATATGTCGTAAAAGGCCGCGAAGAATACGGCCGTTAAAATTCTCGTCAGCCGCTAATTTAAGCATCTTGCTTTAACCAGCTAACAGGCGTTCTCGTAAACCATGTGAGGGAAATCGTGCCTCATTTTCCCGACGTAAAGCTTCCCGTTCTGTTTCCTGGCGTTGTAAGACGGAATGGCTATGCTGGCTCAATAATAATCTCGATATCCACAGTCCCATTGAGCATACTATAGAGATGACACTGTTCCTTGATATGTCCTTCTACTTTTTCAGCCTGGACTTCATCGTAACTATCTGTCTGCAAAGAGATGCGGATGTTCTGGATACGCGGATTCGGGCCATCAAGGTCCCTTACACCACTAGGATCGAAATCACCTTCGACGATAACAGTCACATTTGCCGCGGCAGCCTCTCTATCGTACACAAAACTACTACAGGCGGCTAGACCGCCAAGCATCATGTCCAATGGATTGAGTTCCTCGTTTGGTCCATCTAGTGGTGGCACCGAGTCCATGACGAACGTATAGTTACCAGTAGTTACGTTGGCACCGCCAAAGCGAAAAAGCTCAGCGGTGACGATGGCCGATTCATTTCTACCCGCCTCAAATTGTTCGTCTGGTGAGAACTCGACTGATGCTGCCTCTGAGAGTGTCGTGTAAATTGGACAACGCTGTCTAAAATGGTTAGCCAGGTCCAGAACCTGATCACCATTGGCACCCGGTAAATCGAGGTATACATTTACCTGATCCTGATCTTCATCGAACGTTGTTGTAGCCGTCGCGCCATTAAGCGGTATGTCTAGCTCTTGAGCTGCCTTTTCGGCAACAAAGACGGCGCAGGTCGCTTGGGCTGCCAACAATGTATCAACCTCACTAATACCATCGGCTGATGGTGCTGCATCAACGAAATAGTGAAGATCATTGTGCCCGATCACACGAACACGACCTGGCTCATCAGAGAGCTGAGCGCTAACCCTGGCGGTTGCTAACTGCTCAACTTCCGGGGCAGGCTCCTCCGTTGATGGAGTACAACCGCTCCAGAGAATCGCCAACACGAACAGAGATGTTACCAAAAGATGTCGAACCGCGTTTTTTTTCATTGTCTCTCTCCTTTCTTATAGAAATAAAGTACCAAAATATGGCCATTGATAAGTTTTTCAAATTTAGTCATGACGGTTAATGGTGTCAAGAGGCTCCTAAATTATTCCGTCGCCGCCGGTAAATCCGGGCAGGTGGCCCGATATGCCTGTTGACCAAAAATTAATGGTGTCAAGAGGCTCCTAAATTATTCCGTCGCCGCCGGTAAATCCGGGCAGGTGGCCCGATATGCCTGTTGACCAAAAAACTGTTGCCACTCCACCAGTGACAAATTACGATTGGCCCGGCGACAAGCACGCTTTTGCCACGACTCAAGGTGCACATCCCATAAAATGATAGTGCCGTCATCACTGGCCGATGCTAAAGTATGGCCATCCGGGCTGAAAGCCACACCGCGCACACTCCCTGTATGACCGGTCAGAAGCGGTTTGACGGCAAGCGCATGACCCATCGTTACATTCCACAAGATGATGGTCTCATCCCAACTGCCTGAAGCCAGAGTTTGGCCATCCGGAGAAAAAGCGACGCTTTGCACGCTCTCGGTGTGACCAGTCATAGGCGGACCAAGCGATTCGCCACTGGCTATATCCCACAGGATAACAGTTCTGTCCCAACTGCTTGATGCCAGGGTTTGGCCATCTGGACTAAAAGCGAGACTGAATATGACATCTTCGTGACTCGTTAGGGTAGCACGAAGACGGGGATCGTTGACCATATCCCATAAAATGACACGCTTGTCATCACCGGCCGATGCCATAGTTTGACCATCTGGACTAAAAGCAACGCTTTGCACCCTTCCGCTATGGCCAGTAAGCGATCTATCAAGGGGAGTACCACCAGGCATATTCCATAGCATGATAGTCCCGTCATCACCGCCAGAAGTCAGAATCTGTCCATCTGGACTAAAAGCGACGCTGCGTACGCTACCTGTATGGCCGGCAAGGGGTGGGGCAAGTGGTTTACTACTGTCTATGTCCCATAAAATAACCGTTTCATCATCGCTGCCGGAAGCCAGAATTCGTCCATCTGGACTAAAAGCGACACTGCGTACGCTACCTGCATGGCCGTTCAAAGGGGAGCCAACGAGGGCAGCATCAGCGCTATCCCATAGATTAATGGTCCCATCATCGCTGCCGGAAGCCAGGATTCGTCCATCTGGACTAAAAGCGACGCTGCGTACGCTAGCGGTATGGTGCGTCATTGGGGCGCTGAGGGCCAATGGATCTAACGCCTGATTAGTAACACCCCATAAAATGACGGAAAGATCGTGACTGGCCGAAGCTAAGGTATGGCCATCTGGGCTGAAGGCCACACTCCTCACCCAATCTGTGTGGCCGGTTAACGGTTCGCCAAGTGGTAGACCGCTGCCTACATCCCATAGAATGATAGTGCCATCTGTGCTGCCAGATGCCAGCATATAAT
>Ga0299914_10003382_pt1 | contig 11259 bp, 7 predicted proteins | sample RVTome_10_FD_201361 | JGI IMG/M metagenome (GOLD analysis project Ga0299914, IMG submission 201361) | Soil microbial communities from uranium-contaminated site in the Upper Colorado River Basin, Wyoming, United States - RVT153D57 (version 2) ... | reverse complement strand
CCATCGGGATGCGGCGCTGTTCGGTCGGATGGAGGAGATTCCACCGGGTGACCGACAGTGCCTCTTCTCGCAATCTCTTGTAGGACGTGGCCGACCACAGCTCGGCGCTGACCCGGTAGTGCTCGGCGAGGTCCTCGGCGGCCTGACGGGCTGCGAGATTGGCGGATCCCGAGAAGATGATGGCGGCCTTCGGGCCCGACACCGAGGGCCCCTCCGCCCATTTGTACAGCCCGTCGACGATCCCTTGCTCGGACCCTTCCGGGCGAGGAGGTTGCGGGTGGTTCTCGTTGTAGAGGGTCAGGTAATAGAAGATGTCCTCGGGCTCCGGCCCGTACATGCGCCGCAGACCATGTTCGACGATGGTCCCGACCTCGTAGGCGAATGCCGGGTCGTAAGCCTCACATACCGGCACCGAGGTGGCCAGGACATGGCTGTGGCCGTCCTGATGCTGCAGGCCTTCGCCTTCCAAGGTGGTCCTCCCCGCGGTCGCCCCGAGCAGGAAGCCTCGCACCCGCGAGTCGGCCGCCGACCAGATCAGGTCACCGACCCTTTGGAAGCCGAACATCGAGTAGAAGATGAAGAACGGGACCATCGGGACGCCGCGGGTTGCATATGACGTCCCGGCGGCGATCCACGATGCCATCGACCCGGCCTCGGTGATCCCCTCCTCGAGGATTTGGCCACTCTGGCTCTCCGAATAGGAGAGGATCATCGACGCGTCGACCGGCTCGTAGAGCTGGCCCTTGGACGCGTAGATCTTCAGCTCGCGAAAGAGCGAGTCCATGCCGAAGGTCCGCGCCTCGTCGGGGACGATCGGCACCACGTGCGTGCCGAATCCCTCGGAACGGGCCAGTCCGCGCAGCAGTCGGGTGAAGGCGGTCGTCGTCGAGGCTTCGACCTTGCCCGATCCGGCGTAGACCTCGGAGAAGGTCTCGGGAGGGGGGAGCACGAGCGTGTTCGCGGGGACGACACGACTGGGGAGGAATCCGCCCAGCTCTTGACGTCTGGCGTGGAGGTACTCGTGCTCGGGGGTGCCGGGCTCCGGCCGGAAATAGGGGGGCACGCTCTCACCGGCGAGAGATTCCTCGGGGATCTCGTTCTGGAGGCTGAGCCTCTCCCGAAGCACCATCAGCTGCTGGTTGGTGAGCTCTTTGATCTGGTGGGTTGCGTTCCTGCCCTCGACGTCAGGGCCCAGAGTCCATCCTTTGATCGTCTTGGCCAGGATCACCGTCGGCTTGCCGTTGCCGAGCTCGGTCGCCACCTTGTAGGCCGCGTAGACCTTCTTGTAGTCGAGGCCACCCCGACGCAACGCCCAGATCTCGTCGTCGCTCATGTCGGCGACCATCTCCTTGCTGCGTGGGTCCTTGCCGAAGAAGTGCTCTCGGACGTAGGCGCCGTTCTCCGCTTTATACCGTTGGTACTCACCGTCGACAGTGGTGTTCATCACGTTGATCAGGGCCCCCTCGTGGTCGCGGGCGAGGAGGGCGTCCCAGCCGGAGCCCCAGATCACCTTGATCACGTTCCAGCCGGCTCCGCGGAAGACCGATTCGAGCTCGGTGATGATCTGACCGTTGCCGCGCACCGGGCCGTCGAGGCGCTGCAAGTTGCAGTTCACCACCCAGGTCAGGTTGTCGAGGCCCTCCCGGGTGGCCAACGAGATGGCGCCGAGGGTCTCGGGCTCGTCGACCTCCCCATCGCCGATGAAGCACCAGACCCGCGACTTGGAGGTGTCGTCCAGACCACGGTTGTGGAGGTACTTGTTGAACCGGGCGTGATAGATCGAGTTGATCGGCCCCAGGCCCATCGACACCGTGGGGAACTCCCAGAAATCGGGCATGAGACGGGGGTGGGGATAGGAGGAGAGGCCGTGGCCATCGATCTCGAATCGGAAGTTGTCGAGATGCTTTTCGTCGAACCTCCCCTCGAGATAGGCCCGGGCGTAGATCCCGGGAGCCGCATGACCTTGCATGTAGACGTGGTCGCCCTTGCCGTCGGCGCCCTTCCCTTTGAAGAAGTGGTTGAAGCCGACCTCGTAGAGGCTCGCCGAAGAGGCGAAGGTCGACAGGTGCCCCCCGATTCCCTTGGAGCGATGATTGGCCTTGATCACCATCACAGCGGCGTTCCACCGGATGAACCGCCGGATCCGTCTCTCGATGTGCTCGTCACCGGGAAATTCGGCTTCCTCCTCGGGGGGGATCGTGTTGATGTACGGCGTGGTGATCGCCCCGGCGATGCCCACGTTGTTCTCGTGGGCACGCTCGAGCAGCTTGGCCACCAGATACTTGGCGCGGTCGGGTCCCAGCTCGTTGACGACCGCGTCGAGGGAATCGATCCACTCCTGGGTCTCCACCGGATCGGAGTCCGGCATCTGATGGACGTATTCGTCACCGAGGGTGCGGCTCAGATCGCCTGTCATCTGCCCAAGCCTAGTTAGGCGGTCTGTTTCTCCCCTCGGGGGTCGCCGGGCGCCGACCGCTCGCTCGTCGGATCACTCAACCAACTGCGGACGACATCGACGAAGCGGTGGGGGGCGTCCATCTGGGGGGTGTGCCCGGTGTCGTCGAGGTGGACCAGATCCCAGTCGGGCCGCAGTGAGCAGAGCCATTCGACCGCCGTAGGCGAGACGATGTGGTCCGATATCCCCTGCACGACCAGGGTCGGTGCCTCGATGGCGAGGATCATGGCCAGATACTGGGGCCGCCGCGAGTAGAGACGAGCGATCGATGTGGCCGTCCGGGCCGTGGCGTACTCGGCCCACGGCAACTGCTTCCGGATCCGGGCCATGTCACGTGACTCCTCGATGAGCGACATCGGGACCCGCCCCGGCTTGTGGGTGATCATGTTCAGGCTCTTCCGCACCAGCTGTTCAGGGGTATTGGACCGCAGGAACCGGCGGCCATATGCCTCGCCGACACCGGGCATCGCCTGGATGGCCAGCCGAGCCGCGGTGGGCCAGTCGAGCCGCGGGTCGGGCACCACGGGAGGGGTGGCAGGCGATACCAGGATCAGCCGTTCCACCAGGTCCGGCCGGGCCGACGCGATCAATTCGGCGAGGAGACCACCGGTCGAGTTCCCGATGAGGGTGAAGGGGCCACCAATTGTGTCGAGGTATGCGATCACCGAATCGCGATGAGTCTCGAGCCGGAAGTCGGACCGCGGCGGAGTGAGGCCGAACCCGGGGAGATCAATGGCCCGCACCCGGCCCAGTGTCGTCAGGGCTGGGGCCACCGCGTTCCAGTTGGTGGTGGACCCGCCCAGACCGTGGATCAGGATCAGGCTCGGCCGGGTCCCGCCGAAGTCGACCTCGTGCATGAGTCCCTGGGGGGTGCTCAGATAACTACCCATCAGCGAAAGGCTACCGGGGGCCAGCCTTACACTGGCTCGATGCGTGTGCTCCTCGTCTCCACCTACGAGTTGGGGCGCCAACCGGTCCACATCGCTTCTCCGGCGGCAGCCCTCGCCGCGGCAGGGGTGGGCGTCAGCTCGGTCGATCTGGCCGTGGAGGACTGGGACCTGTCACTTCTGGACGACGTCGGCGCAGTCGGCTTCTCAGTCCCGATGCACACCGCGATGCGTCTTGCCGTTCCGGTAGCCAGGGAACTGCGCCGGCAGCGACCCGGGATCCCGATCGCCTTCTATGGCCTCTACGCCGGCGTGGGCAAGGATCAGGTGTTGGGAGCGGTGGCCGACTCGGTCTTCGTCGGCGAGTACGAGCCCGACCTCGTCGAATGGGCTCTTGCCGTCGGGTCTGGCAGCCGGAGCGTCGGCATGAGCCAGAGCACAGGGCGGTCGGGGTTCCACATGCCGGCGCGTTCCGATCTGCCCCGGCACGACAAGTATGCCCGTCTCGAATGGATGGGCGAGGCCCGGCTCGCCGCCGCCGTCGAGGCTTCGCACGGGTGCCGGCACCGATGCCGCCACTGCCCGATCCCGGTCGTCTACGACGGGAGGATGCGGGTGGTCGGAGCAGATTCCGTGATGGCGGACCTGGATCAGCTCGCATCCGACGGAATCCAACACGTCACGTTCGGCGACCCCGACTTCCTCAACGCACCCCGATATTCGATGGACCTCCTCAGGAAGGCCCATGGTGCCCATCCCGCGCTGACCTTCGACCTGACCGCGAAAGTCGAGCACGTCCTGGCCCACCGGGCCCTGTTGCCAGAGATGGCGGACCTGGGCGTCCTCTTTGTCGTCAGTGCGTTCGAGTCCACCGACCATGAGACCCTGGCGATTCTCGACAAGAATCATACGGCGGCCGACATGTCCGCGGCGGTAGCTGTCCTGCGCTCGTCGGGCATCCACGTCAGGCCGACCTGGCTTCCGTTCTTCCCCTGGACCAGCCCGCGCGACGTTGCCGGCATCGTCGACTTCATCGACGGTCATCGGCTTTGGCCGGCCACTGACCCCGTGCAATTGGCGATCAGGCTCCTCATCCCCGAGGGGTCGCTATTGGAGACTCATCCTGCGGTGGTGCCTCACCTGACGGGATACCGCTCGGAATCGTTGACCTGGTCCTGGGAATTCGAGGATCCGACCACAGAACGGCTGTACGGCGAGCTCGACTCGATCGCAGCCGAGGCCTCCGATTGCGGGGCGGAGGCGGACGAGACGCTTCACCGGATGCGGGAGACGATCGGGGACGTCGCAAAGGTCGACCTGTCGCCAATGCCTTCGTCTCCACCGGTGCCCCGACTCACCGAGAGCTGGTTCTGTTGTGCCGAGCCCACCGATCGACAGGCGGCGACGGTAGGCCTGACCATCGGTAGGGTGCCGTTCGCATCGGCATAGAGGAGCAGATGACGACGGTCCTGGCGGCGGAAGGGCTCACCAAGAGCTTCGACGATCTGATCGCAGTGAACGGGGTCAGCTTCGAGATCGCCGAGGGGGAGACCTTTGGGCTCCTCGGTCCCAATGGGGCGGGCAAGACCACCGCGATCTCGATGGTGGCCGGGCTGTTGGAGCCAGACAGCGGCACCATCCACGTGGCCGGGACCCCGATCCGGACCAATTCGACTGCCGGGAGGTCGGACATCGGCCTGGTGCCCCAGGAAATCGCCATCTATCCCGATCTGAGCGCGGCGGAGAACCTCAGGTTCTTCGGGCGCCTCTATGCCATGCCCGAGGATGAGTTGGACAAACGCCTCCAGCAGGTGCTCGATGTAATCGGTCTCTCCGAACGCCAGGCCGATCTGGTCAGTGAGTTCTCCGGTGGCATGCAACGAAGACTGAACATCGGCATCGGCCTGCTCCATCGGCCCCGTCTGCTCATCCTCGATGAGCCCACGGTGGGGGTGGATCCCCAATCGCGGAACGCCATCCTCGAATCGGTCGAAGACCTGTCAGGCGAGGGGATAGCAGTCCTCTACACCACCCACTACATGGAGGAGGCCGAGCGGCTCTGCGACCGCGTGGCCATCATCGACGAGGGGGTCATCAAGGCCGAGGGCACCCGGCGCGAGCTGGTGTCGCTGGTGGGGGAGAAGGACAGGATCCGGGTGACACTCACCGGGGACCTGGCCGAAGTGGCCCGGGTCGCTTCCGAGTTGCCCGCCGTCCACGAGGCCAGCCCTGCCGACTCAGGCGTGGACGTCCTGGCCAACGATGCTTCCTCGTTGCTCCCCGAGTTGCTCACCCGCGTGGCCGCCACCGGAGCCAATGTCACCGGTGTGGCGGTATCGGAGCCGAATCTCGAGGCGGTCTTCCTCCACCTGACCGGCAAGGCCCTGCGCGACTGATCATGGGGGCGGCGACGCTGATCGCAAGGAAGGACCTCCAGCTCCGGGTCCGTGATCGCTCGGCGTTCATCATCGGCATCGTGACCCCGCTGGCCCTGGCCTACATATTCCATCTCGTCTTCGGCAACGCGTTCGCCGCGGAAACGTTGGATCTCGAGGTGGGACTGGTGGACCTGGATGGATCCCATCTATCGCAATCTCTCGGGGACGTCCTGTCCGGGATGGACGCCGAGGGGACACTCCTGCTGACCGAGTTCGAGGAAGCCGCGTCAGCCGAAGCCTCGGTCGAGGAGGGCGAGATCGGGGCCTACATCCTGCTCAACCCAGGTCTGGGCGAGGCTGCCATCCAAGCCCAGCCGTTCACGATCGAGGTGGTGGGTGACATCGACAGCCAGACTACGACCCAGGTGGCGTCTTCGATTGCCTCCGAGTTCGGATCGGCGATCGAACGGTCCCAGCTCTCGGTCACGACGGCCATCGGACTGGGTCAGGGGCCATCACCGCCCGAGGCCGGCGCCTGGGGTGTGGAGGCAGCACAGAGACCGCCCGCCTTCGCCTTCACAGATGTCTCCGCCGAGACCCGGCAACTCGACGCCAATACCTTCTTTGCCGCCGGGATGGCGGTTTTCTTCCTCTTCTTCACCGTTCAGTTCGGGGTTGTCGGTCTACTCGAGGAGAAACAGGGCGGAACCCTGGCGCGCCTGCTCGCGGCGCCGATCGGACACAGCAGTGTGGTGGCCGGCAAGGCAATCCTGTCGTTCTCACTCGGTCTCATCTCGATGACCGTGTTGATCGTCGCCACCCACTACCTGATGGATGCTGAGTGGGGCCCACCCCTGGGGGTGGCGTTGCTTGTGATCGCCGGCGTCCTCGCCGCCACCTCCATCATGGGGGTCATTGCGGCGACCGCCACCAGTGCGGATGGGGCCGCCAATCTCGGGGCGATCATCGCGGTGATCCTGGGGATGCTGGGAGGGACTTTCTTCCCGATCGGGCAGGGCAACGACCTCCTCGCCAGACTCTCCTACCTCACCCCGCACGCTTGGTTCATGCGTGGTCTCTCGGACATCTCGGGCGGTGCGGAGTGGACCGCCGCCCTACCGGCGGTGGGCGCCCTGCTGCTGTTCACTCTCGTCCTCGGGACGGTGGCCTGGGTGCTCCTGCAGCGGAAGCTGACGCGATGAGGAAGATCCTCGCCATTGCCGCCTCGAACGTGCGCCGAATGCTGCGTGAACGCTCGAACATCTTCTTCGTCTTCATCTTCCCGATTGCCCTGATCCTGCTCATCGGGGCTCAGTTCGGTGGAGACTTCGATCCGGGAGTGGGGATCTACCAGGAGGACCAGGACCCGCTGGCGGCAGCGATCACCGAGGAGATCCAGAGTGACGACTCCTTGGCAGTGACGATTTTCCAGACTCGGGATGAATTGCTCGACGCCGTCGAGAGAGGCGCCGTCCAGGCCGGCGTGTTCATCCCGGCAGGGGCCAGTGAGCTAGCCGAGGCCGGCGAGCACGTCGAGGTGGGGTTCGTGGCCAGACCCGATGGGGCGGGCCCGCAATTGCAGTCGGTGGTCGCCGCCGGCGTCGCCCGGGTCATGACGCCTGTGGGTGCCGCCCAGTTTGGCGCCGAGAAGACAGGGGTGAGCTTCGACGAGGCCCTCGAGGTGGCCCGTTCGCAGACCGAGGCCGCCCCGGGGCTCGACGTCGAGACCACGGCGGTCGGGGAGTCCGTGTTCCCTTCGACTCTGGGCCGATTCGACCTGGGCGCCGCGCAGCAACTCGTTCTGTTCACCTTCCTGACCGCCCTCGCCGGGTCTGCTGCCCTTATTCTCAGCAGGAGGCTGGGCATCTCCCGCCGAATGCTTTCCACCCCAACCTCCTCAGGGACCATCGTCGGTGGCGAAGCCACCGGCCGTTGGGCGGTGGCGATGGTCCAGGGTCTCTACATAGTGATCGTGACCTACCTGCTGTTCCGGGTCGACTGGGGTGACCCTTGGGGCGCCCTCCTCATCCTGATCGCCTTCTCGGCGGTTGGGGCCGGGGCGGGCATGCTGATGGGCGCGACCTTCAAAAACGACCAGCAGGCCGGCGGCATCGGTGTCGTCCTCAGCCTCGGGCTGGCCGCCCTCGGCGGGTGCATGCTGCCGATCGAGCTGTTCTCTCCGGCGATGACCCGGGTGGCGCATCTGACCCCTCACGCATGGGCGCTCGACGGGTTCGCAGAGCTCGTCCGGCGCGACGGGACGGTCGTCGACATCCTTCCCGAGTTGGGTGTCCTCATCGCCTACGCCACGGTCCTCCTGCTACTCGCCACCTGGCGGCTACGAGCGGTGCTGACCCGGCCGTGATGTTTGAATGAGCATTGGTGGCTGATCAGAACATCAATCCCGTCGGCTGTCTGGGGCGGGTCCTCACCATCCTCGGGACACTCTGGCTCGGATTCCTCGTGTTGGGTGGAATCGGCGTGCTCTCGGACGTGGGAATCAGCGAGGGTTTTTTCGCCGGTGCGTTTGGGAGCGTCATCCCTGGTGTCCTGCTCTTGTGGGCCGGTCGCGCCCTGCGCCGCCGGGCCCGCACCATGGAGACGCAGATCGAGCCGGTCGCGCCGGCACCGGTGCCCGGCCCAGCCGAGAAGCGGGTGCCAACGATCCGGATCGAATCATCACAGACGGAGACGGCCCCGACCCCAATTTCGGCGCCGCCATCACCGGTCAAACCGGCGCCGAAACGGGTCCAACCGGTCCCGTCTCCACAGGAGAGTCCCCCGGCCGACCTTTTCGAGCTCCCCCCACCCCTGGAAGCCCCCGAGCCGAAGACCTCGCGCCAGCTGATCGACGAGGCACGCAAGAAGTGGGGCAGACCGCGTGCCTGAGGTAACGGTTGCTACAGCCCGACAGCGGCAAGGGTCCGGGCGTTGCGGACCTCGGCGGCGAAGGCGGCTCGGCGCGTAGCAACGCCTTCGGTGTCATCGATCAGGCCACGGTTGGCGGCGAGGGCCAGCGCCGACTTGAAAAGAACCTGGCTGGCACTCTCGCCCGAGATGAGCCGCTGTTCGATCCGGTACATGCGGGCCCGGGCCAGGCACGCCTTGAGGAAAGACTTCTCGTCGTACTTCCCCTTCAGGGCTTCCAGCTCGTCGCCGACCACCTGATAGGCGTCGAGGATGGGCAGCACAGCCCAGTAGGCGAGTGGTGGCCCCAGCTTGGCGGCAACCTCAGCCGCTCCGGTCGTGGTCAGGACATGCTCCCAACCCGGGACGTCCAGGGCGACATCAGACTCGACGTCGGCGAGGAACCGATCCTTTTCGGGGAAGAAGAACTCGAACTTCAGCAGGTCACGGAATGCGAGGAGAGTGTCCCGCACCTGCTCGGGGCGCTCCTCGCCGGTTTCGGACACAGACCCGATCGCCATCTCGGCCAGGGCACGATTGACGAAGTAGTGGACGATCATGTTGCGGTAGTAGGAGATGCGGATCATCTGGTCCTCGTCGAGCCAGAAGACACGCCTTCCCAGCGCCTCGTGGCTGCTGACGTTGTCGTGCTCGGCGAGCCAGTCGAGGATGACCGCCACACGTGACGGGTCGCGCAGGTCTGCGTCTTCGGTGGTGGGAAGATGGCGGGCCCGGGCGAATTCCACCAACCGTGCCGCCCCGTCCGCCAGTTGATCCGAGGACCTCGCGGTCCCTCTCGCCGCGAGCAAGGCGACACTTATCAGGGCGGTCGGGGTGATCGGAGTGACATGGCCAATCCGGTACATGACTTCGAATGCCAGCTTCTGCAACCCGACCGATGTCTCCTCGCCCTGGTCCGTCGAGTCGACCATGCTCCTCGCCGACACGGGCTCCCCGAACCGAATGTGGATGTCTCCGTACCGCCGACGCAACGAGCGCACGGCCTTCAGCATCCACCCGAGGGATTCCTTCTCCTTGTCTTTGCCCTGGGCCTCGCGGGCATAATCGGGCACATCCTGGATCTGGTCGTATGCGATCGAGACCGGAACCAGGTGGAGGTCGTCGGCCTTGCCCCGGTGCATGGAATCCACCACGTAGCTGAGGAGCCCGAGCCGCGGCGGCATCAGCTTCCCCGAGCGTGATCGCCCCCCTTCCATGTACCACTCGAGGGGGAATCGCTTCTCGACGAGGTAATCCAGATAGGAGCGCAGGACCATCTTGTACAGGGGGTTGTCCTTGAAGGAGCGCCGAATGAAGAACACTCCGGTCCGCCGCACCAGCGGCCCGACGGGGAAGAAATTGAGGTTGATGCCACCGGCGGTGTGGTTCGGTGGAAAATCATTCTCCCACAGCATGAACTGAAGGCTGAGACGGTCGAGGTTCGATCGGTGGGCCGGGAGGAAGATGATCGGGTTGCCATCTCCGAGGGCGGCCAGACGCCGGACATCGTCCTCCGAGTACTTGATGTCGCCATAGCCCTGGCTGTACAGCTGGTGAATCCCGTTGGCGATGAGGTCGATCACGTAGGGCGAGTGGGTGGCGGCGATCTCATGGAGATACCGCTCGGCCTTGTCACGGGCGAGGGCCGGAGACATGGCGGTCTCTGCGGCGATGGCATCGACGGCCTCCAGGAACTCGCGACGGGAGAGGATCGCCTCCGGCACGAATCGCGGGATCTTGTAACGGTTGCCCACCAGCCGGCGCTCAGCCCGATCGAGAATGAGCCACGCCCGCCTCGTGACATAACTGGTCAGGGGGTCTACCTGGCCTGAGGTCTGATAGTCCTCGGCCAAGGCCGAGGCGTGCGCTCCCGCGGCCGCGGTGAGCCTGATCCGCCGCGGCCGGGCCATGCGAATCCACCTGGCCCGCAGCCCTCGGGGATCCCGGGCATCGCCTGGTCGCAGCACGTCCCACCAACTGACCGTCCTGCGACCTTTCTTGATCGGGGCCAGCCATAGGACTCGGAGCGGTAAGAGGAAGGGGTCGTCGGGGGCCGCCAGTTCTTCGGTCAGCCTCTCGATCTCACCACCCTTGCCGCGCCGGGACGATGTGATTCTGACCGTCTCGACTTCGCCACCGGTCTCCTCACGGGCCCACCGTGTGAGGAGAGAGGCTTCGTAGTCGGATGCGGCGTCCAGCAGGTAGACAACCCGCGAGCCGGCCGGGCCAGTCAACAAAGCTGGGGGATCGGCCGATTTCCTCGCCACGGCACCACTCTATTGGGCTGCCACAATCGTCTTCCGTGCGGATCGTGGTGCAACGAGTGAGTGGGGCATCGGTCGATGTCGCTGGCGCAGATGTCGGCTCGATCGATTACGGACTCCTCCTCCTCCTCGGCATCGAGCCTTCCGACACGGAGCAGGACATCGTGCGCGCCGTGGAGAAGGTGGCCAACCTCAGGGTGTTCCCCGATGAACAAGGGCAGATGAACCGGTCGCTCGTCGAGACCGGCGGCTCGGCTTTGGTCGTGAGCCAGTTCACGCTTCTTGCCGACATCCGCAAGGGCCGGCGGCCGTCGTTCGTCGGGGCAGCCCCTCCAGAGCTGGCGGAGCCAATGGTCGATCGATTCGTG
>Ga0299914_10003381_pt1 | contig 11259 bp, 8 predicted proteins | sample RVTome_10_FD_201361 | JGI IMG/M metagenome (GOLD analysis project Ga0299914, IMG submission 201361) | Soil microbial communities from uranium-contaminated site in the Upper Colorado River Basin, Wyoming, United States - RVT153D57 (version 2) ... | reverse complement strand
GGCGCTGACGACGAGCAGCCGACGCCAGGACAGCCGGAGCAGGGCGTGGACGGACGGATCGGCGACGGCGACCGTGGTCTGCATGGCACGCCCTTCGTTGCGGATGTGGCGTCAAGTCAACGGGGGCTGCGTGATGAGGTCGTTACGGCGTTGCCACACGCGTGCGCGCGTCACCGCGGCATGTCGCGCATGCCCTCCCAGGGGTCGTAGTCGACCTCCAGCGCCTCCTGTGGTGGGCGCAGGTCCTCGGGGACGTGATGCAGGTTGAGGCGGATCCGAGTCCACATGCTGCTGCGTCCCCGCATGGCGTCGACCAGCACGTCGGCCGGCTCGAGGTGGGGCCAGACGCCCGGATGGCGCTGCTTCCAGCGCTCGAGGCCCGCCATCGCCTCGTCGGTGGTCGCGGCGCGCGCGATCTCGATCAGCGGCATCGCCGACCGCCGCCGTCCCGACGCGCCGCTGCTGTACCCCGGCGCCGGCGCGGCGACCGCACCCACCGTCGGCTCGTCATCATCCTGTGCATCGAGCTCGTCGGCGAGCGCGAGCAGTTCGTCGAGGTCGCCGACCGCGTCGTCGAGCACTGCGGTCAGGTCGCCCAGCGCTGCATACCGACTGGGCACGGTGTCGATGGTGAAGGCGGCCGGATCGCAGTCGGCGACCTCGTCCCACCGCAGGGGCGTCGAGACCCTGGCGTCGGGTGTGGGGCGCACCGAGTACGCCGACGCGACCGTCCGGTCGCGTGCGTTCTGGTTGAAGTCGACGAAGACGCCGTGGCGCTCCTCCTTCCACCACCGTGCGGTCGCCAGCAGTGGAGCGCGCCTGGCGACCTCGCCGGCGATGGCCTCGGCCGCCCGCCGCACCTGGTCGAACGTCCAGCGGCGCGCGATGCGGCAGTTGATGTGGATCCCGCGCGACCCGGAGGTCTTCGGGACGCCGACGAGGCCGACGTCGTCGAGGACCGTCCTGACCACCAGCGCCACCTCGCGGATCTGGGGCCACTCGACACCCGGCACCGGGTCGAGGTCGACCCGTAGCTCGTCGGGGTGGTCCAGGTCGTCCGCCCGCACCAGGTGGGGGTTCAGGTCGATGCACCCGAGGTTGACCGTCCAGATCAGCTGTGCGGCATCGTGCAGCACGACCTCGTCGGCGGAGCGTCCGGACGGGTAGTCCAGCCGGACCGTGTCGATCCACCCCGGTCGCTTCGACGGCGCCCGCTTCTGGAAGAAGAACGGCGCCTCGACGCCATTGACGAAGCGCTTGAGCACCACCGGTCGCCCACCCACGCCACGAAGCACACCGTCGGTCACCGCGAGGTAGTACCGGACGACGTCGAGCTTGGTGTGACCGGTCCGCGGAAAGTACACCTTCCCGGGGTTGCTGACGCGGACCTCGCGGCCGGCGACCTCCAGCACCTCTGCGCGCGCAGCCATGCGCAGCAGGGTACGACGCGCGCGTCCGAGGCGCCCGCCGGCCCGGTCAGAACCGGTCGGTGCCGCCCTGGAAGGCCCACGTGTCGTCGGTGTGGCCGAACCGCGCGAAGGCGAGCACGCGACCGCCGGTCACGGCTCGACGCGGCCGTCGCTGCCGACGCGCACACCCTCGGCCTCGAGCATCTGGCGCTGGGTCGGCGCGTGCGTGCGGTACAGCCGGCCGCTGGTCGGGATGACACGCCACCACGGTAGGCCGGGCACCCGGCGCAGGACGTTGGCGACCGCCTGGGCGCTGCCGGGTCGTCCGACCTCACCGGCGACGTCTCCGTAGCTCACGACCTCGCCGGGTGCGAGGGATCGCACGACGTCGACCACGGCCTGCTGGAACGGCGACAGGACCGCATCCGGTGGCTGCGGGTCGGCGTTGGGGGGTGGCGGAGTCACCGGCGTGTGCGCCGTCCGTGCAGCGCCGCCGCGACGAACCCGCCCTTGGCGTCGGTGTAGGCCTCGCGGTCCCCGCGGTGGCGGTCGGCCAGCGCCCGCTTGTGCTCGCCGTAGCGGCGACGCAGGTCCGCGTCGGCGCGCAGCATGTCGCGGAAGGCGATGTGATCGTGCCACCAGCCCCCGCCGTGCACGACCACGTGGGCGTGGGCGAGCCGCCGGCCGTCGGCACGGCGCAGCGCGAACCTGTGCTCGTCGGTCTCGTCGCCGGCGCGGCGCGCGTAGCCGGCGGCCCGGAGCCGCTCGGCAACCGGCCGCGTCGCGCCGCGGTCGGCGACGCCCACCATCAGGTCGATGACCGGCTTGGCCACCAGCCGCGGCACCGCCGTGCTGCCGATGTGGGCGATCTCGACGGCCGTGTCGCCGAGCACGTCGGCGACCGCTGCACGCTCGTGCTCGAATCGGTGTGCCCACGCCGGGTCGGGTGGCTCCAGTGCCACCGGGTCCCGCAGCGACCGGTCCGCCTCGGCGTCGGCGACGTGCGCGCACACGACGTCCCGGAACGGGCGTCCGACCAGGTGCGCGGCGTGCCCCGCGGCGGGCTGGACATGGTGTCGACCGCCGCTGACCCGTGCGACGTGCTCGCCGATGCGGTGCATCGCGGCCGGGCTGCGCGCACCGCTCACCGCCAGCACCGGCGCGTCCACGCCGGCCAGACCGACCGGCGACAGCGGAGTCCGCCACACGCGCAACTCATCGGGTACCACGTGGATGCCGGCGTCGTCCGCGGCCAGCAGGGCCTCGATCCGTCCGAGTGCGCGTGGGTCCGTGTACGCGAAGAAGTCGCGGGCCATGTGTGCCCCACCACCGTCGATGGCCCGGTCGTACAGCGCGGCGAGGTGCATGCGCAGGTCGAGCGCGTCGGGATCGCGACCGCACAGGGTCACCGCCGGTGCCTCCACCACGGTCAGGCTCGCGAACAGCCGGCGCTCGAGCTGCAGTGCGGTCAGCGCGACGACGCCGCCGAAGGAGAACCCGAGGACGTGCGCATGGCCGCCGGCGTGGGCGTCGATGAACGCCTCCAGGTCGCGTGCCTGCTCCGCGATGGAGCCGCCGGGTCCGGGGCTGTGCTCGAACCCGCGGCGGTCGCACGCCAGCACGCGGAAGCGCTGCGCCCAGTCCGCCAGCACCGGTCCGAACGTCAGCCGGCCGGACAGCAGCCCGCCGTGCACCGCGACCAGGGTCGGCCCCTCTCCCGCGGCGATGTGACCGAGCTGGACCGGTTGCATGTTCCCTCCGGCGGGCACGGGCGTCGCCGTGCGACGTTGGACACGGTGGCGACGGCGGCCGATACTACGGTGACGCAATGGGTGTCGTGAGCGAGCTGCGTGTCGATGGCCTGCGGCGCCGCCGTGGCGTCGTCCTGCACGCCGACGTCGCCGACTACAGCCGGCTGATGGCGGACGATCCCACGGCCACCGTCACCACGATGCGGACCTACGAGCGCCTGGTGGCCGATGCCGTGACCGCTGTCGGTGGGACGCTGGTCAACTTCGTCGGCGACAGCTTCCTGGCGGTCTTCGACGACGCCCGCTCGGGGATGCGTGCCGCGGTGCGCATCTGCGGCGCGGTGCGCGAGCACAATGCCGGCCTGCCCCGCGCGCAGCGGGCCTGGTTCCGCCTGGGCCTCGACGCCGGGGAGATCGTGACCGCTGACGACGGACGCCACTTCGGCGACCCGTTGAACATTGCGGCGCGCATCCAGGCGATCGCGCAGGTGGGGGGCATCAACGTCACCGAGGCGGTCTACGCCGAGCTCGACGAGCCGGCGCTGCGCCTCGTCGCGCTCGGCTCGCGCCGCCTCAAGAACATCCCCGAACCGATCCGTGTGTACCGGCTGGCCGGGCTCGGATCGGGCGTCGGCGAGCAGGCCCCCGACGTCTCGGCCGATCCCACGGTCGCGGTGCTTCCGCTCTACCATGCCGCCGAACCCGTCGCCGCCTCGGTCGCCGAGGCGCTGCGGCTCGAGATCGTGGAGTCGCTCGGGTCCCTGGCGGGTCTGCGCGTCGTCGACCACCGGACCGGTGACGGCGACATCGCGCACGGCTCGGACTCGGTCGACGCCAGCTACGTGCTGTACGGCGGCGTCGTGCGGTCCGGCAGCGGACTGCGTGTGTACGCGACGCTCGCCGAGCTCGAGACGATGAACCGGGTCTGGGGCGGCCGGTGGGAGGGCTCGACCGACGCACTGTTCGAGCTGCAGGACGCGACGGCGGCGGCGATCGTGCGGGCGATGGAGATCGAGCTCGTCGTCGGGCAGCCGGCCATGATCTACCGGGCCGAGCTCGACGGCGAGGCGCGCGAGCTCGTCTACCGCGGCTGGCACCAGCTCAACTCGGGCACCCGCGACGGCTGGCAACGGGCCTGCGAGCTGTTCGCACAGGTGCGTCGCAGCCGCCCGGGATCGGTCTCGGGTTACGCGCTGTCGGCCTTCGTGTGCTGGTGGGGCGCCGTCGAGGGGCTGTCGCAGGTGCCGGCGGACGACCTCGACGCAGCCGCCGAGTACGCAGCGCGCGGGACGGAGCTCGGCGACCCGACGGGCCTGAGTCAGCTGGTGGCTGCCGCGCTGCGCCTGCACGCCGGCGAGGACCTCGAGCCGACGCTCGCCGCCGCGCAGGAGTCGCTCGCGCTGCGGCCGACCTGCGACGTCTCGTACATGGTGCTCGGCAGCGTGCAGCGCTACCTCGGGGACTGGGAGGCTGCGGTCGAGGCCTGCCGGCACGCCCGCGAGCTCAGCCCGGCGCGCATGCCGTGGTTCGCCACGGTGCAGGCCAGCGCCTACTACGTCGGCGAGCGCTACCACGACGCGGTGCGGATCGCCGAGCAGGTGACCGAGCGTCAACCGGCCAACCGCGAGGCGTTGCTCGTGCTCGCGGCGTCGCAGCAGGCCCTCGGGCTCGTGCGGCGGGCGCGTGCGACCGTCGCGACGCTGCTCGACCACCATCCGGACGTACGACGCGACGAGCTGCGACGCCGCCATCCGTTCCGCGACGCCGAGATCATCGCCCGCTGGTCGGCGCATCTGGCGGCGGCGGGCCTTCCGTAGCAGGGGGGCGCGGACGTGCCCGATCCGCGTCCACGGGGGCTACGCTACGTGGATGCGGCTGCTGGAGCGGGACGATCAGACGCGTGTGCTCGCCGATGTCCTCGAGCGCGCGGTCGGCCGCCGCGGGCGGGTCGTCCTCGTACACGGCCCGGCCGGCATCGGCAAGTCCAGCCTGGTCCGCGGGTTCGCCGAGTCCGCAGAGACCACCGGTGCGGTGGTGCGCGTCGGCGCCTGCGACGACCTGCTGACGACCCGCGCCTTCGCGCCGTTCCGCGACATCGCGCGCGGGCAGAGCCGCCTGGGTCGTGCCCTGCAGTCGGGAGCCGACGCCGCCGAGGTCCTCGACGCCGTCCTCGAAGAGCTCGACGACCCGCTGCATCCCGTGGTCGTCATCATCGAGGACCTGCAGTGGGCCGACGACGCGACGTTGGACGCGCTGGTGATGATCGCACGTCGCATCGAGCGCCTGCCCGCGGTGCTCGTGGCGACCTTCCGCGACACGGAGGTCGGTCGCGACCACCCGCTGCGCAGGGTGCTCGGTGCACTCGGTGCCGCCGGCGTCGAGCACATCGCCCTGGCGCCGTTGTCGGCGGCGGCGGTCGCGGAGCTCGTCGGGGATCCCGACCGGGCCGTCGAGGTCCACCGCGTGACCGGCGGCAACCCGTTCTACGTCCTCGAGCTCGCGGCGTCGGCACCGGGCACGGTGCCGACCTCCGTCCGCGACGCCGTGCTGACACGGGTGCTCGCCCTGCCCGGTCCGACCCAGGAGGCCCTCGAGGCGCTGGCAGTCATCCCGACGCGCGCGGAGCGCTGGCTGATCGACGCGGTCGACGCGGCCGGCGGCAGTGCGCTGGACGCTGCGGAACGGGCTGGCCTGGTGACCGGGGACGCCGACGGGGTCGGCTTCGTCCACGAGATCGCCCGGCGCGCCGTCGAGTCCGATCTGCCGACCGGCACGCGGGTGGCGTGCAACCGCGCGGTCGCCGCGGCGCTCGTCGCGCACGGTGCCGACGCGACACGCATCCTGCACCACGCCGTCGAGGCGGGCGACGCCGACGCGGTGCTGCGCCACGGACCGGTCGCGGCGCGCGAGGCATCGCGGCTGGGCAGTCACCGCGAGGCCCTGCAGGCGTACCGCCAGGTCCACCGGTTCAGCGACCGCCTCGCATCCGACGAGCGGGCTGCGCTGGCGGTGGCCTACGCCTACGAGCTCCAGCTGGGCAACCGGCACGGCGAGGCCGCGGCCATCGCCACCGAGGCCGTCGAGGTCCTCGAGGACGCCGACGACGCCGACGACGCCGAGACGCTGGCCGATGCGCTGCTCGTGCTCTCCCGTGCCGTCTACTGGCACCGTGGTGCCGGCGACGCGCTGCCCCACGCCGAACGGGCGATCGCACTGCTCGACCGGACCCCCGCATCGCCGGTGCTCGCGATGGCGTACGCCCACATGGCCCGGCTGCACCTGCTGGCGAACCGCAACGCCGACGCCGCCAACTGGTCCTCGCGGGCGCTGGAGGTCGCTGCCCGGGCAGGGCACCTGCCGGCGGAGGCAGGTGCACGCATCACCCACGGTTCAGCGACGCTCAACCTCGGCGTCGACGGTGGCCTCGACGAGGTCAGGAGCGGCCTCGAGCTCGCCCGCGCCCACGGGTTCCACGAGTCAGTCATCCGCGGCTACTTCCAGCTCGCCGTGGAGCACATGCGGCGCGGAGGCCTGGAACGGGCCGAGACGACAGTGCACGAGGGCAGGACCTACGCCGCGGACAACCAGGTGACGTACGGCGCCTTCCGGCTCGACGGGCTCCTGGGCTGCCTGGCGCTGAACCACGGGGCGATCGACGACGCGCGGCGCATCCTGACCGACACCCTCGCCGCCGAGCTCGAACCGTCCGTCGCGGGCGTCCAGCCGCGCGCCTGGCTCGCCCAGGCGGCGGCCCGTCTCGGGGAGCCCGAGGCGACGACCCTCGCTGCCGAGGCGTGGGCGTTGGCGTCGACCTCCGACGAGGCGCCACTGTTGGGCGCGGCGGCGGCCGCGGTGCTCGAGGCCGCGTGGCTGTCGGGGGCGACGGCGGACGTGGAAGCGGTCGGAGCCAGGGCGCTCGCGGCCGCGGACGCGACCGGTCATCCCTGGTACGCCGGGGACCTGCGGGTCGGCCTGCGCCGCGCCGGCCTCAGCGTGCCGCCACCTCCGGACCCGGTGGTGCTGCTCGCCGCCCACGCCGCGACGCTGCGCGGCGACCACCTCGCCGCGGCCTCGGCCTGGGAGTCGTCCGGCTACCGTTACGAGCAGGCCGTGGAGCTGGTCCACAGCGACGACCGCGAGCAGATGGTCGACGGTCTGCGCCTGCTCGACGATCTCGGCGCGGTCGGCACCGCGAACCGGGCACGGGCGCTGCTCCGCGCCCAGGGTGTGACCGCGGTCCCCCGTGGGCCGACCCGGGGGACGCGGAGCAACCCCGCCGGGCTGACCAACCGCCAGGTCGACGTGCTGGTGCTGCTGACCGAGGGGCTGACGAACGCCGAGATCGCCGATCGTCTGGTGGTGTCGGTCCGAACCGTCGACCACCACGTGTCGGCGATCCTCGACAAGCTCGACGTGCAGAGCCGGCAGGAGGCGGCGGCCCTGGCCGCCGACCTGGGCGTCACCGGCTGAGCGCTGCCCGCGACAGGCCCGCGGCGGATGCGGCACGCGGCACCATCGACATCGCCTCGCGGAACGTCTCCGTCGAGGTCCAGGCGCGGTAGACCTGTTCACCCATCGCGGCGATGAGGCCCGCGGTCTGGCTGGCCTGGGCCCGTAGCGCGACGAGCTTGCGGTCGGCCAGTCCGCCGTCGAGCACGACCTCCAGGGCGACCTGATCGGGAGACGTCCGCAGTGGCAGGGCGGGGTCCATGTAGATGTCGAACCGGTCGTGCACCTGTCGCCACCGGTCGGCGTGCGCCGCGGTCGTCGTCGCGTACAGCAACCGTGCGTCCGGGGCGGTCAGCTCACGTGCGACGGTCGCCCACGTCGAGATCCGGCGATGGTCCACGTGTCCGGTCAGGCCGTCGGGTCCGAACGTGACGATCGTGTCGGGCTGCACGTCGGCGATGATCGCCGCGACGCGTGCGATCGCCGTCGTGATGTCCTGGTCGGTCAGCGTCCCGTCGATGTAGTCGAGGAAGCGGTGCTCGGTGACTCCGAGCGCTGCCAACGAGGCCTGCAGCTCGGCCTCGCGGACCCGCGCCAGGCGCCGTGGCGGCCAGAGCACTGGATCTGGCGTGCCCGCCTCGCCGCGGGTCGCGGTGACGACCACGACGCGCTGGCCTGCCTGCCGTGCGAGCGCCATGAGCCCGCCGGTCAGATAGGCCTCGTCGTCCGGGTGCGCCCACACGCCGAGGATCGTGCCGAGATCGGTGGTCGTCAGGCGGTGCATGGCTGTTCCGATCGTGCGAGGTGGGACGACCACGGTCCCGCCGGACCGCAGCGGGACCGTGGCTCGTGATGTCACGCGGCGTCCACGTCGATCTCGATGGGCACGCCGTTGGTGAGGACGTCGAAGACCGCGGAGCGGGCGCGGGACTGCTCGACGATCTCACGCAGCTTCTCGGAGGGCGCGTCGCCCTTCACGCTGAAGCTGACCCGGATGTTGCTGTAGCCGTTGCGGACCTCGTCGGACATCCCGAGGAGGCCCTGCAGGTCGATGTCGCCGACGACGGTCGAGGTGACCTCGGTCAGGTTGACCTTGCGCGCGGCGGCGATGTTCGCAATGCCGTGGGTCAGGCAGGCGGCCAGGGCGTGCAGCAGGTACTCGGCACCTGTGGGTCCGTTGTCCTGGCCGACCAGCACGACCGGGTGGTCGGCGTCGGCGGTGTACTCCCGGACGTGGGACTGCTCGCCGCCGGCGACGTAGAAGTCGGAGAAGGTCGAGCGGTTGTGGGTGCCGCTGATCCAACGGTTGCGGACGCGGAACTCGCCCTTGGCGAGCTCGCGCTGGCCCTCGACGGCGTCGAGCGTGGCGAACAGGGTCGCGGTGTCGACCCCGTTGCGCACGGCGTCGGTGGCGATGGTATCGGTCATGGTCAAAGCTCCTGTGGTCAAGAGGGTTTCGTTGCGGCGCTCACTGTTGCTCCATGCACGCCCGCGCCCATCGGTGCCCGGTGCCTACATCGCGGACGCCGGTACCCACCCCACCCCGCGGCGATGACGACCACCCTTGTGTCACGGAACGCACAGTGGTCGTCGATCCGCACCGTGGGACGTCGAACGACGACCACCCCGCGCTTCGCGCACGGGGTGGCCGTGGGGTGCGGGGCGGTTCAGGCGGACAGGGCCGAGGTCGCCACCGCGGGTGACGCGGCGCGCCGCGTGATGACGTTCGCCAGGTGGGCCGCATCCGCGCCTACGCCATGGATGGTGTCCGACCCGCGGTGGTGCATCCAGCGCAGGCCGAGGAAGTACAGGCCGTCAGCGGCGGTCACCCCCCGTCGCTGGACCGGCTCGCCGGTCGCGTCGAACACGTCCGCGTCGATCCAGCTGAAGTCTCGCCTGTAGCCCGTCGCCCAGATCACCGACCGGATGCCGGCACGATCGAGCTGCAACTGGCGAGGCGCGTGCGCGGCCCATGCGCCCGGCGGCGGCGGGACGTCGTCGGGTGGCGCGCACGCGATGCCGTGGCGCGCCACGAAGTCGTCGACGCTCTGCCGGAACGTCAGCAGGTTGCGGTCGGCGCCCGCGACGGTGGCCGCGAGGTCGTCGGCGAACCGTGCGGTGGCGCCCATCACACCCGCGAGACGGCCGGTCGGGATGACCCCGTGCGCGACGAGGCGCCGCAGGTCGAGGTCGGCGCAGCCGCCCGCAAGCACGAACGCCGGCGCGGATCGCACCGCCTGGGGGTCGGCGAGGCTGTCGACCGTGCGGTCGAAGGTGCCCATCTGCTGCATCCACCAATGGGTGTCGTGCCCCCGGTACCGCCGCGGCAGCGTCCGGTGCCGCCCGGCGGCGAGCACGACCCGCCGCCCGGCGAGGGCGAGCTCATCGGCGATCTGCTGGCCGGACGGGCCGGCGCCCACGACCAGGACGCCACCGTCGGGCAGCTGGCGCGGGTTGCGGTAGTGGCTCGTGTGCAGCTGGGTGATGTCGGCCGGTAGGCGGGTGGCGGGGTCCATGGGGATGCGGGGCAGCGCGTGGTGGCCTGTCGCGATGACCACGTTGTCGGCGGTGAAGGGGCCGTGGTCGGACGTGACACGCCAGGACTGGTCTGCGCGTCGGACCCTGTGCACCGCCACGCCCGTGTGGACCGGTGCGTCGAAGGACCGTGCGTAGCGCTCGAACAGTCCGACCACGGCCGCCTTGTCCATGAAGCCGTCGGGGTCCGCCCCGTCGTACTCCACGCCCGGCAGGCGGTTCAGCCAGTTCGGCGTCAGCAGCTTGAACGAGTCCCAGCGCTCGCTGCGCCAGCGCTCGCCGACGCGGCCGCGGTCGAGCAGCACGTGCGGTCGGCGCTGTCCGGTCAGGTGGTGGCTCAGCGCGAGGCCCGCCTGCCCTGCTCCGATGATGAGGGTCTCGACACGCGTGACCATGACACCGTGCTCCTGCGGTCGATGGGGGTGGAGGTCGGTGATCGCACGGTAGGGCGGTGTGCCGGATGGTCCCTCGGCAGCCGTTGCCCATGTCGGCACACGTGCTGCCTACGCTGTGCCGGGCCTGTTTGGTCATCGGTGCACGACGTCAAGGATGCACGGCGCAGGGCCGGAACCGTTTTGGGGACGTGAGGCGCATGGACGAGGTCGTGGTGCTCTCGGCGTTGCGGACGCCGATCGGCAGGATGGGCGGTGTGCTGGCCGGCGTGCGGCCCGACGACCTGGCCGCACGGGTCGTCGGCGCGGCCATCGATCACGCACGGGTCGACCCGGTCGCCGTCGGTGAGGTCGTCCTCGGCTGCGCCAACCAGGCGGGGGAGGACAACCGCAACGTCGCGCGGATGGCGGCGCTGCTGTCGGGCCTGCCCGAGGAGGTGCCGGGCGTGACGGTCAACCGCCTGTGTGGTTCGGGCATGGAGGCGATCGCGTCCGCCGCGCGCCGCATCGCGGTGGGCGAGATCGACGTGGCCGTCGCCGGTGGCGTCGAGTCGATGAGCCGCGCCCCGTGGGCGATGGCCAAGCCGGAGCGCCTGCCGCCGCGCGCTGTCCCCGAGCTGGTCGACACGGCGCTGGGCTGGCGCTTCGTGAACCCGCGGATGGATGAGGCGGGGCACACGGACCCGCTGGGCATCACCGCGGAGAACGTCGCGGAGGAGCACA